>Ga0209264_1001146_pt1 | contig 15627 bp, 14 predicted proteins | sample SaaInlV_DNA_150m_FD_184687 | JGI IMG/M metagenome (GOLD analysis project Ga0209264, IMG submission 184687) | Marine microbial communities from expanding oxygen minimum zones in the Saanich Inlet - SI075_LV_DNA_150m (SPAdes) (version 2) | ecosystem: Environmental > Aquatic > Marine > Unclassified... | reverse complement strand
TGACACTTATACAAAATACATATCACCAGATGATAGGACTAATAGACCAATTTTTAGTGATGCTGCGTCAGCTACATTAGTATCTAAGTCAATATCTAAAAATATCGGGTATTTCTCATTTGGAACCGACGGGTCAGGCTTTGACAAGTTAATAGTAAAAGAGGGCGCCACAAAAAGTAATTTTAAGATTTCAGGTGTACGACCAACGTTACATATGAATGGTGCAGAAGTTTTTATGTTTACGATGAATGCTATCCCAGATAATGTGGAAAAAGTTTTATTTAAATCTAAAAATAAAATTAATGAAATAGATTATTTTTTCTTTCATCAGGCTAGCAAAATTGTTCTTGAAAATCTTAGTAGAAAGTTAGAATTACCCCAAGAGAAAGTTTATTCATGCATAGAAGAGATTGGGAATACTGTATCTTCCAGCATACCAATAGCTTTAAAGATGGCTAGCAACTCTATGCTACTCAAAAATAATAATAAATTATTATTGTCTGGGTTTGGTGTCGGCTTGTCATGGGGTTCTTGTATTGTAGAATGGGATAATTTGTTGTGACATGTTGCAAGAAGATTTTAGTTGTTGCAGCGCATCCAGATGATGAAATATTAGGCTGTGGTGGGACTATGGCAATTCATGCAGATAGGGGTGATGAAGTTTATGTGGTCTTTATGACAGATGGTGTCTCATCAAGAGGTAGTAAAGATAGTTTACTAGAGAATATCAACCAACGAAAGCTTTCAGCAATGGAAGCATGTAAGGAGGTCGGGGCTCAAGAACCGAAGTTTTTGAGCTTTCCTGATAATCAAATGGATTCATGTTCACTGCTTGAAATTACACAAGGGTTAGAAAATATAATAAATAAAATCAAACCAGAGGTTATTTATACGCATCACGATAAGGATTTAAATGTTGATCATCGATTAACTCATCAAGCTGTTATGACTGCATGCCGACCTCATCCAAATAATTTTATTTCTGAAATATATAGCTTTGAAGTGCTTTCAAGTACAGGATGGAATTCGACATCTGTAGAAAATATATTTTTGCCTAATGTGTTTATTGACTTGACTAAAGCCTGGGAAAGGAAGATGAGAGCACTAAGTTTTTATAATTATGAATTAAAAAGTTACCCGCATGCTAGGTCTTATAAAGGTGTTAAATCCTTGGCAGTATTTCGAGGAATAAGTGTTGGGTTGGAGTATGCAGAGGCCTTTCATTTAATAAGAAAGTTGCATAAATAGTGTATACCGATAGATTGTGAGAATTAGTATATTAAGTAAGTGGTTAGAGAGATCTCTTAGTGTTGGACTAAAACATAGATCCATAATAATTCTTATTGCCTTATCTCTTAGCGCAACAATAGCAGAAGTGTTTAGTATTAGCATGTTTTTGCCAATATTTCAGTTTATACAGCTAGATGGAGATTTGAATGCGTTATCATCAGATACGGCAATTTGGCCGTACATAATAAGGATTTTTGATTATATTGGTATTACTATTTCCTTAAGTATTTTATTGATAATAGCGTTCTCTCTTTTTTTAATTAGGCAAGTTATAACTTATTTTCGGATGGTTTATCAAGCATCTATATACTATTACATTGTTCAAAAGTTAAGAAACCGTATGTTTAATGGCTATCTAAAGGTTGATAGCTCTTATTATGATAATATGCCTGTAGGTAATTTTGTTAATATAATAACTACGGAGGTTATTAGTGGAGTAACAGGAGTTATTGGTCCGACAGCATTAATCGTCCATATACTAACATTGTTGACCTATATTTCTTTATTGGCGCTACTATCATGGGAAATGACAATTGCTTCAATAATGGTGTTATTAATTGCGATTACTATACCTAGTTCCTGGCTAAAACAAAGCACTATTGCAGGAAGAAATATTGTTAATGCAAATACATTATTGTCAGAATTTCTTGTCGGACGTTTGCGCTCTCCAGGACTGGTAAGGTTGTCAGGGTCAGAAAAGATAGAGGCTTATGAATTTAAAAAATTAACTAAAATACAACGAGAAAATATAATGTTTTCCAGCATATTGGGAGCTAAGACAAACGTTTCAATGGAGCCAATTGTGATTGGCTTTAGCCTTGTATTTATATATCTTTCAGTCACTGTATTAAAAGTAGATATGGATATTATAGGTTTATATCTTTTAATAATATTGCGCTTAACGCCTATTATAAAATCAATTATTGTAAAGTTGCAGTCTATACAGAAGCTTGTAGGATCAGTGGAGATTATTGAGAAACGGCTACATGATATTGAATCCTCGGTTGAAGTAGATTCTGGAACAGAAGAAATAGATAAAACTATATCTGACATAAGCTTTATTAATGTTTCTTATAGGTACCCATCTAATAAGAAAAGCACTATTAAAAATATGTCTTTTGATATAAAGGCGCATAAAATGGTTGCTATAGTCGGACCATCTGGAAGCGGAAAATCCACTTTGATCGATTTTTTGCCTCGAATACGAACGCCAAGTTCAGGAGTGGTGCAAATTAACGGTAAAAATATAGAAAGATACAGTATTAAATCCGTTAGAAGTGTTGTTTCATACGTTCCTCAGACGCCACAAATATTTAATGGAACGGTAAGGGATCATGTTTTATATGGTAAGTTTAATGCAACAGGTGGTGATGTTGAGAATGCTTTGGAATTATCAGGCGCAAGTGAGTTTGTAAATAATTTACCAAATGGTATTGACACAGTTCTTGGCGAAGAAGCAATAAAATTATCTGGTGGGCAGCGTCAAAGATTAGATCTTGCAAGAGCCTTAATTTCACAGTCCCCTATTTTAGTTCTTGACGAACCAACAAGTAACCTAGATGTAGAGTCTGAAAGATTATTTAGTCTTACATTGAAACGTATTATGAATGATACTAATATGATAGTAATTATTGTGTCACATAATCTTAAAAACATTTCAAATGTAGATAAAATTATTGTTATAAATAATGGTAGAGTAGAAGATTTAGGCACACACGAATATTTAATGAATGGAGATTCTTGGTATCCTGGTGCCTGGAATCTTCAGAAACATAATCAAGGATAATATGAAAACATTAATTACAGGCGGAAGCGGCTTTATTGGTAGCCATTTGGCAGATTTACTAATAGATTCTGGACATAAAGTGATTGTTGTAGACAACCTATCAAATGGTAGGTTAAAAAATATAAGTCATTTACTAGATAATAAAAACTTCAAATTTTATAGGCTAGATATAATAAACTTTGAAGATATTAAACCTGTTTTTAAAGGCGTTGATTGGGTTTTCCACTTGGCTGGTATGGCAGATATAGTTCCCTCGATAGAAAACCCTAAAGAGTATTATGATTGTAATGTGACAGGTACTTTTAATGTACTGGAGGCATCACGCCTTGCAGGGGTAAAAAAGATAATTTATGCCGCATCTTCTTCTAGTTACGGTATACCAGATAACTATCCAACAGATGAAATGGCAGATATTAGGCCGCAATATCCATATGCATTAACTAAATATATGGGAGAGGAACTGGTAATGCATTGGTCTAAGACTTACAATATTCCAGCTATTGCCTTACGCCTTTTTAATGTGTATGGCCCAAGATCAAGAACAACTGGTGCTTATGGGGCGGTATTTGGTGTTTTCCTGTCTCAGAAAATACATAATAAACCGTTTACTGTTGTTGGAGATGGGACACAAACTAGAGATTTTACTTATGTTACTGATGTGGCAAAGGCGTTTATAAAGGCAGCAGAGGTGCCAGATACAGGTATTGTTTTAAATGTTGGAAGTGATAATCATTATAGTGTTAATTATTTGGTTGAGTTGCTCAAAGGTGAAGTTGTTTATATTCCTAAGAGGCCAGGTGAGCCAGACTGTACCTACGCAGATACTACCAAGATACATAAAGTGTTAAATTGGAAAACAGAGGTGAGTTTTGAAGATGGAGTAGCAAAAATGCTAACATATTTAGATGATTGGAAGGATGCGCCAGTGTGGAATCCAGACACTATTGAGCAAGCAACAGAAGTTTGGTTTGAATACCTTGGAAATGAAGAGTAAAAATGGAGTATCTAATTAAAAATCGACTTAATCAGTTTAAAGGTGCAGTAGAAAGTACAGAAATTAGTAACGAAAAAAATTTAAAATTTTCATTAGAAGATGGTTTGACAGAGGTCTACAAACTACTTTTGAGTCTTAAAAAGAAAAAAGGAAGTTTGTACGTTATAGGTAATGGTGGGAGTGCTGCAATTGCGAGCCATGCAGTTATAGATTTTATGAATGTGGCAAATATTAGTGCACAGACTCTCCATGATTCTGCCAGTTTAACTTGTATGGCGAATGATTATGGGTATGAAAATTCATTTGCAAAAATATTGAATTTTATTCTAAAAAAAGAAGATGTGTTAATAATAGTAAGTAGTTCTGGTAAGTCAAAAAATATGATTAATGCAGGTAAAATTGTAAAAGAAATTGGAGCAACATTGATTACAATGAGTGGGTTTAAACCGGAAAATACTTTAAGAACATTGGGTAATATTAATATTTGGTCTAATAGTGAAGATTATGGTTTAGTAGAAATAGCGCACCAGTTCATTCTACATAATTTATCAGATAGATTTATTAAAATTGATTCTTGTAAGTAATTGAAAGCTCTATTGTTATCAGCAGGATTAGGTACAAGGCTTAAACCATTAACTAACATTTGGCCAAAATGCTTAATGCCAATACGTAACCGACCGCTGTTGGAGTATTGGTTAAGCATATTACAAAAAACAGAAATTAGTAATGTTTTAGTTAATACACATTATTTATCAGAATATGTGGAAAATTTTATTAAACAGTCTAGATTTTCAGGTTGGGTAAACACAATTTATGAACCAATCCTTCTTGGCACTGCAGGAACTATAAGAAAAAATATAGATTTTTGTCAGAGTGAAACCATTCTACTTGCACATGCTGACAATTGGACTTGCTGTGATTTTTCTGACTTTTTAGGGTATCATCATCATAAAAGACCAAAAGGGACGGTTATGACAATGATGACATTTACATGTCCAAACCCATCAACATGTGGTATTGTTGAGTTAGATTGTAACGATATTGTTGTTGAGTTTCATGAAAAAGTTAAAAACCCACCCAGTAAATTAGCCAATGCAGCAGTGTATTTGATAGAGACAGAAGTTATTAAGTGGATAATAAAACACCCAAAGGTGACTGATTTTAGCACTGAAGTCCTTCCTCATTTTTTAGGTAAAATTGCCACATGGGAAAATCAAAAAATTCATAGAGATATTGGAACAATTGAGATGCTAAAAGAGGCGCAGACAGATAAGTGTGATAATCTAGCATGGGATGGAAATAACCTATGGCAACAAGATTTTTTAAACAACCCCATACATGAATTAGTAAATAGATAACATGGAAACTCATAACAAGATAATTTCTGTTGATAATCTTGCATTAGGTGAAGAAAGTGAAGAAAGTATTGCGCTTTGCTATGGTCATTTTAATCTAATTCATACTGGCCACCTTCGTTATCTACAACACGCTAAAACTTTAGCAGATAAGTTGGTTGTTGCGATAATATCAGATAAAGAATTAGATAAAGATTCATTTGGAAGCCATTTTAGTGAAGAAGAAAGGTCTGAAAGTGCGACAAATCTACAAATTGTTGACTATGTAATAATACTTAATGAGCTTTCTCTTGATGAATTGGTTTGTACTATAAAGCCTAAAATGTTAGTTTTGGGTAAAGAATTTGAACAAAATCGATCTAATAAAATAAATTTAGCAATAAGTGAGGCTAATAAAAAAGGCTGTGTTATGTTCCATGCTGGAGAAGTTCATTATTCAAATTCTAGTTTATTACATGGAAATGTGCCAGATATAGAGAATAGAAATATAGATCAATTAAATATAATATGTAAAAAACACAATATTACTTTAAATAAGTTACAGAACAGGTTAAAAATTTTTTCTGACTCTAGGTTAGTTATAATTGGAGATACTATAGTTGATAATTATGTAGCTTGCGATGCTTTAGGTATGAGTGCTGAGGCTCCAGTTTTAGTAGTTAAAGAGTTGGAAAATCGTGAATTTTCAGGTGGTGCATCAATTGTAGCATCCCATGTGTCTGCGCTTGGTGCTACATGCCATTACATTAGTGTAGTCGGTAAAGATAAACAATCCGATGTGGTTGTTAAATCTTTAATAGACCAAGGTGTTAATATGGATATTATTATTGATGCGAGTAGGCCTACAACATATAAAACACGTTATATGGTTGAAAATCAAAAACTATTCCGTGTAAGTCGTATTAAAGATCATAAGGTATCAGAAAAAATTGAACAAGAGATTATAGATAAGTTGACTATATTGGCCCCAGATATTGATGGAATATTGGTTAGTGATTTTGTTTATGGTGTTGTTACAAAAAAAATATTAAATGTAATTTCTGATCTTTCCAAGAAGTTTAATTTTAAGTTATATGGCGACTTGCAATGCAGTAGTCAAGTTGGAAAAGTTTCCAAGTTTAATAATTTTGATTTAATAACCCCTACTGAGAAAGAGTCAAGGATTGCATTGGATGATAATGAGAGCGGTATTGAATGGATTTCTAATACATTATTAAAAGATACAAGATCAAAAAACATGTTAATGAAGCTCGGATCAGATGGATTTATTGCGTATAACAATTCTGGCCTTATAAAAAGACAAAATTTTCCAGCGTTGTCAGTTAATCCTGTTGATGTTACTGGTGCTGGGGATTCGTTGTTTGCAGCGATGTCGGTATCGTTATCTTCAGGGGCTGATTTAATGGAGGCATCAGTAATTGGCTCATGTATAGCCTCTCTATTTGTAAAAAGTATTGGAAATGTGCCTGTAAAAATAGATGAGTTAAATAGATACATGTCAGAAATAATAAGATAAAAAAGAAATATCATGGTTAGTAAAATATTATTAGTAATACCAAATTCTAGGTGGTATAAAACCAATGTAGAGTGGCATTTACACCCGTATCAATTGGGTTTAATTGCAGCTAATTTAGATAGAAATATCTATAATATTGAAATATATGATGCAAATATTGACAATACATCTAGAGAAGATTTTTCTTATAAAATAAAAGAATATAGTCCATGTTTAGTTGGCTTCACTGTTTTATCTAATGAGTTTGGTGTTACTGCACATATTGGATGTGAAATTGTAAAAAAAGTCTCCAAAGATATTGTTACTATAGTTGGAGGCGTGTATGCAACTACTAGGCCAAGAGACTGCATAATGGACCATAATGTAAATTATGTAGCTATTGGTGAAGGAGAAAATCTATTTAGAGATTTGTTAGAGTATTTAAATGGTCGTGCCGAATTACCTAGTAAAGGATTGGCGTTTAGGGATAAAAATAAGGCGATTATAGGGGATAATATTACAGTGCAGTGCAGGGCTGATTTAATTCAAGATCTTGATGCTCTTCCATATCCTGCATATGACCTTATAGACATGGGCAGATATTCTAACCAATCATTTAAAGCTGTAGTTGATAGACCTAGGGCACTTCCTTATGCAAAATTGAATACTAGTAGAGGGTGCCCCATTGGATGCACATTTTGTCAAGTAGAAACTATAGCTGGAAGAAATACGCGCTTTCTGAGTCCAGAAAGAGTTTTAGATGAAATGGAGTTCTTGATTGATAATTATAACATCAAAGCGTTTGAGTTTGAGGATGATAATTTTCTTGGAAATCGAACTCGTGTTATAAAATTATTTAATGGAATGATTGATCGGGGGATATCTAATAAGATAGTTTGGAATGCCGCAAATGTAAGTGTATTTTTTTTATCAGAGAAATTATTGGATCTAATGTGGGCTTCTGGATGTAAGTATATATCATTTGCTATTGAGTCTGGCGTACCAAGAGTACTAAAGGAGATTATAAATAAACCAGTTAAGCATGAAAGAGCAAAAGAATTGGTCGATTATGCAAAGAAACTAGGAATGGATACAACAACTCTGTGGATAATTGGATTTCCTAGTGAGACATGGGATGAAATTAGAGAAACAGTTCGTGTAGCTGAATGGTTTGACTCTGACTATACTAAAATAAATGTAGCAACTCCATATCCAGGGACGATATTGTTTGATAAGGCAGTAGAAGGTGGTTATTTAACTAAAGATTTTGATTTTGATAATTTAGTTTGGGGTAGTGCAACGTATTCTACTGAAGAGTTTGCGGCAGATGAATTAGATATTTTGCGCACATATGAATGGGATAGGATAAACTTCACTAGCCCATTAAAGAGGGATAAAATATCTAAAATGATGGGAATATCACCTGCAGAATTGGATACTATAAGGTTGAACACGAGACTTAATTGTTTTAATAATCCATATTTTGAAAAAGAACGATAAGTACTATGAGTGATAAATATGGAATAGATAGTCATAAATTAGCTTATCACCCTCAGAGAGTTTCAAGCATTCTTAATGCAGGAGATAATTGGAATAAGGCTAAAAGTATATATCCAATATATATGGAGCTTTCTCCAATTGGAGCATGTAATCATCGTTGTACATTTTGTGCAGTGGACTATCTTGGCTATAATCCTGTAAAGCTAGATTTTGATATTATGAAAAAACGTCTTCCAGAAATGGGAAAATTAGGCGTTAAAAGTATCATGTATGCTGGTGAAGGCGAACCATTGCTATACAAAAGAATTGCAGAATTAACAGAAATAACCAAACAATCCGGCATTGATGTTTCATTTACAACTAATGGAACAATATTGCCCAAAGATTTTCTTGAAAGAGGTTTGCCTAATATCTCTTGGATTAAAGCTTCCATTAATGCCGGTACGGAGGAAACATATCACAAAATTCACCAGGGAAAGAAAGGAGATTTTTATAAGGCTGTTAAGAATTTGAAGACTATGGTTAATTATAAAAAAGAGCACAATCTTGAAGTTGTACTTGGAGCGCAATCAATGTTACTACCCGAGAATGTTGATGAAATGGATGAATTGGCTAGAGTTTGCAGAGATGAGATAAGGCTTAATTATTTAGTAATTAAGCCCTATTCACAACACATGTTTAGTCTTACTCATAAGTATGAGGGCGTTGATTATACGAAATATGCCCATTATGAGAAAAAATTTACCGAGATGTCTTCTGATACTTTTAAAGTAATCTTTCGTGGCAATACTATGAAAAAATATATATATGGCGGCGATAATCGCTATAAGAAATGTTATGCGACACCAAATTTATGGGCATATATTATGGCTGATGGAAGGGTATTTAGTTGTAGTGCGTTTTTACTGGATGATCGTTTTGACTTGGGAAATATAAATAATAATTCTTTTCAAAAGATTTGGGAAGGTGATAAGCGAAAAAAGAATTTTGAGTTTGTAAAACAAGATCTTGACATTTCGGAATGTCGCCTTAACTGCAGGATGGATGAGGCGAATAGATATATTGATGCAATTGATCATCAAACAATAGAACATATTAATTTTATATAAGAGAGTTGATCATTGCTAAAATTAAAAAAATCAATAAGATTGGTATTGATTTGGACAATACTATTATTTCATATGATAGTGCTTTTAAAGTGGCAGCCATTAGAGGTAAATTAATAAAAAATGATGAAATAGAGAATGTTGACTTATCAAAAAGAGATATAAAAAACATTATTCAGTCAACTGATGATGGTGAGATAAAGTGGCAGAAATTACAGGGCTTTGTATATGGAAAAGGTATTAATAAAGCAAAGCTCTTTCCAGGGGTATATAGGTTTCTATGGCGTTGTAGTATAAACGATGTAATAGTTGAAGTAGTTAGTCACAAGACTATATATGGGCATTTTGATAAAGACAAAATAAATTTACGAGAGGCTGCGAATCAGTTTTTAAAAGTAAAGGGTGTTTTTGGGGAGGGCAATTCTTTTATTAGAAAAATAACCTATAAAAGTAAAAAAAGTGAAAAAATAGACTATATAAAAAATTCGAATTTTTGTTATTTTATTGATGATCTAGATGATATAGTATTTTCCAACAAACTAAAAGATCAGTCAGTTTTGCTTTTCTCTCCTAATACTGGAGAATATCCTAAAAACAAACATAATTATATTGGCTTATGGCCAGAAATTAGTAAAATTATTTTTGGCAGGTGGGATGCTAATGAGGTAGCTTCTTTAGTAAAGTCAATAGATGAAAAAATAAAAATAAAGACTATAAAAAAAATAGTAGGGCGAGGAAATTCAGAAATCTATAAAATAAAATCCGATAATTCTAAGGATGTTGTTCTTAAAATATACCCCCAAAATAAGGGCCACAATAGGCTTATGTCTGAATATTTTGGACTGAAAAATCTTCGTGAAGTTGGAGTTGACAATATACAACAATCTGTAAATTTAAATAAAAAATTAGGAGTGGCGACGTATAAGTATATTGATGGACAGAGTGTAGAAAAGTATAGCCTTGACGATATACAACAGGTTTTGGATCTTATAAGCAAGGTTCATAGCAAAAGAAATGAAAAAATTTTTTCTAATTTCCAGTTTGCGTCAGATGCATGCTTATCTGGTAAAGATATAGAAAATCAAATTTATTATAGGTTGAATGAATTGTCTTTAATTTCATCAAAGTATGCTGGTTTAAATGATTTTTTGAAAAACATATTCATTCCAAGGGCGAAAGAAATAATTGATTGGTCAAAGAGCTCGCAACATGGTATTTTATGGCATTCAGTTAAAATAACCAGAAAAGGTCAAACATTGAGTCCATCAGACTTAGGTCTTCATAATGCAATTCGACTAGAAAATGGAAAATTAATATTCCATGATTTTGAGTATTTTGGATGGGATGACCCTGTTAAACTAATAGCAGATTTTAGTCATCATGCAGCAATGCATCTTACAGAGGATATGGAGTATTTTTGGTTCAATGGCGTGTCAAAAATTTACGGAAAACATGTATTAGAAAAACTTAAATTTGCTTGGCCACTATATGGCTTAAACTGGTGCTTAATTATTCTAAATGAATTTAAGAGTAGTTCTTGGCAGAGAAGGTGTGCCGCTGATGAGGGTAAAGTAAATCAAAGAACCCAGCAATTAGCTATTCAACTTGCCAAAGCAGAACAAAAAATATATTATATTTCTAAAGTATACAAAGATAAAAAATATTGGTAAAAAATGATAGATAAACGATCAAAAGAGCTAAGAAAAACAGTGGTGGATATTATCGCAATTGAGAGACGCGGGCATCTAGGACCTGCTATGTCTTCAATTGATATTTTACGCGTGCTATATGACGACTTTCTTAATTATAGAGTAGAGGACCCGGATTGGGATAAGCGAGATCGTTTTATTTTAAGTAAAGGGCACGGCTGTTTGTCTCTTTACGCAGTATTGGCAGATAAAGGGTTTTTTCCGAAAAAAAATCTATTGACTTTCTGTAAATCAGAATCAATATTTGGAGGTCATCCAGAAAGGGGGAAGATACCTGGAGTAGAGGCGTCAACAGGCTCACTTGGGCATGGACTGCCTATTGGGGTAGGGATGGCATTAGCAGCAAAGATTAGAAAAGAAAGCCACAGAATAGTGGTTTTAGTAGGTGATGGTGAAATCAATGAAGGATCAGTATGGGAAGCGGCACTCTCTGCGGCTAAACACAAGCTTTCGAATTTAACCATGTTTATTGATTACAATAAACTACAATCGTACGGCCCAAATGCAGAAATTTTAAATCTAGAACCGCTGGCTGACAAATGGAAAAGCTTTGGCTTCTCGGTAGAAGAGATAGATGGCCATAATATTGAAGAATTACGAATACTCATGAAAACAATCCCATTAGACAAAAGTAAGCCAACTGCAGTGATTTGTCATACAGTAAAAGGAAAAGGGTTTCATTTTGCAGAGGGAAAAACCGAATGGCACCATAAATCAAAAATATCTGATGATCAGCTGGATGAAATGTATCAGTGCCTTCGTTAAATTGGAAAATTAGTATATGAGAAATACCTGTCTAAATGAAATACATAAACTTGCAAAAGTTAATAAAAAAATTCTTTTTATAGGATCAGATCTTGGTGCTGGAACTTTAGCTGATATGCAACAAGAAATTCCAGACCAGTTTATTATGGAAGGTATTAGCGAGCAGCATATTATTGGAATGTCAGCGGGTTTAGCTATGGAAGGCTTTACTCCTTATGTTAATTCAATTGCCCCTTTTTTAACTCGTCGCTGCTATGAGCAGGTCTTGGTAGACCTTTGTTTGCACAATCTTCCAGTCAGACTAATTGGAAATGGAGGTGGAGTTGTGTATGCCCCATTAGGGCCGACACATTTAGCGGTGGAAGATATTGCGATATTTCGAGTAATACCTAATATGACAATCATAGCTCCATGTGATGCAGAAGAGATGGTGAGATTAGTCAAGCAGACGGTAAATTGGCCTCACCCTATTTATATAAGGCTAGCCAAGGGGGGTGATAAAGTTGTAAGTAATAAGAAAAATGGTTTTGAAATTGGAAAGGCGATATTACTAAGGCCACAGGGACAGGGTTTATTTATAACAACCGGAGTAATGACACAAAAAGCGATAGAGGCATCAGAACAACTTGAGAAGGAAGGGATTCAGTGTGGTGTATTGCATGTGCATACTATTAAACCACTAGATTATCAAGCATTAGCCAGCCTTATTCCAAAGGTAGATGTGGTTGTTACAGTTGAAGAACATGCAAGGATAGGTGGTTTAGGAAGTGCGGTGCTAGAGTATTGCAGTGATAAAATTCCAAAACATACGTCCAAGATAAATCGTATAGGGATACCAGATAAATTTTCAGATAAATATGGTAGTCAAGAAACTTTATTAGAGTATTTTGAAATCACTGTAGAATCGATTAAAAATTTAATGAAATTAAAAACTAGAAATTAATTTTTTTTAGATACATGGTAATTATATGAAAAAAGTTTTATTATTGGGTGGTACGGGGAAAATGGGTAAAGCACTGAATAGTGTTTTTTCTAAGGAGTATAACGTTATATCTGTCGGATCTAAAGATTTAGATGTTAGAAATGAGAATGAAGTTAGAAAAATAATAAAAAATAATAAACCTGATATAGTAATAAATACAGTCGCATTTTTAGGTATAGATCCATGTGAGCAAGATCCTATTAAAGCATTTGAGATGAATATGGTACATCCTATGGGACTAGCCAAACTCTCAAATGAGTTCAATTTTTTATTGGTGCATTTTAGTACAGATGCAGTATTTTCAGATAATGAAGATGGTGATAGTTATGATGAGTATAGTGCGCCAAACCCGGTTAATGTATATGGCATGACAAAACTTGGGGGAGACATGATGGTTCAGGAGATATCAGAAAAGTTTTACATAATTAGAATTTCTGTATTATTTGGTCATAATGATAAAAATAATCAATTTGTTGAGAAGATGTTATCTAGAGTTAATGATGGAGTAAGTGAGATAAACATTGCAGATGATATAATAGGAACACCGTGTTACAGCAAAGATGTAGCGTTAGTCGTAAAAAATATAATTAAAACTGACTTGGAATATGGCTTATACCACGCTGTTAATGATGGCAAAGGGTCGCTATATGATTTAATGAGTGAAATATCAAGATCTATGAAAACCTTGTCAGTTGTTGTTAATCGAGCGTCGCATAAGGAATTTCAAGCAATTGGAAGAAAAAATACAAATACCCCTCTTAAGAGTAGAAAATTGAAACCAATAAGGCATTGGAAAGATGCAGTAAAAGAATATTGTAAGTCATTTTAGAAATAAATTGTTTACTAATAATAAACCACATAATTATCATCTGAATAGTGCATTATTAATTATATATAATGATAATTTAGAGTTCTTAATGCAAATTCGTAGCTCAGATGCACCTATTATGCCTTCTGTTATTGGATTTTTTGGGGGTGGAATAGAAAATAGTGAGTCACCATATGAGGCTGCTATTAGAGAGTCTAATGAAGAGTTAGGGATTTTATTAGATTATGAATTTTACAAAGAAAGAGTTGCTATAGTTGAGGGTAAGTATAGAGAGTTAGCGTATTTTTATATTGCAAATATAAGTAATAAGGTTTTTACGGTAAACGAAGGCGATGGGTTTTGCTGGATAAACATTAAGAAAAATTTGAATAATTTAAAAATACAAGGGCATGATTTAAATACATTGAGGGAAGCGCATTGTTTCCTAAATACACAAATTTAATATAAGGTTATTATTATGAGTAAAGAAAATACAATTGATTCACATCATCGTTTTCATAGGCGAAATGAAAAGATGAAAGATCAAGAGATTGAAATTGGTGATCTTGATTTGCCATCACCATATAACTCTGAAGGAAAAATATTTTCCAAGCAAGACACATATAATATGGACGGAAATAAAATGCTCTGGCATTTAGATCGCCTAGAGGATTTTAAAAATGGAAAGCGTTTTTCACCTATCCATATCGATTCTGGACTTTCTAAAGGTTGTAATATTAAATGCCATTATTGTTATGGTGTGACTCAAGGTAATTTTTACAAGGAATCTGCAAAGAAATATATTGGTAGAAAGGCCTTAATTGACAATTACTTAAGAAGCGCAGGAAAGGTTGGTGTAAGGTCTATTGCATTCATTGGTGAAGCGGAGCCAACACTGAATCCGCATATATATGAAGCTATTGTTGTGGGAAAAGAATCTGGAATTGATATTTCAGTTGGCACTAATGGCATTTTATTTGATACAGGTAAAGATGGTCAAGCAGCATTAGAGCATTTATCATGGCTTAGGTTTAATGTTAGTGCTGGTTCGGATAAATCCTATCGTTTAATTCATGCCAGTAAAGAGTTTAACACTCTTTTAGAGAAGATAAAATTCTGTGTAGAGTATAAGAAAAAAAATAATCTTGATTTAGATATTGGAATACAAATGGTATTAACACCGAAAGATATAGCAGAAGTTGTCCCTCTGGCAAAGCTCGGGGCGGAATTGGGTGTTGATTACTTTCAGGTTAAACACTGTAGCGATACTGTGGAGAATGCCCTTGGTTTTTATGAAAGGCTTGATGATTATTCTAAATTTGCACCATTGCTTTTAGAAGCTGAGAGTTACGGTCATGATGATTATAAGGTTGTAGTTAAGTGGGACAAGATAACCAATGAAGGTCATAGGGATTATGATCAATGCTTAGGTGCGCCTTTCTTGTTGTACACTGAAGGTACAGGAAAAGTGTATTCGTGCGGCATGTTTTTTGATGGGAAATATGAACCAAATTACAGACTTGGAGATTTAAACAAGCAAACTTTCCAAGAGATTATAGAAAGTGACCATTATTGGAATGTTATTGATAAAGTTAGAAATGAAATAGATGTTCATAAGGAATGTTACGCAAACTGCAGAACTCATTCATGCAATAATTTTCTTTGGGATGTTAAGGATTCTGGAGTAACTAGTGGTATTGCAAAGAAACATAGTGGCGGCTTTACAATTGACAACCCACCAAAGCATAAGAATTTTGTATAGATTTATCTTCTGATATAATTATCTTATGCAAGAGTTCATAGTTATTAGATTTTAATATAGATCCAAGGGCTAATT
>Ga0209264_1001137_pt1 | contig 15728 bp, 15 predicted proteins | sample SaaInlV_DNA_150m_FD_184687 | JGI IMG/M metagenome (GOLD analysis project Ga0209264, IMG submission 184687) | Marine microbial communities from expanding oxygen minimum zones in the Saanich Inlet - SI075_LV_DNA_150m (SPAdes) (version 2) | ecosystem: Environmental > Aquatic > Marine > Unclassified... | reverse complement strand
CCATTGCCTATTACTACCCCTGCTCATGGTACAGCTTTTGATATTGCTGGAAAAAATGAAGCAAATTTAGAACCTACTTTGAATTCATTCAAAATTGCATTAACAATGGCAGAAAATAAATACAAAACATGACAAAAATAAAAGAAATTAGAACTAAAGTTTATCAATGGAATGGAAAAACTGTTCCACCTCAAAATAATTTTTGTACTAATGCCTCAGATCTCTTATTTGAAAAATCAGATGCAATGGGATCATTTAGATTTCATGAGTGGTTAATTTGTGAAATAGAAACAGATGATGGAATTATTGGAATTGGTAATGCTGCTTTAGCACCACAAGTTGCAAAAAAAACAATTGATACATATTTAAAACCTTTAGTAATTGGAGAAGATCCTTTTGACTATGCGTACATTTGGGAAAAGATGTACAGAAGAACTCATGCTTGGGGAAGGAGAGGAATTGGCATGGTTGCAATTTCTGCAATTGATATCGCTCTCTGGGATATAATGGGTAAAATTACAAACAAGCCAGTTTTCAAATTACTAGGTGGAAGAACAAAAGAAAAAATTCCTGTTTATGCATCAAAACTTTATAGTCAACCAATTAAAGATCTTCAAAAAGAAGCTGAGAGCTATGTAAAACAAGGTTTCAAAATGTTTAAAATGAGATTTGGGTGGGGTCCAAAAGATGGGCCTGATGGAATGAAGAAAAATATTGAATTAGCTGAAGCAGTAAGAGAAGTAATTGGAGAAGATACAGATTTGATGATGGAATGTTATATGGGTTGGAATTTAGATTACGCAAAAAGAATGATGCCGAAACTAATGAAATTTAATCCTAGATGGTTGGAAGAACCAGTTATAGCAGATGATATACATGGATATGCTGAACTTAATAACATGAACATGATTCCAATTTCTGGTGGTGAACATGAGTTCAATATGTTTGGTTTTAAACAATTGTTAGATTTAAAAGCAGTTAGCTACATTCAGTATGATAATAATAGAGTTGGTGGTTTCACCGCTGCTCAAAAAATAAATGCAATTGCAGAAGCTCATCAAGTTCCTGTTATTCCTCATGCAGGTCAAATGCACAACTATCATTTAACAATGTCTAATTTTAATTGTCCTATTTCAGAATTCTTTCCAGTTAACGATGTTGAAATAGGAAATGAACTTTTTTATTATATTTTTGAAGGTGACCCTACCCCAGAAAATGGATTTATTAATTTAGATGATAACAAACCAGGATTAGGTTTAACTATTACTGATAAATATAAATCTGATTTTAATATTATAGAATAAAGTAAAATTACTTTAAAATTTTCTTAATTTCCTTCAATAAGAACGGTTTTGGTTTTTTGCAACTTGTTTTAATTGATTGAGAAACCCTAGAAATACAAGCTTTCATTGTTGATTGAATAATATCTAGAACATGCAAAGAAAGTTCACCATTACATTTATTGATCTTTTTATTTTCAATTGAATAAGCCATTTCAGCTAAACCTGCTCCGCGATAATTTGAATTTGTTGGAGACTCATTAGCTCTTAAACTTTTTGATCTAATATTAATTTTTCCTAAAGGCATTTTATTGGTTTTATATTCTTTCCAGAGGTCACCTAAGTTTTTACATACATAAACTGAGCCACCAAACATATTTGGATCTGGCACAATCATCGAACCTTTATCACCATATAGCTCTATGTGATTTCTTTGGTGAGCTATTACATCAAAAGAAAGTGTTAATCTAATGATTGTTCCATTCTCAAATGTAATTGTTGATAAGTAGGTTGTAGGACATTCAACTTTAAAAGTTTTATTTTTTCTTGGTCCTATTCCAATGGTTCTTCTCTTAACTCCTTTGATAATACTACCTGTTACTTTTTTTGCTGGTCCTAATAAATTTACTAATGCAGTTAAATAGTAAGGCCCCATATCAATTACTGGACCACCTTCTTTTTTTGCAAACCATGGTTCGGGATTTGGATGATAAGATTGAACTCCAGGGAAAGCAAAAATTGCATTTCCTAAGTTAATTTTGCCAATAATTTTTTTATCAACTAATTCTTTTGATTTTTGAATGCCCCCACCTAAAAATGTGTCTGGAGCATTTCCAATATATAATTTTTTCTTTTTTGCTATTTTTAAAAGATCTTTTCCATCTTTAAAATTTATTGCTAATGGCTTTTCAGAATAAACATGTTTGCCATTAATCAAAGCTTGTTTAGCGACTTGATAATGAGCTTTTGGAATTGTTAAATTAAGGATAATTTCTACCTCATCATCCTTTAACAAATTTTTTACTGATAACGCTTTTATTTTATAATTTTTTGCACATTTTAATGCACTATTATGATTGATATCTGCACATTTAATAATTTTGATATTATTAAAATATTTTTCAGCTCTAAAATAAGTTTCAGAAATATGACCGCAGCCAATTAGGCCAACTTTAAATATTTTATTCATAAAGAATTATACACCTTGTCTTTGCTTACTTTTTCCTTCTTTATAAAGTTTTAAAGCCTCTTTATTTTCTTTAGTAGTAGGAATTTCCAATGTTGGGCTATCCCAAAAGGCTGAACCTTCTAACCACTGATAGGCGTGTGTTTTAATTGAAATCACATAAGTGACATCTGATTTTTTTGCTCTTTTAAAAGCTTCTTCAAGATCTGAAATTGAACTAACTTCCTCTGATTTAGCACCCATACTTGCGGCGTGTTTAGCAAAATTAACTCCTACCAAACCAGGTGTGTTTGAGCTTTTAAGTAAGTTGTTAAATTCTTTTCCACCCTTAAATAATTGAAGTCTGTTAATCACAGCAAAACCACCGTTATCACAAACAATTATAATAAGTTTATTCTTAGTAATGACTGATGAGTAAATATCAGAATTATTTAATAAGTACGAACCATCCCCTATAAATGAAATAACTTCTTTATCAGGATTTGCCATTTTTATACCTAGTGCACCTGATATTTCATAACTCATACAACTAAAACCCCACTCCGTTTCATGAGTATTTAATTCTCTTGGTCTCCAAACTTGAATGACCTCACCAACCAAACCTCCTGCTGCTGTAACTGCAATATCTGATGGATCAGAATTTTTATAAATAGCTCCAATAACTTGGACATAACTTGGTACCTCTTGATTTGAAGGAGCGCTCGCTTTATCTACTTCTTCATTCCAAGCTTTTAACTCTGTTTGAGATTTTTTATTCCACTCTTCTCCTGCTTTCCAATCTCCTAGTGCTAAAGAAAGTTCGTCTAAAGAAACTTTAGCATCTCCTACTACAGCCTGTGCTAAATGTTTATTAGCATCAAATCTTGATACATTAATTGAAACAAGTTTAAAATTTTCGTTTTCAAAATTTGCCCACGAGCCTGTTGTAAAGTCTGCTAATTTAGTTCCAACTGCAATTGCAAGATCTGTTTGTTTAGCTAACGAATTAGTATTTTTTCCACCCAAAGCCCCTATTTGACCACCATAATGTGAATGATCTCTTTTCATGGTAGAATATCCCATTACAGTTTGTGTTACAGGAATATTATGTTTGATTGCAAACTTACTTAACTCATCCATTGCATTAGAATAAAAAACTCCACCACCTGAAATAAGTATTGGATTTTTTGATAATTTAATTTTTTCAGCTGCTTCTTTAATTTGATGTTCATCAGGTCTAGGCCTTCTAATTGAATGTATTTTTTCTTTAAAAAAATCTTCCGGATAATCATAAGTTTGTCCCTGTATATCTTGACTTAAAGCTATACATGCTGGGCCACAATCTGCTGGATCCAACATAGTTTGGACTGCTGCAGGAAAAGATGAAATTATTTGCTCTGGTCTTGTTATTCTATCAAAGTATCTTGTTACAGGTTTAAAAGCATCATTTACTGTAATTCCAGGGTTATTAAAATGCTCTACTTGTTGTAAAACCGGGTCAGGTATTCTGTTTGCAAAAGTGTCACCTGGTAAAAATAAAATTGGTAATCGATTACTCATCGCTACTGCTGCTGCTGTAACCATATTTGTTGCCCCTGGTCCAACTGAAGAAGTTGCTATAAAAATTTGCTGTCTTCTTTTAGCTCTCGCATACCCAATTCCTGTTAGAGCCATGTTTTGTTCGTGATGACCTCTATAAGTTGGAAGTTCTTTTTGATTTTCCTCTAATGCTTGTCCTAAACACGCTACATTTCCATGTCCAAATATTCCAAATACACCTGGGAACAAAGGTTCTTTTTTCCCGTTAATTAATATTTTTTGAGCGATTAAATACTTAACTACTGCGTGAGCACAGGTAAGTGTAATTTTTTTCATAAATTAAGTTTATCTTTTAATATGTATAATGTTTATATATAAATATATTTATAAAATAAAAAACCACATTAAGTAAACTTAAAAATAAATTCTATGTATAGCAAATTTGGACAATTCATTGACGGTAAATGGCAACAAGCAGAAAAAAATGAAACATATGATGTAATTAACCCAGCGACTGAAGAGGTAATTGGGAAAGCATCAAAAGCATCTTCAGCTGATGTACAAAAAGCGCTGAAGTCTGCTGAAAAAGGTTTAGAAATTTGGAAAAATACTGCACCTTGGCAAAGAGCTTATACCCTTAGAAAAATTGCAGATTTAATGAGAGAGAGAAAAGACATTCTTGCTAAATGGTTAACACTTGAAGTAGGAAAACCTCTTGCAGAAGGTGTTGGAGAAGTTGGTGGTGGAGCTGATATTTTTGAATGGAATGCAGAAGAGACAAAAAGAATTTATGGTCAAACACAACAAAGTAGATTTCCAGATACTAGAGTTCATGTTTATTATCAGCCAGTTGGCGTAGTAGCCGCTTTAGTGCCTTGGAATTTTCCAATAGTTTTAGCATCAAGAAAAATTTCAACTGCTTTAGCAGCAGGTTGTTCTGTTATTTGCAAACCAGATACAATTACCCCTGGTGCAGTAATGGAATTAGTTAATATATGTAAAGAGGCAGGCGTACCAGATGGAGTAGTAAACCTTTTATCAGGTGATCCAGCTGAAATATCAAATGAGTTAATGGAGTCTGATATAATCAAAAAAGTATCAATTACTGGCTCAACAAGAGTTGGTAAGATAATTTTAAAGAAAGCTGCCGATAAAGTCCAAAGAGTTACAATGGAATTAAGTGGACATTCTCCTTTCATAGTATGTGAGGATGTAGATATGAATAAAGTAGCTGATATAGCAATAACTGGAAAATTTAGAAATAATGGACAAGTATGTATTTCACCTAATAGATTTTATATCCAAGAAAATAGAAAAGATGAGTTTGTGAGTGCTTTTATGGAAAGAGCAAAAAAACTAAAAATAGGTAATGGTATGGATGAAGGTGTTGAGTTGGGACCTTTAAGTACTGCAAAAAGATTAGAAGAAATTGAAAAATTAGTTGAAACTACAAAAAATGAAGGTGCTAAAGTTCTAATGGGTGGAAAAAGACCTGCTGGTTTTAATAAAGGATACTATTATGAACCAACAGTTTTTGATGATGTAAAAGATAATTTTACAATCATGAAAGAAGAGCCTTTTGGTCCACTTGTACCTATTCTAACATTTAAAACTTTTGACGAAGTTATTGAAAGAGCAAATGATAATGATTTAGGTTTATGTAGTTATTTATACACAAATTCAATGGACCAAGCTCATATTGGTTCTGAAAAATTAGAGTCAGGATGTGTTGCAGTTAATACTGGTGTGGTTGCAATTGCTGAAGCGCCATTTGGTGGAATAAAACAAACTGGTTATGGACGTGAAGGTGGATCTGGAGCAATCAAAGATTACCTAAATGTAAAATACACTCACATGGGTTTAAAAATATAAAAATGAGAAAAAATAAAATTAAGGAAATGATGAAAGCAGGGAAACCTGTGATTAATGGTTGGTTGCAAATTCCTAGCACTGTTTCAGCTGAAGTGATGGCTCATCAAGGTTGGGACTCGCTTACAATTGATATGCAGCATGGCTTAGTTGATTACACTAATGCTTTGCCAATGTTACAAACTATATCAACAACAGACGTTACTCCACTTGCAAGAGTTAACTGGAATGAACCTGGTCAAATAATGAAAATACTTGATGCTGGTTGTTACGGTATTATCTGTCCAATGGTAAGTAATAAAGAAGAGGCAGAAAGATTTGTTCAAGCATGTATGTACCCTCCTCATGGTTATAGAAGTTTTGGTCCTGTAAGAGGTTTAATTTATGGTGGTTCTGATTACGCTAAACATGCAAATGATGAAATGCTTAAGTTAGCAATGATAGAGACTAAAGAATCATTAGATAAGCTTGATGAAATTATGTCAACGCCAGGTGTTGATGGTATTTATATTGGTCCAGCAGACTTAAGTTTAGCTATTGGTGAAGAGCCAGGTTTTGATAGGCCCGAAAATACTAAAGCTTATTCAGAGATTTTAAGAATTTTAGAACATGCAAAAAAAAATAATATTTTTGCAGGAATTCACAATGGTACACCTGAGTACGCACAAAAAATGATTGATAAAGGTTTCAACTTTGTGACAATTGGTGCTGATCAAAGAGCATTAAGCTCTGGTGCTAAAGCTGTAGTTGATAAAATGAAAGGTTCTTCTAAAAAAGAAGAGTCTAAAGCATACTAGATAATTAAATTCCTTTATAAACTAAATCTCTTCTGTCTATAAAACCTTCGAAGGTTTTTATTGTTATCACTGACGGCAAAATGAAAATTGATCTCTTGTCTTTTTCATTTCTAATAATTCTAAAAAAACCCTTTTTAATCGCTGTATCTATATAAACATTTGATGTTAGGTAGGACTTTTCAATAACTTTTAATAATTCATTTTTAGTAATTGATTTATTTTTATAATAAGCAATCATTACCATATGCAACATAATCCAATGTTGAGGAGTTAATGAAAACCAATTAAGTAAATCATTTTCAAGTCTTCCTTCAAAATCACCTAATGAAGCTTCTGCTAATTTTAATCTTTTTTGAGTAATTTTTGGAATTTTTTTCTGTTCTTCAAACGATTTGGGGTATTTAAATTGTTTCTTCATTACAAAATGTTATCTTAAAGAAAGTTAAATTAATATTATTTTTTGTTAGCTAATTCTTTATATATATTATTAACTCTGTGCACTTCTTCTGCAGTATTAAAATAACCTTCATATTCTATTTCGTCTGGAGTTACGTCAAAATGATAATGGCCAGCATCTTCATTGTTCTCATATGAGTGAAAGTGAGTATGCTCATAAGACTCTCTTAAATTTAGCTCTCCTCCAGTAGGATCTCCAGTCCACAGAACAGTATAACATTGAAGTTTTGACCCTACAGGTTGATAAAACTGTAAAAAATCTTTTACACATTTCATTTGTTTTGGGTCATAATATTCATGCTTAATGTCATTATAATCTGGCTGTACATGAGATTTAATTTTACCATTTAAAACTCTAAATACTCCAGCAAGAGCTAAATGATTAATGTTTTTTATTCCTAAATTTTCAATTAATGAAGATCTCATTGCTTGAGGTAAGGATCCTTGTTCACCAATTCTTACTTTTATTTTTAACTTAATAACTTTTCCTTGCTTTCCATCTGTATAGTAAATGTTACCTAATCCACCATGTTTTCTAGCTGAATACTTTTCTGCGATACACTCTTTCTCTTTACCCACTCTAGCAATAATAGATTTTGACTCATTGGTAATTAAATTTTCATTGATAATTAATTCCCCACAGTGGCCACCCAAACAAGACATTGCTCCTGAACCAGCACCTAAGGCATAAGATTTTTCAGATCCAATCATTTTTGCTATCTGCTCATAATCAAATTCTGCACCAATAAAATTTGGATCATGCATATAAGGTTCACCTCCAACATCTATAATTTTTTGATTACCACTCATACCTTCTGATGGACAATCCCAATCTCTTAAGTTTGGACAATCAACAACAGAAACTTCAGAAAATTTATAGTTTTTTGATAAACCAGCTTGTAAAGCTTCAGATATTTTATCTAATGAATATTCTGTGAATTTTGCTTTTTCTATTTTTAATTGCATTATTAATTAAGCTATATTTTATTTTGCATAATGTCTATAGATAATATATATAATATCTATACATAAATTAATTTAAAAAAAATTTAATGATAAATAAAGATTTAAAAGTTGCTGTTTTAGGTGCTGGAGCTATGGGCTGTTTATTTGGAGGTTTGTTAGCTGAAAAAGGACTAAACGTAATCCTAATAGACATTTGGAAAGAGCATGTAGAAGCTATAAATAAAAATGGTCTTAAGATGGATGGTCATGGTGGTGATAGATTTATAAAAGTTAAAGCAACAAATGATCCGTCTACTGTAGGTGTTGTTGATGCGGTAATAGTAATGTGTAAAGCAACTGTTTTAGAAACAGCTCTCAATAGCATTAAAAATATCATTGGTGATAAAACTGTTTTTATGTCTTTTCAAAATGGTTTTGGACACGAAGCTATTATGCAAAAAATTGTTGGAGTGGAAAAAGTATTAGGTGGAACAACAACTCAAGCATCAAATATTTTGGGTCCCGGTCATATAATGAACCATGCAGCTTTACCATCATGGATAGGAGAATACGAAGGAGGTATGAGTGAAAGAGTTAAAGATGTGGCTGAAACATTCACTGCATATAATCTTGAAACAATAGCAGCAAACGATGTAAAGAAAAGAAAATGGATGAAACTTTTTGCACTAACTGCAATTGGTCCTTTATCAGCAATTTTTGACCTACATCACACTGATCTCTACATCAATAATAGTGCAAATGATGTTTCAAGAGCGTTGGGTAAAGAAATTATACTAGAGACGAGACAAGTAGCTTTAGCAGATGGCGTTGAAGTATCTGAAGATGAATGTCTTTTTATGTTTAATAAAATTGTGGACTCGAACCAAACAAATAAATCATCAATGGCTTTTGATGTTCAATATAAAAGAAAAACTGAAATTGATTTTATTAGTGGTGTTGTCTCAAATCTTGGAAAAAAACATGGAATAAAAACTCCTCTAAACGACCTAATGTACAAAATGATTAAAGTTAAGGAGGGAATGTATAGCTAGATGTTAAAAATTGAGAAATTAAAAAAAATAAAAAGTAATTTTCCAGTTTTAATAGGTAATAATATTATTCCAAAAAATATTTGTAAAACATTAATCAAAGAAATCAGTAGCTCCAAATCTTTTGACGATATAATCATGGGTGGGAGAAGTCGTATAAACAAAGGGTCTAAAAATTTTAACAATTATATTATAAAATCAAAAATTTCTAAAAAACTCTTTAAACTTTTTAACAGTAAGTCTTTCTATAAAAAAATTGAAAACACATTTAAAAAAAACTTTAAAGATGGTTCATGGGAAAACTCTAATCTTCCAAAAATTTTTAATTCAAAAAAATTTACTATTAAGAAAAAATTAAACTCCAGTGAGCTTCAAAAAATGCTTGGAAATAATTATTCTAATCCTAAAGTAAATTTAGATATAGATTTTTCTGTCTCAAAAGGTGGGTATAGATTAAAACCACATAGAGATGATATTACTAGATTGTATAATTTTTTAATTTACTTAACTGACATTCCAAAAAAAAATGGTGGATCGCTTACTATTTATAAAAAAAAGACAAAAAGAAATATTAGAAAAAGTTTCAGAAGATTCCCAAAGATTAATGAACTTGATATTGTCAAAGAATTTACACCTAAACAAGGAACAGCAGTTTTTTTTCAATCAACTCCCAATTCTTACCATGGGGTTAAAAGGTTTATCGAAAAAAATTGTCCTAAAAGGTTTTTTATTTATGGAAGTTATGCTTTGAATAAGCCTGTAATCTGGAAATTTAAAAATGTCTCCTATTACCCTCATATAATTAAAAATAAAAAGAAAATGCTAACGTCTTTTCATGATGCAAACTATCTTACAATTCCAGCCACCAGTTAATACAAGGTTGAAGTGAGAAAAATTTTCTCTTAAGTTTAAGAATTATTAAAATGAAATTTTTGACTAAAAAAAAATTTGAGGAACAAGGATATCTTGTTGTAAAAAGTGTTTTAAATTTTGATAATGATCTAAAACCTATTTTAAATGACATGGAGTACGTAATGGATAGATTAATCCATAAATTCTCTCCAAAACATAAAAAAACAAAAGCTTTAAAATTTAAATTTGAAAAAAAATACAAGTTTGTTTCCACACTAAATATATTTGATCTCGACCAATATTTTAATACTCGATTACCAAGAGATCATGTAAAAAAAGATAGTGATTACTTTGCAACAAATTCTTTATGGAATTTAATAAAACATAAAAAAATACTTAATGCTGTTGAAAAAATTCTGGGACCTGAAATTCTTTCTAATCCAGTTCAAAACACAAGAATTAAACAACCAGAAAAAACACTACCTAAAAAATCAATCTACGATGGCTTAAGTGGTAGAACTCCATGGCATCAGGACGCTGCCGTATTGTCAACTAAAGGACAAAAAAAAACTGAATTAGTGACTGTATGGATACCCTTCACTAAAACTACGAAAAAAAATGGCTGTATGATTACTACACCAGGAGTAAATAAATTAGGATTATTAAATCACCATTCAGGCTACAGAGGGCAAGTTGAAATAAAAAACTCTAATTTACTTAATTCAAAAAAAATTATTTATTTAGAAGCTGATGTAGGAGATATAATTTTACTTCACAGACATTCTCCACATAGTTCTATACCAAATAAATCTAATAAATTTAGAATAAGTGCTGATCTTAGATATAATAAAGCAGGTCAAACATCTGGTCGTGAACCTTTACCTAGTTTTTATGTCAAAAGCAAAAATAAAAAGAATATCACTGTCTCAAACTTTAAACAATGGCTTGTACTGTGGGAAAAAGCTAAAGAGAAATGCATACCAAGAAAATATGCTTTTAAATATCCTTTACCTACATTCAAAAACAATAAAAGAGATTTATCTAAGTTGATAAATTCCTAAAAAAATATTTTTTAAAATTTATATTTGTGTATAAGAGTTTATGAAAAAAATTTTAGTAATACAGCCTATTCATGAAGCTGGTATTAAATTGCTTGAAAGTAATCCAAATTATGAATTTGAAGTTGTTGAAAATGTTGATGCTGAATTTCTTAAATCAAAAATTAAAGACTGTGATGGTGCATCAATTAGAACTGCAAAATTAACTAGTGACGTAATTGAAGCAGCAAACAATTTAAAGATTATTTCAAGACATGGTGTTGGTTATGACAATATTGATTTAGAGGCTTCTAAAAAAAATAATTTAACTCTTGCAATTACAGCAACAGCAAATGCTGTGGCTGTGGCTGAGCACGTAATGTTCATGTTGCTTAATATATCTAAAAGAAAAAACATGTATGACGATACAGTTAAAAGTGGAAAATTTAGTGATAGAAATAAATTGCCCAAGACTGTTGAGCTTTGGAGTAAAAATATATTGATTGCTGGGTTTGGCAGAATTGGTCAAGCTTTAATAAAAAGATGTCTAGGATTTGAAATGAACGTTTTTATTTACGATCCTTTTGTTTCAAAAGATGTGATTGAAAAATTAGGTGGCATCAAAGTTGAGAGTATGGAAGATGCCTGTAAGGACATGGATGCAATTTCTCTTCATATTCCATTAAATGACAAAACTAAAAATATAATTAATTATGATTTGCTTAAAACTATGAAAAATAATTGCATCATAATCAACGCTGCAAGAGGTGGCATTGTTAATGAGGTTGATTTAGATAAAGCTTTGAATGAAGATTTAATTTTTGGGGCAGGCTTAGATGTTTTTGAAATTGAACCACCAGAAGCTAGTAATCCACTACTTAAAAATGATAAAGTTTTTCTAAGTCCACACACAGCATCATTTACAGAAGAGTGCATGACTAGGATGGGTAAAGAAACAGTACAAAATATTATTGATTTTTTTGATGAAAAGTTAGAAAAGTCTAAGATCATAAAATTATAATATGAAATTTAATGTAAAAAATTTTGGTTTTTTAGAAGTTTTAGTTTCAATTTCAGCAATTTTTGTTGTTGGAATGTTAATTTGGACTGTAAGTACCAGACCAGCAGTAGAAGCTAGAGCAAACCTTGTTAAAGATAATCACAATAAAGTAGTTAATTTAATTAATGATGAAATTAACAATTGTGGAAATAACGATGAGGGGAAATCTACAATTTGGGGTGACCCTTGTAATGGAGAATGGATAGCTGAAAAAGTAGTAAGCTATATTAATAAAAATCTTAATATTGAAAATCCCTTTTCGGAAGACACTACGGTAAGAACTGACCCGGATCCACGAATAAAAGCTGAAGGTAAAGCAGGCCAATCTGTTGAGATGGGAGTAATTTTTGTGATGTCATCAAATTTTTTACCAGACCCTGGATCAGAATGGATTGTTGGTACATGTTTTAAATCACCATGCGTTGCAGCTGGAAATAATGAATTAACTTCTGTTTATAGATAATTAATTTTTAAAGATTTCAATATTACTACTTTTTAAAGTTTCAGTTAAATATTTGTATCCAATCTTTGCGTACTCAAAAGGATTTGCTTTTGCCGGGTCTTGCTCTGCCTCAACCACTAACCATCCAGAATAATCTTTAGCTTTCAAAATATCAAACAAAGGCTTGTAATCAATACAACCATCACCTGGTACGGTAAAAGCACCTTCTAAAAAAGCACCTCTAAAACTTAAATCATTTTCTAAAGAATTTTCTAAAACATTTTTTCTAATATCTTTGCAGTGAATGTGTATTATACGACTGCTAAAATCTTCTAAGATTTTCTTTGAATTTCCTTGAGCAAATAACATATGTCCAGTGTCTAAAGTTAATTTCACACTATCATCAGTATTTTCTAATAACTTTTCTGTATCTTCATGAGTTTCAATTACTGTTCCCATATGATGATGATAAGCTAGAGGCATACCTTTATCTTCTAAATACTTAGCTATTTCAGATATCTTTTTATAAAAAGATTTACTTTCTTCCAAATCCATTTGTGGTCTTTCTGACAATCTTTTATTTGGATCTCCCTGCACCGAGTCACTTACCTCAGCAAAAACCATACAAGGTGAATTACAATCTTTAAAAAGAGTGAGCTGATCTTGAATTAAATCTATTTCTTCTTTAACAGAGTTGGTTCTAAGGTTTGCACCATACCATCCCGAACATAAATTAAGGTTGTGTTTTTTTAATAAAGGCAAAAGATCTTTAGAGTGTTTTGGAAACTTTCCACCTGACTCTATTCCTATAAAACCTGCTTCATTAGCCTCAGACAAACATTGTTCAAGTGGAGTATCTCCACCTAACTCTGGCATGTCATCGTTACTCCAAGCTATAGGTGCTATTCCTAATTTAACTGTCATAATTTTTAAAATTTTGTTAAGGTAAATTATAAAATTATGACCAAAATAAAAGGTAAAAAAATTAAACTTGGAATAGTTGGTGGTGGATCTGGATCTTGGATTGGTCATGTACATAGAATTGCAGCAAGATTTGATAATCAGTATGAAATTGTATCGGGTGTTTTTTCAAGAAACTTTAAAAATTCATCTAAATTTGGTCAAAGCTTAGGAATTGATAAAAATAGATGTTATTCAAATTATAAAGAAATGGCTAATAAAGAGGCAAAAAGAACAGATGGAATTGATGTTGTTGCTATCATGACCCCGCCTGGAAGTCATCAAGCCATAGCTGAAACTTTTATTAACAAAAATATAAATATAATTTCAGACAAACCATTCGCTGGAAATTTAAATCAAGCAAAAAGTTTATTTAAAAAAATTAAATCAAATAAAAAAATTAAATATGCTTTAACTCATAATTATTCTGCCTACCCAATGGTAAGGGAGGCCAAGGATTTGGTTGCAAAAGGTAAAATTGGGAAAATTAACTATATCAATGTTGAGTATGTTCAAGACTGGGCTGATGGAAATAAAATAACTAAAAATAATTCAAAAAAAATTCTTTCATGGAAATTACAAAAAAATATTGTTGGTAACTCTTCTGTTTTAAATGAAATTGGAAGTCACGCATATCACTTAGCTATTTATATTTCTGGATTAAAAGCGAAATCAATTTTTGCTGATATAAAACAAATATCAAAAAATATTAAAATGGACGATAATGCACAAGTTATGATTGACTTTAACAACAATGCCAAAGGAATTTTATGGACGAGTGTAAGTGCTAAAGGTGGAGTATACGGTTTAAGAATAAGATTATTTGGAGAAAAAGGAAGTCTCGAATGGATACAAAATGATCCAGGTTATTTAAAATTAAACCCAGCAAAAGGAGCAGTTAGATTGCTAGAAAGAGGTTTTCATGAGGCTAAATATTCTAAAAATTTTTCTAGAATAAAATATGGCCATCCAGAGGGATATTTAGATGCATTTGCAAACATATATAAAGAGTTTGCTAAATCACTTAAAAGTAAATCAAAAAATAAATTTCTTTATCCAAATGAAGATGAAGGTTTTGAAACTGCAAAATTTATTGATGCATGCAAAACATCTTCTAAAAGAAAAAGATGGGTTAGATTATGATAAATGTTGCATTATTTGGTTTGGGTAGAATTGGACAGATGCATGGTGAAAATTTGTATGCTCATAAAAAATTTAATTTAAAATATACTTTTGATATTGATAAAAACTTATCAAAAAAAATCTCAAATAGATTTAATGCTATTTCAATTGATAATCCAAAATCAGCTTTTCAAGACAAAGATATTGATGTTGTTTTTATCGCGTCAAGTACCCCTACTCATATAAATTTAATTAATGAAGCAACTAAATATAAAAAAGTTGTATTTTGTGAAAAGCCCTTAGATCTAGATATTAAAAAAGTAAATATTTGTAAGAAAAATATTAAAAAATTTAATCCCAAAATACAGCTAGGTTTTAATAGAAGATATGATCCGGGTCACAATTCTATAAAAAAAGATCTAAAAAAAGGAATTATTGGCAAACTTGAAAAAATAATTATCACAAGTCGAGATCCAGCACCTCCACCTATTAATTATTTAAAAGTTTCTGGTGGAATTTTTAAAGACATGATGATTCATGACTTTGATTTAACTAGATTTTATTTACAAAATGATGAGATAGACTCAATTTACTCAATCGGTAGTAATGTTTCAGATAAAAGATTTAATAAGATTAAAGATTATGAATTAGCATCATGTGTCCTTAAGTCAAAAAATGGTGTTCAATGTATAATTACTAACTCAAGACATTGTAGTTTTGGATATGATCAAAGAGTCGAGTTATTTGGATCTAATGGAATGTTGATATCTGGTAATAAAAATGAGAATGAAACACAAACTTTTACCAAAAAAAGTACGTCTCAAAAAAAGCCTTTATTGAATTTTTTTATTGATAGATATGTAGATGCTTACAAATTACAGCTCAATGAATTAGCGTCCTATGCATTAAAAAGAAAACAGCCTGTCTCAAGTTTTGAAGATGGACGAAGAGCATTAATAATTGCAAATGCTGCTTTAAAGTCCTTAAAAGAAAAAAAACAAATAAAAATTAAATTTTAATTACAACTTTTAATTGAAAAATTAAAATACTTACAAACTGTGTATAATATTTATGCATATTTAAGTTGAGGTTTTTGACATCTAGGTTTTTTCTATGATATCTTCCGCGCATAAAAAGTTAACTTTTATTAACAAG
>Ga0209264_1001102_pt1 | contig 16144 bp, 19 predicted proteins | sample SaaInlV_DNA_150m_FD_184687 | JGI IMG/M metagenome (GOLD analysis project Ga0209264, IMG submission 184687) | Marine microbial communities from expanding oxygen minimum zones in the Saanich Inlet - SI075_LV_DNA_150m (SPAdes) (version 2) | ecosystem: Environmental > Aquatic > Marine > Unclassified... | reverse complement strand
TTAAACAAAAAATTCAAGATAAGGAAGGTATTCCACCCGATCAACAAAGATTAGTTTTTGGAGGCAAACAATTAGAAAATGGAAGAACATTAATGGATTATAATATTCAAAAAGATTCAACTATTCATTTAGTATTACATTTAAGAGGTGGAAAAAAAATTGAAAAATAAATGACAAATAAAATATATCATATAAGAATTAATAATTAAGATAAGTAAAATATAATTAAAATGTCACAACAAATTTTTGTCAAAACTTTATCAGGTAAATCTATTACTTTGGATGTTGACCCAAAAGATAATATTGAAGCTGTTAAACAAAAAATTCAAGATAAGGAAGGTATTCCACCCGATCAACAAAGATTAGTTTTTGGAGGCAAACAATTAGAAAATGGAAGAACATTAATGGATTATAATATTCAAAAAGATTCAACTATTCACTTAGTATTACATTTAAGAGGTGGTGATAAAGATAGTATTAATGAAGGATATGAAGATTATTATGAATAAAATATTAAAATTTATTTATTAAAATAATAATTTTTTTAATTTTTATTATTAAAATATAATAAAAATTGAATTTAAAAGATAAAAATAAAGATAAATAAAAATGGAAGAGAATAATTATAAATCAGTATTTGATAAGAGTAATTATAATTTTATAAATAGTAATAATATTGAAATAAATAAAAATATTATAATGTTTGCAGAAAAAACACTACCTTCAAATGAAAGTAGATTTGAAATAGCAAATTTAATTTATGATTATACAAAAGCGGATTATATTGAAAAGGGAATTTTTGAATTTAGTATTATTTACATAGTTATAAATAAATTAAATGAAAATTATTTATTACCAATATATATTGATAAATTATTATCAGTAAAAGAATTAATTAACAAAAATATTATTGAAAAATTATTAAATGATGATAATTTTAATTTAAAAAAAATTGCTTTTATGAAGAAAGAAGAATTTAATAATTTTATTTAATAATCAGAATCATTTTTAATATCAGTTCATCTTTATTCCTTTTTGTTTGTAATAATAACTTTTTTTCTTTACAATATTCCAATAATTTTGCAATTTTTTTGTTTTTTTATGTTCTTCTTTATCAAAATGAAAAACTAAATATTCACACAAAAAAATTTATCATTACATAAATTAATCAGCTTATTATCAACCATTATTTAATTTTACTAAAAAAATTGAAATTTTTATTCACATAAAGTACATTAAATATAATAATGGAAGAAATTATGACTGATTTGCCAGAAGAAGAAATTTACAATGAAAATCCATTTAAAAACTTTGAAAAGAAAAATTGTAATAATTACAAACTTTTAAATTGTAAGAATGAAAATGTAATTCATCTACAATGTGGTCATGAATTATGTTTTGAATGTTTAAAAACAAATATTGAAAAAACTTTTGGTGAAGAAATGTATATTGTAAAATTTGATAAAAGAAAAATTTATAACTTTGACGAAGGTAATCAAATTGAAAAAGATGCTTATTTTACAATGAATTTATCAACAGAGGAAACTTCTGGACTTATTGATTGTTCTCATTGCAATACCAAATATTCAATACTTTCGCCAATATATAGAGATTTTGGTTTTCCAAAAAGAGTTGATTCTGCAATTGTATTTAAGGAAGAGGAACAAGTTTTATTTTATTATTTATCAACAGCTATTGACATTGTTCATTTGTTAAAAAAAGAAAAACAAATTGAAATTTTAAAAAATTTTAATTATGAAAATGAAAATAAATTATTAAAAAATTTAATAAGTATTGATAATCCTGAAATTTATGAATTAAAAAGTCAAAAAGATTTTTATGTCGCTGTTCAAACTGACAATGCATTATTTACTTTAATAGAATTTGACAAATTTGAAAAAGAAAAATACACTGTATGTACTTTAACAGATTTTAGTAGATATTTGCAAATTTCTTAACAGTAATACTAATTTTTACAAAACTATATATAGTAATATATTTATATATAAAATTATGTGTGGTTATATGTTTAAATATGAGTGTTGTGTTAATCAAATTAACTTTTGTAACAGAACAATATAAATATAATTAAAATACCTTATTGTCATTATTTATAAAAAAATTGAAAATATAATAATAATAATTAATTAAATAAAAATATGTTTAACGGTAAGTGTTCTTTTGATATTCATTGGTATATTTATAATAATTATTTAGATTTTGAGAATAAAAAAAATGTTAAACTATTAAATAAAGATTTTTATGAATTATGGAAAAGAGATATTGATAATGGAAGAATAATAAAAAAATATTTAATCAAATATTGTAAAATAGATAATGAATATTTAAATTCTCCTGGTCTTATAAAATTTGTTTATCCTAATGAAGTGTATAATTTAAAAAATGTTAATAAAATTTACAGATATTATATTCAAAAATATGAAATGAAATATTTATTATCTTATCCAGAATTTTTAACAAAAAAAGCAATACTAAATTATGATAAAAGAGAAAAAACATTAAAATGGATTAATGATAATTTAAATAAAAATATAGATAAAAGAAATAGAAGAGATATTTTAAGGTTTTTTAAAGAAAATGAAATAACTGTTAAAGAGTTATTTTATGCTGGAATGTAAAATATGTTTATTTAAAAATTGAATTTTATTAAATATATATTACTAAATAATAGAAAAATGTTTTGGCTTTTTAAAAAGAATGTTGATGATAATTTTAAGTTTAATATGAAGTTTCTAAATTATAGAAAATCTATGATAGATGATGAAGAAATATTTGTTTTTGAAAATACAAATAAATTATTAAATTATGATTATAATATAACTTGTTTAGTTTCTATTAAAGAAAATTTAATAAAATTTGAAAATGATAAAATAAATTGTTGTTTCAAAATTAAAGAAGATACATTTAATGATAATAAAATATATTATGAATATGAAAAAATTAATAATAATTGTTTTCCATATGTTATAGAAAGTAATTATAACTTTTTTAAAACTGTTAATTTTAAAATTGTTGAAAAAGAAAATGATAAATTACTTATTAAAGAAGAAATAAATAATGAATATAGATATTATGAAATTAATTATTAAAAAATGGAAATAATTTTTTTATTAAAATAAATAATGATGATAATATTAATCCATAAATAACAATTCCTTTAACACCTACTTTTCCATCTTCACCTTGATTTAAACTTGTAAAATATTCAGAAAAAAAATCTTTAATCATATCTTGTGATAAAAATAAATAAATAGCAAATATTAATACAAATTCTTTTATATAAAATGAATCATAAATATAATTAATAAAATGTTTTTGTGGATTTCCATCTATTACATAATCAATTGTATCTTTTAAATTATCTCTTTCTTTTTTATTTAATTTTTTTGGTTTATCATCATCAAGTAAATCTTCTTCACTATCATGAAGTGAAATATCATTTTCTTTTAATCCACTTAGTATATCTTTAGATATTTTTTTTATCTGTTCATCATTATTAATTATTTTAGATGAAAAATTATTAGTTGTTAATGGAGGATTTTGATTAATTTGTGGATGTATTTGATTATTAAATTGAGGTGGCATTTGATTATTAAATTGAGGTGGTATTTGATTATTAAATTGAGGAGGCATTTGATTATTATCTATTAAGGATGTTCCTTCCATATAATATTATATATTATAAATTATAAAATTTTATATATTTTATATTAACAAAAAAGGATTATTCGTTTCATTAAACATTTTACTATCAATTTCATTATATTTTTTATTATCTTTTTTAATATTTACTATTTTATTTATTATAGTTTCATTTAAATTCCATATTTTTTTATATGACATAGGACATAAAAGAATTATAAAACATCTACCTAATACTTCTTTATCAAATAATATTGAAGCTTTTTCATTAACATAATTATCATTATTTTCTTCATATAATATAAACATTAATCCCAATATATCTTTTTCCTCAGTTTTTTTAAATGTATTTCCAATTACATTAAATGGTTTATCACCAGAAAATTTTAATTCTTTTGTAATTTTATCATTAATAATTAAACCTGTATGATAAAATAAATTAATAACTAAACCAATAAAATCATTTTTATTAATCATACAACTAACCGGTTTATTATTTATTATTTGAGTTTTTAGTAAAACAATATTATTATAAATAGGCATAGCTTCTGTATTAATTATACAAGCAAAACTATTAAAATTATCTTCATCAGTATTTTTATCATCCAAAAACATTATCTCATATACATATTTTTCATCACTATAAATCATTATTGTATCAACATATCCTTTTTCACCATTATTTAAATCTGTAAAATAACTAAAAATATTATTAAGTCTATCATCTGTATTTTCAAATGTATCTGAATATTTAATATAAGAAGCAGATAAAATATATTTTTCAATATGAAATTCAATTAATTCTCTATCATCAGGTTTATTCATATTAAGTTCTTTATCTTCTATTAAATCATAAATATCTCCATAAATATCATTTTTATCAATAATTAAATAATTCATAATTTTAAATATCTTTATCTTTTTATTATATTTTATAATAAATAATATTTTTTTTATTTAATAAATTATAATATTATGGAATTAGACAATCAATACATAAAAATAATATTAAATATACTTTTTATTTTAGTAATTATTTATATATTTTACTGTATTATAAGTAATTATAAAGTATCATATATTCAATCAAGTCGTGATGTATCTAAATTTCAAAATAAAATACAATCTTTAGAAAAAAAAATAAGTGATTTAGAATCAACTATAGACAATAATGAAAATATTAATGTTTCAACAACAAATCCAGTTCCACCAATTAATCCTATTATTGAATTTGATAGAAGAAAATTATTAGACCCATTTATTGACCCTTCTACAAGACCACCAGCTTCTCAAGTTCCAACTCCTGAAATAGCTTCAATTACCAATATAGCTACTCAAAATATTTATGATTCGTATCATCGTGTTGGTTTATTAATTGAAGAAAATAAAAGTGAAAATTCAACAAATGATGATAATTCAATATTAGAACTAATGGGTAGATTATTATATCATAATTTTTATCAATATTTTACATCAATAACTATGGGTAATAAAGTTATAAAAATAGATATTAAAAGAGAAAACGGTCAAGAATTTTTTAATGGTGATAAAGTATTTATTCCAGAATTAAATAGACATTATACAGTTAAAGTAGATAAAAGAGATATGATTTATTATAATCCATATTTTCCAAATCCCATTTAAATATTATAAATAACATTAATATCTCTTATCCACTTATTTTTATTATAATCTTCATCACGATTAATTTCTCTACAATAAATTAATTTATAATCTTTATTTAATATATGTAAAAGAGCTTTATTTTGAAAATTATGATTTATTTTAAAAATATAATTATTACTATTTTCAATTATATTATTAAATTTTAGGTTATATATTTCATTATCATATGGTAATGAATATTTATAATTATTATTTGTTATAAATATTATTTTATTATCGATATTATCAATCTCAATATTTATAATATCCATTTTTGTATATTCAATTTTTGTATATTCAATTTTTTTATATTCAATTTTTTTATTATGATATTTATAATATATGACTATTGGAATATTTGACCCTGAAGGTAAAAATAATAATCCATTTAATAATGAACCATATAGTGATGAATATAAAATTCTTAGTAAAATGTGGTCTAATTTACCTGGTTATGAATATGGAGAAAAATTTTTAAAATTATTAAAGAAAAATGATGTTGTTTTAATTATTTCAGCAACTGGTTCTGGTAAATCTGTTTTAATACCTAAATTTTGTCTTCATTATATGGATTATAAGGGATTAACTATAATGACACTTCCAAAAAAACAAATTACTAAAAATACAGCTGTATTTGGTGCAAAAACACTTGATACACAATTAGGTGAATATGTTGGTTATCAATATAGAGGTGAAAGTAGAAAATCTGATAAAACAAATTTATTATATTGTACCGATGGAACTATAATTGCAAGAATTAAAACCGACCCATTAATTAAAGATGTTGATATATTAATTATTGATGAAGCACACGAAAGATCTACTAATATTGATTTAATATTATATTTAGTTAAAAATGCAATAAAATTAAGAAAAGAGCAAGGTTTGAATGAACTTAAATTAGTAATTATGAGTGCTACTATAGATGAAAGTATTTTTAATAAATATTTTAGTGATGATTTTAAATATGATTATATGGAAATGTCTGGAAAACCAAATTATCCAATTGAATCAATATTTTTAGAAAATAGTATTTTAGATAAAAAGGATGAATATTTAAAAAAAGGTTCAGAAATTATAACTGATATTGTTAAAAAAATAAATGATGAAAAAATTCCAAATGGAGATATAATATTCTTTTTACCATCTGTATCTGAATGTAAAAAAATAGCCTCAGATTTAGATGAAAAATTAAATGATTGTTTTGTTATGGCTTTATATTCTGGATTTCCAAAGGATTTAGAAATATTTTTATCAAATGCTGAAGAATATAAAAAAATAAATGAAAATTATAAAAGAAGAATTTTTATATCAACAAATGTAGCAGAAAGTTCATTAACATTAGAAAATATTGTTTATGTTATTGATAGTGGATTAGAAATAAATATTTTATATGAACCAAATGATAATATAAATTTAATGAAAAAAGAATTAATATCACAATCAAATGCTAAACAAAGAAAAGGTAGAACAGGAAGAACTGTTAGTGGTTATTGTTTTCATTTATATACAGAAGAAGAATTAAATAATACTCACAAATATCCTCCACCAAATATTAAAATTATTAATTTACAAGATATTTGTTTATTATTTATGAAATTACAAAGTGATATAAAACAAAAGGATGCTTCAATAGAAGATGTTAAAAAAATGTTTAAAGAATTAATAGAACCACCTGGGAAAGATTATATACATAATGGATTTAAAGTTTCAATTAAAAATAATTTAATTAAAGATGATATTTTAACAAATATAGGAAAATTAGTTATTGATTCAAGATTAGATATTTTTCCAGCTTTAACATTATTATATATTACAAATGTGAATTTTAAATTATTTGATAAAGTATTATTAATAATTTGTATTCTTGATAATATTAAAAATATTGATGATATGTTTTATTCGGATATTGAAAAAAAAGAAAAACAAAAAATAATTGAAAAGTTTAAGAAAGGTTCTTATAAATCCGAACATATCTTATTATTAGAATTATTTAAATATGCTATTAATAATTTAGATAAAGGAATTTTTAATTCAAGATTTATTAGAGATGTTAATAAACGATATAAACAAAATAGATATAATTTATATAAATTATACAAAGAAAGAAATATTAAAATAAATGTAGATATTAATTCAAACGACAAAAAAAATATAATTAATTCATTTTTATACGGTTATAGTTTCAATACTGTTAAAAATAAAAATGGTAAATTTTATTATAATGGTGTTTTATGCGATCTTAAAAATAATTTATTTGATTATAAAAATACAAAAGAACTGATATTTTCAAATAATTTATTAATAACTAATTTGAAATTATTAGTATGTTCTGCTAAATAAAAATTGATTTATTTAATTATTAATAAATTATAATTAAATCTTATTAAAAATGGAGAGCACAAAACATAACAAGAATTGTATTGAAAAATTTACAACCGTTCTTCAAGATTTTATAAAAGATAATGATATATACAATTTTGAAAAATTTATTAAAATATTATATATTCAATATAAACCAGAAATATTAACTATTTTTGAAGAACTTTTACAAGAATTAATATATCATTATTATGAAAAAAATATAATATTTATTAAACTTATTATTGATAATATATCAAATAAAGAATTTATAGATATAATTGAAGAAAAAACCTCATTTATATTTAATTTAATTGTTGAATATCATTATGATATTGAATTTCAAAAATATATAATTGATAAAAATGTTCCAGAATATTTATTATTTAATTCAATAATTGATAGTATAATATATATGGGTTGTGAATATTTAATAGACAATTCATTTAATGATGAAATTAATGATAATATTTATAATAACATTAATAATGATAAAAATTTAAATGTATTAAATGTTTGTAAAAATTATGGAAATCAAAAAGAATTAAATAACACTATTGTTAAATTAAATATAGAATTTAACAATTTTTATTCAATTTTATTGTATGTTTATAATAAATTTAATTTTGATGACAAGAAAGATATAATAAAATCTTTAAATGAAAATAATTTTGTCAATCATTTAAAATTTTGGTGTATTAAATCAAATAACTATATTAATTTTATTAATATTGAAAATAAAAAATTTAATTGGAAAAGAAAAAGTCCTCTATTATTAGTATGGTATTTTGATGATAAAAATAAAAAAAGAAAATTTAATGAATTAAAATTAACAAATATACCTAAAGATATGATACGAGAAATAATTAGTTTTATATAAAAATTGAATTTTATTTATAATGAATAATATAAATATCTTAATATGGATAATATTAGAAAAGCTGACGAAAGTTATAATGACAAATTAATAAATAATGATAATAATGATAGTGATGAAGAACTTGAATTATTAAGAAATATACATAATGAAAAAGATAAAAAAAAATATAAAAAAAAATATAATATAATCAAAAATAAAGGATTATTAATTGATAATGATGAAACTGAATTAGATAGAGCCATTAGATTAAGTGCAATAGAATATGAAGAAACTTCTAAAGAAAGAATACATAAATTTAATCATTCAGAAGAATTAGAAAAAATAAATAGAGATAATCTAATAGAAAAAATAAAACAAGAAAAGGAAAAACAACTTAAAAATATTATGAATAAATTATTAAGAATAAAGACCTTAGAAAAAAATGATGAAAGTGAAACATCAAAAATTTATAATATTATTTTAAAACATATTAATGATGATGAAGAAATAATGAATATTGATGAAAATGATTATATATCAATGGATAATTTTTTAATTGAAAAGTATGAAAAACCTTTAAAATTAAATAAAAGGTGTTTTATTGATAAAACTGAATATGAATATTTAAGAAATCGTTTTATTATTGTCTAAAAGACATATTTACATTAAAAGGACAATTTATTTTTAGTAAAAAATTTTTTATATCATTATTAATGGTTGTATTTTTAGAAATATTACCATAATATAATATACTCCAATCATCATTTTTATATTTGTTATTTTCATCTATTTGATATAAATCATTTTTATATGTTAGACCTTTAATAGTTTTTATTCAAATTTGATTATTATTATATTTATTATGAATGTATTTAATTATATTTATTGATTTTCCAATAATAGCATTTAGACAACTTAAAATATAACAAGAATTTAAATTATTATCTAAAAAATAATATAATTCATACATATCATATTTGGCTGATAAGTATAATAATATTTCATCATATTTATTATTATTTTCTTTATATATTTCTAAAAAAGTTTTATATATAGTAATTTCTTTATTATTTAATGATAAATTTAAATATTGTCTAAATTCAATCCACAAATTTAATCTTTTATTATCAAGATTTAATAAATCATTAATATTTAATTTTTTTAAATGAAATAAATCATCAAAATTAAAAGGCATTATATGACAATCAGTATTTGTAATAAATTTACAATTTGATGTAATAACATCAAATAATAAAAAATCATCAATAATAAAATTATCTTGAAATATTAGAAACATTGTATATCTTAATTTATAATAATTAAATAAAATCAATTTTTAATTAAAAAAAAAATAAAAAATGTAAAAATATTATTTATATATCAAAAATTAAATACTAAAAATTTAACACATTTAACTTTTTGAAATTATTTTAATAAAGGAATATTCATTCCATTAAATGGTTAAAAGTTTAACTATGAATAGTTGTAATAATCAATATATAATAGATAATTTACATAATAATATTGAAGAATTATATATATATAAAACTGTATTTAATTTAGATAATTTACCAAATAGTATTAAAAAAATATACATTGACAATTATGAAAAAGAATTAAATAATCTTCCTAATTCAATAAAATATTTAGAATTAGAAAGTTATAATTTAAAAATAAAAAAAATTCCAAAAAATCTTAAAACTATTAAATGTAATAAAAATTATAAGTATATTGATGATTTTCAAGATTATGAAGTTATTCATCATTAAAAATTGAAAATTTATTTATATTAAAATTAAATAATAAAAATAGAAAATAATTATTGGATTGTAGTTAATAAATATATTATGTTTAGTAATTATAATAAACATCAAATAGCTATAAATATATTTTAAATTATTTTAAGATTATAATTTAAAAAATTTCCAAAAAATAGTTTATGTAAATGATTATTTTGATAAAATGTTTCCAGATGATGGAATAACAATATATAGTTAATTTTTAAAAAACATTATTAATAATATCATTTACATTTGAAACTAAAATATATTTTTTTGTAGAATTAAATTCAATTGAATTATTTTTAATTATCTCTTCAACATCATTTTTATTTTCTTCTGGCAAAAAAACAGTTTCAATTCCAGATTTATATGCTCCTTGCATTTTTAATCTAACACCTCCAATTGCTTTGATATTTCCAAACATATCAATTTCTCCAGTTAATGCTATTTTATTATTTATTTTTTTATTAACAATAACAGAATAAAATGTTAAAAATATTGCTGAGCCAGCACTTGGGCCATCTTTTACTGAACTTGCATCACTAAAATGACAAAAAACACCTTGAGGGTAATTTTTATAAAAAGTTTTTTTTTGTTTTTCAGATACAATATTCATAGCACAATTAAAAGCATATCTAACACTTTCTTTCATTACTTTTTTAAGATTACCGGTTATTTCAATCATAAAATTATCTTTATTTCCATAATTGTTTTTAACAATTTGAATAGATAAAATACCACCAATTTCATTTCCAGAAGTATAAAGTCCATTTGTAAATCCAACACAACTTTTAGGATGTGTTATTTTTTCAATATTTTTAGGATGACCAAAAATATTAATAATTAATTCTTTGTCAATAATTAATGGATTTTCTTTATTATATAAAATATTATCTTTAAATAAACCTTTTTGTTTTAAATAATCTACATTTAATTTAGATAAGATATTATCTATCTTAATTCTTAAATCACGAACACCTGCTTCCATAGTATATTCATTAATTAAAAATTTAAGTGTTTCATCATTAAATACAATACTTTCAAAATCAAAACCTGATTCTATACATAATTGTTTTAATAAATGTTCTCTTGTTATTTTTAATTTATCTTCTAATACATAGTTATTAATATTTATAACTTCTAATCTTTTTAATAAATAAGAACTAATTTTTGGAATTTCATTAAATGAAAATATAAATATTACTTTATTTAATGGAAATGTTACTTCTTGATAAAATCTATCTTGAAATGAACTATTTGTCATAGGGTCAATTAAATGAATTAATATATTCATTATATCACTTTCTTTTCCATCTCTATTTAAACATTTATCTAATTCATCAAAAAACATTATACAACGAGCATTTTCAGCTTCACACATTTTTTTAATAATTAAACCTGGTTGAGAGGATGAATATGTATAACCATGTCCATGTAATAATTCACCATCGTTTTGTCCTCCTAATGTTATTTGAATAAATGGCAAATCTAAACAATTTGATAAAATTTTAGCAAATCTGGTTTTACCAACACCAGAAGGTCCAACTAAAGCAATAGGTTGAATAGTTGTTCCTGGAACTTTTATAATTTTTGATAACATTTCAATGACTTTTTTTTTTGGTTCTGTATGTCCGTAAATATTTTTATTCATTTTATCTTCAATATCATTTAAAAATAATTTTATTTTTTCTTTATTATCTTTTAATAAAGAAAAAATATCATCATCAGTATTAGAAATCCAAGGATACTTTAATAAATAATTTATATACATTTTGATTTTATATGTTTCATTATTTGATGATTTTAATTCTTCTATTTTATCATAACATAATCTTTTAACATAATCTGGCATTGATTTTGATAATATTAGTTGATTTTTCATATCCATATCTTGCATTGAAAGATTTTTTAATTTATCTAATTCATTATTTATATCAAATTTATAATTAAGTAATAATACTTGATTTTTATAACTTAATTGTTCATATATAATATTTGTAATATATTCATTTTCTCTTGATGTTTTTTTATCTTTTAATAAATCAAATAATAAATTAACAATAGAAACATTATTTTTATTTCCATATAATAAAATTCTAATAATATTAAACATATTATAAATATTTTCTTTTGCATCTTTTGTAAATAATTTTAATAATTTTAATAATGATAATTTATCATATTTATTATATTTAAAATAATCATTACTTAATCTTTCAGTCATATTTTCATATGTATAACTTAAATAATCTAATATTTCCATATTATTAAAGTATTTATCAATAAAATCTTTATTAATATTCATATTATTAATACAATATTTGTCCTCTTCTATTTTTTTTTCAAATAATTCTTTAATATTATAAATAAATGGATATGATAATTGTGATGTTAAAATATTCATATTGATATTATCTTTTTTACTAAAACCATTAATGATAATATTTAAACCATTAAAATAATATTCAATTTCATAAAATTTATCAAATATAAATGTATTTGCATTATTTTCTATTTTATTTATTTTTGCAATTTTTGTTTCATTATTTAATATATTTTTAATTTCATAATTTAATGGAAAAAATACATTTTTTAATAATTCATTTTTTTCTTTATCCTTTTTATTTGTGAAAATAATATTTGTTTTATTTGTTATCAAATATATTAATATTTCTAAATTTGGAAAACCCACTATTTTACATAGTATTAAAATATTATCTTTTATTTCTTTCAATGGATTATATTTTATATATTTTAAATATTTACTTTCTTTTATTAAATTCAAATTATTATCATTTTCAATATTATTATAAATATTTTCAATATTTATTGTATTCTCTAATTTATCTATAGATAAATTATTAATATTTTCATTATAAACATTTAATAATTGTTCTAACAGATTATTTAATATTGATAAATTATTTGATAATGAAAACATTAAAATCTTATAATTTGTATTTATGTGTTCCTGTATCTTTAATAAAATATTATGGATTTTAAAAAACTCTTTTTTTATTATATAATATTTTATTTCATTTTCATATTTTTCATCCATATATAATATATATATATATATCTTTTAATTTTTTCTTTGAATAAAAACATTTTATAATTTTTTAATAATTAAAATTATATATATATTTATATAATGTTAAATACTAAAGGATTTATTAAACTAAAAAATTATAATGATATTAATAATACCACATTTAATTCATCCTCTAATGATGAATTAAAAAATGAAATTTTTAATGAAATTGAAATTTTTAATGAAATTAAAAAAAAAAATGAATTTATTGATAAAATTGAAGAAAAAAATGAATTTATTGATAAAATTGAAGAAAAAAATGAAATTATTGATAAAATTGAAGAAAAAAATGAAATTATTGATAAAATTGAAGAAAATAAATCAAATACAGATCTTGAAAAAATATCAACTGTTATTAATAAAAATAAAAAAGATATTTATTTTGATGAAAATATTAATTCATATATAATAAATTTTAATAATCAAACACATACAATTTCCAATACAGAAATATTAAATTCAATTACTAATAATAAAATTACTAATATAGTTATAGAAAATTTTATTTTTAATATTATACATATTGATAATATTATTGAATATAAATTTATTAACAATACAACTTTTACAAATGATATTGATATGATGTTTAAACTTCAAAATTTTATTTATAATATCATCAATAACACAACATTTCAAAATAACGATATTGATACACAAAAATCTCTTATTACATTTTATTATAATTTAATTATTTTTATGTTTAAAACCCCTTTTAATATTAATTATGATAAAAATAAAATTAATAATATTTTCTCTAATCTTTCTTACCGTTTTTCATCTATTATTCTAAAACAAAATCAAAAATTACAATATCAATGTGATAATATTAATTTGAAATTAAATAAACTCAATAATGATAAAGATAATCTACACAATAAAATTAATATAATTAATGAAAAAATAGATGCGGATACTTCATCATCATCTTCAATTACTATCAATACCTCAAATACCACCAAAGATATTTCAAAAACTTTAACATCTTTGAGTATGTCAAAATCTAAACAAGAAAATTCTCAAAGTGATAATAATAACATTAATAGTAATAATACCGATATTAGTTCCACCTCTGTATCCACAGAAGAATTAAAAGAAAAATTTATTAATAATTCTTTAAAACAAAATACAGAATTTATATTAACTGATGATGAAGATGAATTAACTGAAAATAATAAATCAGTTAATAGTATTCCAAAAAATAATTTAGAGAATATTTCTAATATTGATGATAAAAGCGTCCAAAATATTGAAATAAATGATAATATTGAACCTATTCCAATTAATATTAATAATAATATCGATGATAATGATATTAAACTATATTCTGTTGGTAATTCTAAATTAAATAATACACACACTTTTGATAAAACTTTTTTTATAAATAAATAATATTATGGATATTGATGATGTTTATAAAGATTTAGCAATACTTAATAAAAATTATAATACATTAAAACTAAAAAATAATATTATTGATAATCAAATTAAATTTTATGATAATTTACTTAATAAAATGTTATATGAATATCATAAATCTTTAACTGTTTATAATAATTAACGCCTTTTTTTATCTAATAAATATGTTTCATATTCATCCTCTTCTTCTTCTTCTTCAGATGAAGATTCAGTCATATCATATTTATCTAAATCACACTCTAATCCTTCAAATGGTGTTATTAAACAATCATTTGAATAATCAATCTCATTTTCAAGTGCTTTCAATCTATTAGAATCCATTCCATGTTTTTCTGAATCATATGATGATGTTGATTTATTATCATCATCTATATTTTCTTCATTTTTATCAAATAATCTCATATTACTTAAACTTTTACTCTTTTCTTTCTCAGTTATTTCTATTGGCTTTTTAATATTACCTTTCTTTAATTCTTTAGGATTTTTACCATTGGGTGAAAGAAATCTTCTACTCATTTTTAATTAATTTATACTATATATTATTTTATAATATTTAATTATTATAAAAATATAAATAATAAAACACAAAAAAAAATTAAAAAATAAAGTATTTGAATAATTTAATAAATTAAGTTTAAGTTATTAAACTGTAAAAAGATTACACTGTGAAAAATGTCAAGCTTACCTTTAGAGTTAAAATCATTAGATGGTCTTCTTGAGAAGTGTCCTAATTTGATATTTATTAATCCAAACACAAATTACAATGGAGATACAAAACCATTCGGTTATTTGTGTGAAAAGCATGCAGATGACAAGGTCAAAGAAGCAATGTCTCAAAGACATTTTTTTTGGAATAAAGAAAAAAGATGTTATCACATTGATTCATTTTTGTTTTGGGCAATAAATTGCAATGTAAAATACATTAATGGAAACACCAGGTCTAATTATGGAACTCAAGAAAATTTTGAAGTTGGAAAAAATCTTCTCCTATCCAAATATGAACAAAAAATGAAAATGCTTGGATGGGAAAAAAACGAGACTAAAAAGTGTTGGGAATATAAACTGTTGAACTAAAAAATGTTAAAAAAGATTAAAATTATTTTTTGTATTTTCTCATACCATTTATCTTCGCTGTATAAACATTTAAAATATTTAAAACATCTTCTACTATTTCATTCTCTTTATCTTTTTCTTCTTTATTTGTTTCTATTACAATTGAACCATTTGAATATTCTTTTATTAAATCTTCTATTAAAGAATAACCAAATCTTGTTAATCTATCTTTATAAGCTACTACTAATTCTT
>Ga0209264_1001085_pt1 | contig 16343 bp, 15 predicted proteins | sample SaaInlV_DNA_150m_FD_184687 | JGI IMG/M metagenome (GOLD analysis project Ga0209264, IMG submission 184687) | Marine microbial communities from expanding oxygen minimum zones in the Saanich Inlet - SI075_LV_DNA_150m (SPAdes) (version 2) | ecosystem: Environmental > Aquatic > Marine > Unclassified... | reverse complement strand
AATTAAATTATTTTTACTTTCATAATTGTCTTGTTTAGTATCAGAACGCACAATTTTCTCCAAATAATTTTTTAAAAAAACACTCTTGTAATTAATTTTTTGATTATACAGCCAATATTTAATTGCACTTTATTTTATAAAAATAAACAAGTATTTCAGTCAATCTTAAGGTCTGGATATGATTCAAACATTTTATTAAGCAGTATAATCGAAAAATCATCATGTTGCTCTTGTGACTTCACGATCTCTTTATACTCTTTAAATTCAAAAGATACAAACTGCTGTGCTTCAGATAGTGCCAATCGTGACTTGTTAAGTTCATTACTAAATTTACTAGTATTATTTAAAAAATATTCAACTGCGTCCTTTGTGGTTTTATAACTATCGACATATTTTACAGTAGGCAACAAATTAATCACTTGATGGGCGCCAAATGAAATAACTGGTTTTTTATGGTGAACAGCTTCAATACCAACAGTACCTGTGATTGTAGCAATAAGATCAGATGATTGTATCCAATCCCAACTATGTACATCTGGATGTGACCAGCAAACATTACCAATCATGTTAATTTTAGAATAATATTTTTTGAATCTTACTCCAAAAGAAAAAGGTTGTTCTTTGCACACTAGTATTGTATCCGCTGGCAAGGATTTAGAGATCCATGTAATCATCTCCATAGAGTTACTAAATTCAGGAGACCTACTCAATAGAGCAATTTCGGGCTCCATATGTAGAGGAAAAAAAACTATTCTATACTCAGATAAATCTCCTGGACTATTTCCAATTTTCTTTAAATAGTTATAATTGTAAGGCATTCTAAAAACACTTGGCAACCAACCTAATATTAAATAACTATCCGCCCTTCTTGATCTTCTGATTGTAACCTTAATTTCATTAATAACTAACTTTATTGCGCTTTTTATGGCATTAATATAACTATAGTTCGTAGAAGTATTTTTTATATTAGCGCGTTCATCTATTTTATATACAGAATTTTTCGAATTATCATTTGTTTTTATTGCTGTACTTAGGTTTTTTAAAACTCTATCCTTAAAATTTGATCCAGCAAGATAGTGATCATCACACCAATATATATTATCTCCATGCTTAATCGAGAATAGTGTGAGAATCTTTCCATTGTGCCTTGATAATATTGAATGCACTATACTATCTGAATTAACTTTTAATGCAAGATCACAACCCTTACATATAATCTCATTTCTTAATACAATTGAAGTAATCTCTCTTAACTTTTCTTTGTGTGACCACGCAGACCTTTTGATAAAAGGTGTCGCCATTATGTTAAACAAATACCCGCTTCCTAATGCTCGATCCTCTGACATTATAATAGACATTGTTTTTCCGTATAATTTCTCAAGCCTTAAAGACTCATTAATAACTGCATCATCATCCATATAAGGAATACTGATTTCATTAAATATAATTACTTTTGCCTGTGGAAGGGCCTTTAACACAATGTTTTTAGTAATTTTATTTGTCACCACAAACACAACATTATAATCATAATGACTTTGGAGCAATCTACCTAACGATATGTACAGCCCAACAAACTCAGAACCAATAAATATACAACATTTTTTCATTAAAATATACCTGGTAATTTTTTATTTTTAATAACCTAGCTTCTCTGAATAGGCGCCAAGCTCATTATCTATAAAACTTGCTTCTGACAATGTTATTTCATTTTCCCAGTGTCCGATTCTATTTTTAAAGATAGGCTTAGTTAAAGCGATAGATGTCGAACTATCTTTCTTAATAACTTGTCTACATTTATTAATCTCACTATTACTTCCTTCGTATACATGTAAACCATCAACCCAGTCTTCATTTAAAAAATCTATTACTCTTCTAAGTGTTTTTTCAGTATGATTAACAGTGTCTTCGTATTTAACTTCAATATACCTATCATTCTGTGTTCCTAAATAATCATATATATGTGTGTATGAATTCTTCACAATTTCCACAAACTCTTGTACGTTTTTATCCTTCAATGTTCCATTATTCCTTGTTTTCCAACTTGAGAAGGTATCCTTGTATTCTCTTGTGCAATGAATAAACTTAAATTCACCCCAAAAATTATTAATTATGTCAAAATGAACTACATTTCCAGGAGAATTTTCAATCCATCTATTTTTACCCGAACGTAATGTGCAATAATTCATAAACTTATTAAAAAAATCAATACCTGATAATGATTTTTTCTTTATACTTCTAAACGTCTCCATATCAACTTCAAACCATTCTCTTAACCATTTTTGCCTTAAAGTATTATCATCCTCCCAGTTAAGACTTATGTCATCTGTAAACCAACCTGTTTCAAATCCATCGCCACCAAATATATTATTATGCCTACCGATCAATGTCCTTAATAATGAACCACCTGACTTAGACTGACGACCAATAAATATTGGTAAGGATTGCCTAAGAGGCGATAATCTTTCTTTGTAACTAGTATTGGAGTGAGTTGTTTTTTTCATAACTATAAATTATAGTGCTCCATTGTTGTGTAATTCATATTTTTTTGTTTAAATCAATCATAAACTTATCATAATTTTTCTTATACATCAATGCACAAAATAAGTCGTCCATTGTATCGATATCAACTGAGCTAAAACGATCCATTATAAATCCATATGTGCCTGGAATATTGACAAGACTATTATGCTGTAATGCTAAATCTGTTCTACATAAATAAATTGCACCATTCTTTCTATACCTCTTTTGAAAATCTTGACTCCTTGTGCCATCATTCTTATTTGATATAAAATTAACCATCGAACAATCTTTAGGCAATATATTTGACCACTCAACAGGGTGTTCAATTTCTGTAATACCGATAATAGAGTTGGCATTTTTTTTCATCATAAACCTAACTGCAGAATCGATATGTAAATATGTTCTCAAAGGAGATGTTGGCTGAAGTAATAATATATAATCATAGGATTCTCCCATTTTTAGTATGCTATTTACAGCATGTCTAACAACATCCATTGTTGAAGATGAGTCTCTTGATATGCTTTTAGGTCTTATAAACGGAACATGGGCGCCTAATGTGCGCGAGAAATCTGCTATATTTTCATCATCCGTTGACACCAGTACAGAATCAATATACTTTGACTGTAGCCCTGCAATAATCGACCAATAAACAAGAGGGTTGCCATTGAAATCTATCATATTTTTATTGTGTATACGCTTACTGCCACCACGTGCAGGTATAATGGCTAAGACACTCTTATTGTTAATCACTCAAACAACTCCATGTCTTTTTTTGGCACATTCATACTCTTCCAATTCACCTAAAATATAATTATTAAGTACAACTTGCTATAGTCCAGACATGCCATATGGAAAATCAACAGTATCATATCTTGGTAGCATATGTCGGCGTGTGTTCATTTTTTTACACGATATATCTTTAGAATTTACATCAAATGAAAACATTACTTTATTATGGTTTAACTTATTAATAGTATCATTATTGTAACTAAGCGCACCTCCATAAGGATAACAGAATGTTTTGATTTTTAGTCCACCAACAATACTATCAAGTGTGTTAAACGAATTTTTAATTTCATTATTTTGTTGCTTGATACTAATCCTACTCATTAGCTTATGACTTTCACTATGACTACCTATAATCATTCCTGAATTATGAAGTTCAGAAATTTGATTTGCTGACATATACACATCTTTACATCTAATACTATCCTTTATAAGCAAATCAAATAATCTATCTAACACATACTCTCGATACTCATATGATATTAAATAATTAAGCATTCTTTTAAATTCAACCTCATATTTATTAGAATTATAAGGAAAATTATATGTTTTCATATGGAAATCGCTATTACAATCTTTAACCAACATATCTTTCGTAACAATTTTCTGAAGCTCTTCCATCATTTTCTTTCCACCATATCTACCAACCAGTAGATGTATCCTATGCACATCAAGAATCTTTTTTGAAGATAAATATAATGTTGGAATGTAAAAAACACCAAACAATCCACGTTTCATTAACTCAGGATATACAAAATCATAATGATCAATCAGTCCATCATCAAACGTCAATATAAAACCTGTAGGACATTCCATGTCTTCATGTCCATTAAAAATTTTTAAAAAATCATCACGATTAACAAAACCGCCATTATTCGAGAACCAATCTAATTGCCTCTTGAAGTCATCTATATGCAACCCTTTAAAATAAGGATACTCGCTATTTGGTAATCTAACATAATGGTACATTACTGCTTTCATTTATTACAATAAATCCTTTCTTTTTTTATAAAATTCTCAACAAATTCAGAGTTAATATCCAATCCCTTAGCTTGACCAAATTTGAGTAATAATAGCGAAACATTTATAAACTAATAGGTTATTCAAACGCAGCTAAAATACACTTGATTATCTGAAACTCAAAATAAATCTATATCTTTTTGGGCGCGTTCATACTGCTCAATTCTACCTATATCTAACCAATATTCATGCAATGGGAATATATTTATATCTTTATTCTTATTTATTTGATCCTGAATAAAGGTAGTTATGTCAAGATTAATATTTTTAGGTATAGTCATTAAAAGATCAGGATCTAGCACATATATACCAGCATTTACAAAGAAACTATGAACTGGCTTTTCTATCATCTTTTGTAAAAGGTGTCCGTCATGCTCAACAACTCCATATGGAATTTGAAAATCATACTCACTTACACACACCGTGGCTATACATTGTTGCTCATTATGAAACTGTAGCAATCTATCAAAATTAACTTTTGTTAATAAATCTCCATTTATCACAATAATTGGAATATTTGGCAAATCATTTGGAAGATTTCCAAGACAACCCGCTGTACCTAACGGTATAGATTCATGAATATACGTTATAGATACACCAAGATTTTCTCCATTACCAAAATATTCTTGTATCATTTCTGACTTATAATGTGTTGAAATATAAAATTTCTTAAATCCTGAAGCAATAAATTGCCTTATTATCCTTTCAAGAATTGGCTTCTTCCCAACATGAAGGAGTGGCTTTGGAGCATGATCTGTTAATGGCCTCAACCTTGTTCCTAACCCCCCAGCCATAATTACCACTGGGTTATCATAATGTTGCTTTTCTGTTAAATTCTGCAAAGTTTCTATACCTACTACAGAGCCATGATTATCAACTATAGGGATTGCTAATATATTGTTTAGCCTTATTTTCTCGAGTATTGCATCTTTATCATAATTAGTATCTACTGTAACTGGATTCTTATTCATTATTTTTACAACACTATCATCGATAGATATATGATGCACTAACCCTCTTCTAATATCTCCATCAGTTACAGTTCCTTTTATTTTATTATCTTTATCAACTACAATTACTATTCGCATTTTCTCCTTATTTAGTACATCAATAGCATTAACAATTGTTGAGTTTGATTGTAGTAATATTTTCTTTAAAATTGTCATGTTATAACATCCAGATTTAGAATAGTCATATAGGGATCTAACTAGCTATAGCTATGCAGATATTTTCTGCAAATCACAAGCAAAACTTTATAAAGTTTTGCTTGTGATTATTAAGGGTAAACCCACATTTTTGAAAGTACAGTTTAAACATATTTTTATTTAAGGTCAAGATAACTTTAGAGGCTCATCTCTAAATAATTTAAGCAAAATTTGATACATATCTTTCCCTCTATGATTAAACTTAAATTCACATGCTTTCAGGTGTAAATTAAACATCTTTTTATCCATGCCTATAAAATTATCTAGACCCAAAATTATTATTCTGATTGCTGTAAAAATATTTACCAAAACTTGATTGGATATTTTTATTAAATGAGGAATTTACACATCAAGGAAATAAGCAAGTTGTACTAAAATCTTCAGAATATAACAAAATTACCTGTCTAAATTAAGCTTCTGAAACAAGTGAGTGATTACATACTTGTTTTTACTTGTGATAACCAATATTTTTTAAACAATCTATAATTTATTAACTAAACCACCCATTTTTACATTCACCTTTTAATGTCATTTTTTTACGTATAAGAGCAGAATCAATGGTGGTTTTGGCTAATATTTTAGCTATTTTTTTTCCAGCATCACCCAAGTAATATGGATTATCAGTTTCACTGCAAATTTGTCTAAACTTTTTATCTGCTGTACACTTGTTAACTGCATTAATAATTAATTCAGCATTATATTCTACGTCAATCACATTTTTACCACGCAACCTTCCTTTCTGACGACTACCTATATTTACTGTCGGACAACCAAAAACCGGTGTCTCTTTAATGCCTGAAGATGAGTTTCCTACACATACCACCCTGTTCTCTGTGTTTTTTGCTAAAGCCAACAGACCATGATAGAGATAACGACCTAATGATTGATGAACTTGTATATTATCCATAGCATATGAATCTAACACTTCTAACTTCTTTATAATTGAAAGCCCTCCTGCATCATTATTTGGGTATGTCGCTATAATCTGTACACTATTTTTTGCCAACTCTTTCAGAGCGCTTATAGATGGATCGATCTGATTTTCTGCAAGGTCAAATTCTGTAGTCACAGAGTGCTGGGTAAACAATACAATTGGTCTATTTAGGTCAAGGTGTAACTTCTTTACAACCTCATCTTGAGTCGCGTAATTTCCTTCAGAGATCATGTCGATTGCTGGAAAGCCAACGGTATGAACTCGCCACACCTCTTCCCCCATTGCTAATATACGGTTACTTGCCTGCTGGTTGGTTGTAAAGTGCAAGTGAGATAGCTTTGTCATTGCGTGGCGCACCGAATCGTCTAGTGCTCCACCTTCTGTTAAATCCCCTCCTTCTATATGTGCAGTTGGGATATTCATCTGTGTAGCAGCAATTACAGCGGCAAAGCCTTCAAAACGATCAGCATAAACAACCATCATATCTGGCTGAATTTTTTTTATAGCTTCACCTATACTCAATATACCTGTACCAATTGCCTGTACATTTGCCTCTAACGTACTCGCATCCATCTCTATTTTTACTTCTGCATCTATATGAAAACCATCATTTGAAATCTCTGCAAGAGTATTGCCAAAATTATTATCTAAATGTGCACCCGATACGATAAGCCTATACTCAAGTTCTGGGTGATTGTCTATAGCTTTTAATACTGGAAACTGAAGCCCATACTCTGCACGATTACCAGTAAAAACTGCGATGATTTTTTTTTTCATAAACTGTTGACCATTTTTTTTATTGATTGAGATAGAGTGAATTTTGGTTGCCAATCTATTGTTTTTTTTGTTTTTTCTATATTCAGAACATTGTAAGAATATTTTGAATCTTTGACAATACTATTTACTTCTCTGTCCTCTTGTTTGACTATATTTAAAACTGTTTTAGTTAATTGATTTATTGATGTTGCCACACCACTACCAATATTAAAGATTCCCGATATTTCCTTTTGCATTAATTTAACTACTGAATCAACAGCATCATCTATACAAACAAAGTCTCGTATTGGCTCTATGTTGCGTATTAGTAGAGGGTTTTTCTCTGGAAGTTGTTTAAATATATCTGAAAGAATATTATTTTTTGACATGCCTTTGCCAATCACATTAGAGAAACGAACAACTATTCCACCTGAATTTAACACCCTTTCTTCATTTTCTAATTTTGTTATTGAGTATATATCATCTGCATAGGTTGGCATATTTTCTACATATGGCTCTATACCTTTATTTCCATAGACGACAGAGGAGGAGGAGTAAATTATTTTTTTATATCTTTTTTTTATTAGAGAATCCATTATTTCCCCTGTCTTTTGTCGGTATGACTCACCCATTTTATTTACTCTTACTCTATCTGAATCTTCGCCTAAATGGACTAAAATATCTCCGAATGGGGTTTGTTGGTAGCTAGTTACTCTGTAAAATCCATTTTTTTCTTGTGACCTCGTAACCCTTATTATTGAATACTCTTTTTTTTCTTCTAACTTTTTACAGAGTGCTGACCCTATAAAACCTGTCGCACCTGTTATGACTATTTTTATGGTCAATTGATGCCTTCTATATCATTCTTAGATAGATGTGTATCAATGGGGATATCTCTAAGAGAATTTTTATTCAAAATATCATTATATTTCTCTGCTAATATTTCACCTGTCCCTGGTCTTTTTACCCATATATTATCTTTTGTAAATAGCTCGCCTTTTTTTACAGGCTTTATTGTTACCACTGTTGCAAAAGCAAAATTAATAGTAGGCCGTTCTTCTTCCACCGCCTCCTTATCACCTCCACGCATTGTGGCAATTTCTTGTGCACCAATAATTAGTTCTTTTAGACGAACAGGATCCATAGAATTGACAATATCTGGACCTAGACGTTCCATTTTATCTGTAAAGTGACGCTCAAGAATGTTGGCGCCTAATGCTACTGCCGCAAAACAAGCATTATTAGATATTGTATGGTCTGACAAGCCTATCACTGCGTCAGGAAATGATTGCTGCATCTGTTGCATAGCACCCAACCTTACTAGCCTTGCTGGTGTTGGGTAGATATTTGTAGTATGTAATAGTGCATAAGGAATATTATTTTTCCTGACTATATCCACAGTCTTAGAAATACTTTTAATATTATTCATCCCTGTGCTGATAATCATAGGTTTTTTGAAAGATGCAATATGTTCAATTAATGGGTAATTATTACACTCACCAGAGCCAATTTTATAGGCGCAAACATTCATTCTTTCAAGTCTATCTGCTGCTGCTCTTGAGAATGGTGTGCTGATAAATATTACTCCTTTGGACTCTATATACTCTTTAAGTCTATTTTCATCTTCTTCAGATAATGCACACCGCTCCATAATTTTATAAATAGATTCCTCTGCATTAGCAGGAATCACCTCTTTTGCCGCTAAGCTCATCTCATCTTCAACTACATGTGTTTGGTGTTTTATCACTTCCACCCCTGCAGAAACTGCAGCATCAACCATCTCAAAAGCTGTTTTTAAACTTCCTTCATGATTGATTCCTATCTCTGCTATTACCAATGGAGGATATTCTTCACCAACCAATCGACCACAAATACTTAATTCTGGCTTTTTAAACATTGTAAATTTCTGACTTATAGGTTTTGAGATTCTCCGGTTTCATTATCCACTTAATAGTTTTTTGTAGACCATGTTTTATATCAATCTGTGGTTTGAATCCGGTTAATTTTTCTATTTTTGTATTATCACACCAGAGGCGAAATACTTCTGATTTTTCTGGACGAATACGCTGTTTATCAGTAATAAACTCTACATCACTCTTCATAATGTCTTTAATAATATTCAGAGTGTCCCCAATACTTATCTCAAAGTTGGATCCTATATTTATGATTTCTCCAATAGTTTGATCTTCTTCTGCAATAGCAACAAACCCCCGACAAGTATCCTCAACATAATTAAAATCCCTAGTGGGCGTTAAATCACCTAGTTTAATCTTTTTTTCACCATTGGCAATTTGAGTAATAATTGTAGGTATAACTGCTCTCGCGGACTGCCTTGGCCCATAGGTATTAAACGGTCTGACTATAGTTACTGGAAGCTCAAATGCATTGTAAAAACTCATAGCCATTGCATCTGCAGCTATTTTTGTTGCACTATATGGGGATTGTGGTTGTAATGGATGCTCCTCATCTATTGGTACATATTGTGCAGTTCCGTATACTTCACTAGTCGATGTATGAATAACTCTTATATTTCCATTATCCTTTGCTGCTTGACAAATATTGAGAGTTCCTTTTATATTAGTGTCTACATAGCTATCTGGGGCTATATAAGAATACGGAATAGCAATTAGAGCTGCAAGATGAAAAATTATATCGACACCTTTAGTGATATGATCACAATAGTGCGGGTCTCGAATATCACCAGTTAAAATCTCTATTTTATCTTTACATTTTACATTTTCCAACCAACCCCAATTGTTAAATGAGTTATATTGGGAGAGTGCCTTCACTTGATAACCATTATCTACTAGAATTTCAGTTAAGTGAGAGCCAATAAAACCATCTGCACCAGTAATTAATGCTGTTTTACCTTTCATACTATCTTTTTTCAACATATATTTAATAATCCAACACTAGCATTTATTATTTCTGGATAAAATAAATTCAACTAGATCAAGATCCCATTCGGTATCAATGCTTATATACTCACCTTTAATGACAAGTGCACCTGTTCTATCGCCTTTAATTGATTTTTTATTCAAAAGGCATTCTCTTGTAATAGCATAAGCAATGCCGTTTCTATGATAGACTGGTTCAAGTTGCTGTCTTGCAATTATCTCACCTCCACTGATGTCATAATAATTAAGGCTATTCTTATCTACAATCAACTGCTTTAGAGGGTGCGATTTTGAATCTGTTTCAGATACAGTCCATACTGCATCCCACGCTCCATCTACCAACATCTTAATTGTATCCAAGACGTGTTTAGCCTTTCGTAAAGGCGAGGTTGGTTGTAACATAACAATAATATCGTAAGTAACACTATCAATTAATTCCATCTCCAATAATGCATGTGTTAAGACTTCAATGTCACTTATTCGATCACCAGAAAGTTCTTTTGGACGACGAAATGGTGCAGCAATACCGGCATCTTCTGCAACGCTTGCTATTTCCTCATGATCAGTTGAAACAACAGATTGATCAATTTCTGATAAAGACTTAATTATCTTGCCAACAGCAGCAACTAATGGAACACCATTTACTTTACGCAAATTCTTCAACGGTATACCTTTACTACCTCCACGTGCTGGGACAACTATTAAAATTCTTTTATTTGAAATCATCTTTTTGCTTTAGCAATTATCATAATCGAATCGGTTTTTCCTTTTGACTCGAGGGCACTACGATAATCTTTATCTATATTTTTAAACATTTCTTTATATGTTTGGTTGCCTCCAGGCAACCCTTTTGATAACCACTGCAGGTGGTTTTCCATTCCATATCGCTGGTGGTATATCACCTGTTGAACGTCAAACCCTTCACACTTAAGTACACGACATAAAGACTCTTCCGAATAGACAAAAGGGTGTTGACATTGAAAATAAAATTCTTGATACGAGGACAAATGGAAAACCGATAATAATGGATCCATTAAACAAGGTACCTCGATTAATATAACACCATCTTCTGTTAAAATTTTACTTACAAGTTTAAGAAATTCATTTGGCTTTTCAATATGTTCAAAAACATGAAATAAAGCTACAACATCAACTTTAACATTATTTTGTACTGCTTCAGATAAATGCCCATATTGCACTAACCAACTCAACTTATCACGATAAGGAGATGTGCTAATATCTGGTTCTACAGAATAATACAACAAATCGGGAAAATGCTGATGTACAAGTTTTAAAAAAGATCCATCTGCACTCCCAATCTCTAGAATAGATTTTTTTTTCTTAATTATATGATTAATTTTTTCAAATCTACTTTCTAGTACGCTGCTATTTTGTTTATATTTTGATAGTCCTAATTGCTCAACTCTTGGGATATAGTTTTCATAATTAACTATAGGTAGAGGATCGAGATAGGCAAAACTCTTACTCTGGTTGATCCAAACATTAGTTTCTGGATTACAATAAACACCCTTTCGCAACAATTCAAACTTATCAGACATAAGAGGGGATGGTAGGTTGAGTATATTATTATCCATAAGAAACCATAACTCTAATTAGTGGGCAAAATTAATTCTATGTACAGGCAGTCTGACTGCTCGCTTTGCTCTAAGTAAGTACTCCATAAATTATCTGCCGTCATTGCTATTCCTGGAAGTTTATTAAATCCAGTAGGCTTTTTATCTCTCAACCAAGCAATGGTATTAGACATGCCATAACGATGAACAAATTTAACATTATCTACCTTGAAACCAGCTTGTTCTGCACATATTGTTAAACTACTCTTGTCAAAATACCAACGATGTTGTGTTCTGTAAAAGAAAGGAAAAAACTCCTTTTTTAATAACGTCATTAAAATATCATTTCTATTAGGAGTGCTAATTAAAACCCTGCCTCCAGGTTTAATTAATTTTTTTATTCCTTCAAGAAATTCTCTTGGACTCTCAACATGCTCAATAACCTGAATAGAAAACCCATAATCTATACTATTTCTATAATATTTTTCAGCATCAAATATATTTGGATATACTTCATATCCACGCTCAGATAATGATTCTAAGTATGGGCTACACGGTTCTATACCTATTTGTCTATGACTGACATTTTTTAACATATCGAGTAGACTACCAATACCGCAACCAACATCAAGTATAGTTTTACCTCTTAACGAGCTTGGGAAAAGAGTTCTTAAAGTAAAGTGCTGCATTTTATCTTGCTCAATAACCGCCTTGTCACCATTTAAACTTTCTTTTAATTTATCTCTATACTCTCCGGTTTCATAGTACTTGTCAGGAATGCAATCTTTTTCTCGCAATCTTTGTACTCCACATTGATTGCACTGATAAATCACAGCAGAAATTTTTACCCCCCCATAAGCACCATCTCTAATATTGCCATTATATAATTCATAATATTCGCCACTACAGATTTCACATTGTTGTTTCATAATTTTAATTCTGTTGTAAAATTTTCAAGTGTGTTAAGCAAAGTAGATGGTTTACTACTAAAACGACTCCAGTCCTTTCCTAGGCCAATAAATTTACAGCCAACCAATAAAGCTACCTCTCTGTCTATTTCGCTATCGCCAACATAAATAACCTCTGATATAGAATATTTATTTTCTGTTAAAATTCTTTGTAAATGATCCAATTTACTATCCGGAGACCCTAAAACATTATCAACAATATTTCCCCATCCTCGCATACTTATAATTTTTTGCAATGTAACTTCTGGTGTTGCTGAACTTATAAAAACACTAATACCAAGACTTCTTAATTTCTTAAGAGTTTTAACAGCTCCATTTATTTCTGGCGCACGTGAAATTTCATATTCACATATTTTCGTGTAGGAATCAGACAACTTAGATGCACTAACAAAAACCTCTCTATCTAACTTAAGCTCTATAATTAATGTATCAAAAATATCATATCGATCTCCAGAATCAGGATAAGAGAGTATTTTATCGAGCAAAATATCTGCATCAACAAGATTTTTAGTCACTTCATAAAAAGTTCTTCTCTTTATTTCATTAGATTTAACTAGAGTACCATCAAAATCAAAAACAACACACTTAACCATATTTAGTTATTTATCTTCTACTAACTCAAATCTACCCCAATTCTTTACTACTGTTTTTCGCTCACTTCTTTCAAGATCGTTAATTTTTTTATCGTTATAGACTGAATCATCATCATAATGTGTTGTTGAAACCTCCTCAATAATACAACCATCTTTTGACCAAAACTCATGCCAAACACCTGGTTGGACAAGAGCAGTTTCTCCTGGGTACATTACTCTATGATGCCCATCTATTATGCTCTCAAATACGCCTGTTAATACTTGAAATGTTTCTTCTTTACGCTTATGATAATGCGATGGATGCTTTTGCCCTGGAAGAACTATAATTAATTTTTTACAATATTCACGATTAATGCAATCAATAATTAATGCCCCTACTTCTCTAAACTTTTCAGCACCGTAATGATGTGAAAATTCAATGCCGAATTCACTATTAAGCTTTATTGATGCTTGGTTTAACATGGCTTTAACTTCATGTATCGATTTTTTTAATACCTCATTCTTTGTATTTTTAGTAATAGTAATATCATCTGGGAAAATTGCTTCATTAACTTTAAGTGGTTTATTTATCAAAATTCCTCCATCCACCCAAGATTCGCTAGATATTTGACCTGGAACAAATGGCATTGCAAAATACACGTCATCAATTGTCAACGTCATTCCTTTTTTTAATTCTTTCTTTGCAAACACACCTCTTTGAAGGCCTTCCAATGATTTTTTCTCTATATCAGTGATTGGCCTATCAATTTTATCCGTCTTTGTACCGCATAAAACTTCCGCATATCTATACGCTTTAAACCATTCATCTAGCTGTTGTGGCGTTGATGAATATAAATTTAATTTAATATCATTTGTTTCATGCCCAACATGCCTTTCAAACATCTTAGCACCTTTAGCCATTGCAATTTGAACCGGGGCAATCTCGTCTTGATTTTCATGTGTAGACCATCCAATAGTGCAGTTTTGATACCTATCTATCAGTGTATCTATATGATTTAAATGAAAATCTTCAGCAGGTATCGGATAAACTGAAACGCAATGCATAAGCGCAAGTTGATTACCACGATGACCAAAGAAGCTCACCATGTTATCAATATCACTTATTGTCAAGCCTCCTGTAGATGCAATAATTGGCAATGTTGCATGAGATATTTCCTCCAACAAAGGCCAATCTTTAGCAGAGCAACTAGCTACTTTAATAATATCAAAGCCCATCTCTGAAATTACAGGGATAGACTCATTGTCAAACGGCGTACACATGGTCAACATGCCTTCATCTTTTACTGCTGAAAATAATATTTGCCACTCTTTTCGTGTTAACTGTGTAGAAAGAAAACGGGGTATATGTATATTATCGCTACCATCAATATGATCTGGGTGGATAAAAGTATCATACTGACGAAACTGAAACTTCATTACGCCACGTATATTATGCTTACGAACCATTTTTCCACATTCTTTAATAATTTTTAAACCATGCTCAACAATTCCTTGATGATTATTTGCTAAATCTAAAACAAATAAATCATTAAAATCAAAATTTTTCATTTTTACCCTCTAATAATGACAAAGCATCGTGTGTATACCCTTTACTATAGTCAATCAAAACTGCACAATTATTTTTTGCTGATAAGTGAGCTGCCGCAATAACTAGTGCAGTATCTAGTCCTTTCTCTAATGAAATAGGAGACTTGTCATAAATATCTTTATTTTTAATTGCTAAATTAATATGCTTCATCTCTTCATAAAAATCATCTGGTCTAGTTTTAGACACCTCTTCGGTCTTAGTGGATTTGTTATTTTCACCAAAAATAACTGTATCAATACCTGGTTTATTTCCACAGTACCATTCAATAAAACCGCTGCTACTCTGTACTCTTGCCCATTTTCTGGTTGGCTGAGTAATGACATCTTGTACAATGCGACCAATCATTCCATCTTCAGTCTTCACTTGCATCAGGCACAAACTATCATAATTTACTTTACTATCTTTCACATATTCCATATTGGAATTTACTTCAATAATACGACCAACATTGGCAGCATTTGCAAACATTTGAAATAAATTAATTGCATGGGAATGCTCTCCACAGGCTCCACCACCTCTCTCCCAAAACCCTAGATAAGTATCAGATGGTCCATCTAACCAATGATGTGCCATAAAAATACCACCCCAATATTCTCTAAATTCAACATCAATAGTTTGAACCTCTCCAACTTTTTCATCTACTAATAATTTAGCCATATACGCTGCTGATTTACTAATCGCATGATCATAGCCAACAAAAACAGTGCAATTCGCTTCTTTAGCTTCATTAAGTAGCTTCTGCGCCCCAACTAAATCAGGCGTACATAGTGGTTTTTCAACTAGCACAGCTCTTGCACCCTCTTTAACTGCAGAGCGAGCTAATGACATATGACTATCTGGAGGCGTACCAATAATTACAAGGTCATACCCGCCAACTGGTATATCATTACAATCATACAATCCTATCTTGTCATCCCATTCTCCATAACGTGATGGGTAAATATCATTTTTTGTTCTTTCAAGGGCTTCAATATCAATATCACACATATCCACACTCCAACCCATACGCCTTGCTGCCTGCGCAAGATGGTTACCTATTGACCCTGCGCCAAATATTTTAACTTTAAACAATTAAATCTCCTTTACGAAATTATTAATCAAATAGTCACAACTCTTCGACAGCCTTCTTATACCAAGAATTATTAACAAGCAATTCTGCATTTGTACCTATACCACTTATCTCCCCATCTTCCAAAACAATAATTTGGTCTGCGTCCATAATTGCATGCACTCGGTGGGTAATTATAATAACAATCTTCCCTGTTATCTCTCTAATCTTGTTTATCTTTAACATTAATTCCTTCTCAGAGATAAGATCAAGACTACCTGTTGGTTCATCCATAATAAGTAAGGGCGTATCTCTTAGTAAAGCTCGTGATAAATCAAGCCGTTGTCTCTGTCCACCAGATAGACTTGAAGATATACCAACCAAAACTGTATCAAATCCTTGAGGTAGTTCTTTTATGAAATTATATGCACCTGAAAGTTTTGATGCATTAATA
>Ga0209264_1001057_pt1 | contig 16736 bp, 6 predicted proteins | sample SaaInlV_DNA_150m_FD_184687 | JGI IMG/M metagenome (GOLD analysis project Ga0209264, IMG submission 184687) | Marine microbial communities from expanding oxygen minimum zones in the Saanich Inlet - SI075_LV_DNA_150m (SPAdes) (version 2) | ecosystem: Environmental > Aquatic > Marine > Unclassified ... | reverse complement strand
TATGCACAGCCCTAGCTGAAGACTATGCAGATAGATCTGCTAAAGGTGGTGCAAATTACGATGCGGCCTATAAACACTATTTAACCAGATGCTTAGCTCGTAAAACGGTAGACCTAATGAAACAATACAAAGTACAAGGCTTAAACAGCTCTGGCTTTATATTTTAAATGGGGTGTGTAGCTAGTAATAACTTGGGAGGGTTTAGCTCTCTTGAGGAGAAGAGCGCTAGCTACACGAACGCAAGTTTAACAGAATATATAGCATAGATGAGTACATCATCTGCTGTGCAACGGTTAATCTCCTGCGCAGTCCATAAGAACGGTACCCAGGGCTATCGTATGTACATGTCCTGACCTAATCGTTGACTTGAGTACATCAGGGAAGTTAGCAGCCCTTTTCTAGGGTCTTGTTCCATAGTTTTTACTGCTAACTTGATTTCGAAGGCACTACTGCTGTCTTATGTACGCGCAGTAAACACGTAAAGATAGGGTTATCCATTCCCTACTCCTTATTATTAGCTAGTCCGAGGGTACTAGTGTGTGAAAACCCTCACCATATTTTATCTTTAACTCTAAGGAGTAAAAGGCAAAGTTGACTAGCTGGACACTAGAGAAAATGTCCCCAAATTAGTACGATAGATTACTTCAGATGTCCCTTCTAAAGGGAGCATGGTCTAACTTGGCATCGTTAAGATGTCTAACATGGAGGCTGAAATCTTGGCAAACAAAGACACCCAAGCTAATCAAGTTGAGCACTTGTAAAAATGCTCACCTAATTAAATAACTGGCCTGGGAGGGCAAATATGCAACCACGTAAACATGCTAAAGAAATCCATGCTTGGGCTGAAGGCTATACCATTCAGAAACTAGAGAAGTTATGTTGTGATAAATCTTACCAAAGTTGGCGCGATATAGATGTAGCACCTATGTGGCATGATGATGAAGAGTATAGAATTAAACCAGTAACTAAAGATAAACTCAATGGAAGTTAACTTTGGTACTAAAGACAAACCTCATTGGCGATACGTCCATCATGTTATGAAAGGTTGCACATTACCTGTTCGAAAGACTAAATAGGTAAACTCTGGGTTCTCCGAACCCTCACACAAATTTAAAACACTTTAGGGTATGTTGCCAGCTCTAGAGTATTATATTCTCGGCAATAAAATATAAAAGGATTAAATTATGAGTAATTTAAGTATGCAAGAAGACGTTAAAGTCGAAGAGTTATCAACAGGTGGTGGTTCATTTCTATGGGATACAGGTATTTATGACTGTGTAGTAGACATGGCCTACTTTGACAAGTCAAAAGCTGGAGCACGTTCATTAAATATTACACTATTAAATGATGCAGGTAAAAAAATTAAGCAGACATTTTATGTAACTAACCGTAAAGGTGAAGTAACTTACATGAATGCTAAAGGTGAGAAGCATTATCTTCCAGGATACAGTGTAAGTAATAACTTAGCTGTTACAGCAACTGAAACTGACATTGGTGCAGTAGATGACGCTACTGAAGAAAAGATGGTTAATGTGTATGACTTCACTAAGAAAAAAGAAGTACCTACTGCTAAAGATGTAGCTGTACAACTACTTGGTAAAAAAGTTAAAGCTGCTATCTTTAAGCAAGTAGTTAACAAACGTGCTGATGATGGTACGGGTACTTGGGTCGATACTGCAGAAACTAAAGAAGAAAATGAAATCAAAGATTTCTACTTCGCAGACTCAGGTCTAACAGTTGCTGAAAAAACTAAAGGTATTGAAGAAGCTGTCATGTCAGTTAAATGGGCTGAGCGTAATACTGGTAAAGTTATTAACCGTGCTAAAGAAGTTGCAGGTGGTTCTACCGCTACTGCTGCTAAGCCGGCTGGTAAAAAGTTGTTTAACTAAGGAGATAGCATGGACATTAAACTAAATAATAATGACATTCATGCTGCTATCAGAGGCTTTCTACAAGAACGTAATATTGTAGATAGCTATACTGATTTAAGTATTTCATTCTCAGTATCTAGAGGAGCTAATGCCGGTGCAACAGCCGAGGTTACGATTCTAGAGACTAAAGATGAAGTAGTTGAGTCAGAGGTAGTAACAGATAAAAAATTACCTAAAACAGGACTATTTAACGATACAGCTGATGTTTAAACAACTTAAAGTAATACTATCTACTATGGGTATCTCAGCAATTATTATTGCTGTATTGATATTATCCGTAGTAGCAGTACCTTTTGTACTTGGTATCAGTATTATGCTCGGAGTATATGTTGTACTCCGAATACTTAATGAAGACGTAGACTAGAAACCTTCACCACTTAATATTTCAACACCAGGTGGAATAATAACTTCACCTAGTACTTTAGCTATTCCACCCTCTGTAGGGAAGAAGTTACCAGTTAGTACACTAGATTCCATGATAGTTTCAATATCTAAGTTTAACATACCATTAGCTATCCACAATAATCCAACATTAAGAGGTTTCTCTTTAACTAAGTTAAATGTGGCACGTTGAATACGAATCCAGTATTTAACAAAGAACAATAAACCTGAGTCATTACCATACTGTAAGTATCTATTCAAAGGCTGGTCATAGTTAACAAATGTTTCAACCATTTGTGTGTATGCCTTGTCTTTACTGATACCTTTAACTTCAGTATCATGTGAATACATTGCGTATCGTGCAATAAAGTCACTCACTTGAGTAAAGTGCATCATTGTTTTAAAAGTAGCAGTTTGCTCGCCCATGTAAGCTTGGTTAGCTACATCTAAAACTTTTCCTTTAAATAACCCATCTAACTTCTGACCTATAACACTACCTTTAATTTTCCTTGCAGCTTTATGTCGGTATGTAAAGTCATTTTTATTAATGTCTTCAGTGATTGAGTTGAATAAACCTGCATCAATAAATTTAGCTACTTTATTCTTATTTAGTTTAGCTGTTAAACGTTTAATCTTCTTATCAATCTGTGGGTCATTTCGTAACTTAGGGTTACCTAGTCTATCTAATTCAAGTAGTTGTAATTTATGTGCATCTTCTTGATATCTAACAAGTTCTTTGTAACCTTCACGCCACTTTTTAATTAAGTAGCCTGGCGGTACTCCATACATCATAGATGTAATAAAATTACTTGTAAAGTTAACCATTGGAACAATTGGAATCTTAATAACAATAGCTACTTTAGCTAATGCTACTGTTTCAAATATGAGTTTTTCAACAACTTTAGCATAACGTTGAGCTTTAAAGCTTTTACTAAATAAAATAGTATTAGATATTGATGGCATTTTGTAACCAAATACTACATCTAATAGTTTTTGCTCTACATTGAATATTTGCTTATTCTTTTTACTGTCACGTTTAGCTATGTAAAGTATGTAGTTACGTGTTGCTCTTGGTAACACATCAAAGTATTCCTCTCTGTATTTACCATCTAAAATATTAACAAACTTATGTGGTGCTTTAGCATAGTTAAGTTGTGTGTGTTGATACAACAAATCCATAGCTTCTTTATTTATTTTTTCTGAAGCTACTTTATCTTGTTGATGGCTGTACATTGTAGGCATCACTTCATTGAAAGCAAGCTTTTGCTTTAATAAACGCTCTAACATCACATGTTGCATGTGGATAGAGTAATCTACAATTTTGCCTTCTTCGTTAATGATGGGCAACATAGTATGATGTGCATCAAGTGTATTTTGTGATTGTGTCTGTTTCTTACGCCATCTTCTAAACACAGCATTTACCTGTCCCTCTGCTTTTGGGTTTCTGCCGATAATTTCTTTAAATGAGGTACCCGCATGATGCTTAGAGGTAACAGAGGCAATACCTTTAGTTCTCATTATATCTGGGTTATTTTTGATAACATAAATGCCATAGTTACCATCATGTAAGCCAGTGATTACTTCAAAGTTATCCACAAAAATATAACCTTTCTTTTCCATGTCTGCTCGTGTTACATCATCATTAGGAGCAAATTCAATTTGAATATCAGAGTCTGTTATTGTAGCAATATAACCTTTAGTCATCAATGCAGGGTTACCATTAAAACCTGCATTTAATGACTCTTGTTTAAATGCAATATGGTGATGAATTATATGTGTGATACCATTATGTGCACTATCTAAAGCAAATTCTCTAGCTGCAACGTTAGCTACATCTTTTCTTGGTGAATACTCAGCATCTTGTAATGCTAGTAATGTCACATACACATCCATATCCTGTATTTCTTCTTTTTTAGTACCTTGATGCGTACGCTTATTAGGATTAGTTTTAACAATCATATGAGCATTCTTATACTGATTACGATTATGAACTTTACCTGTCATCATAAATTTAGCTAACTCAGATGATTGAACAGCATAGTGCGTGTTGTTATCAATATCTAAGGTATCTTCGTATTTAGCTATTTCTACTGCTAATTGTTTACCATCAGTTAATAGTCTAATAGCAGCTTCCATACTGTAAGCACCACTAGCTTCTAATATTGAGAAGTCTGATTTTAGTAATACTCGAGTAATTGAATCTTTCTCATTATCTGTCAATGCTTCTAAATCTAAGAAAGCTGTTAGCAATGATTTCTCTGTTAGTTCTTTGTAAGCAACACGAGCTTTATCAACTTCTTTTTGAGATTTGTACATTAGCTTAATGAAATCTTGATCAATTCCACCGAATGCATCAGCTTTAAGTGCAGCTATGTTGTGGCGTAAGTTAGGTTTAAAGTACTGGAACGCTTTATCTAAACGTGCCTGTAATTCAGGATGTTTATTAATAAACTCACCATACGTAGATGTCATTAATGCTACTAGCTTAGTGTCATACAATATATTAGCTAAGAAGTTATCAATCTTACCGTCTTTAGTAAGTTTATCAACACCTTTGATGTATGCATCAGAAGTTACTTTAAGTCCTTTAGCTGCAGCATCTTTTAAGAAGTCAGAAATTATTACATTAGCTGAGTCATACTTCTTAGTTAGCTGTTGCTTTCTAATAGCATGTTTAATCGTACCACTGCGTTCATGGCTAACTGTAACCATATCTTTAGTGAGATTAAATATCTCCATTTCTAAATTAGCAGGTCTAGACTTTTTGTTTAAAACGTTTGAGATACGTGTAACAACTTCTGTTAATAAATCGACAATCTTAGTAATTATGTTAGCACTACTTTCTTTGTCCCATAAAGGTACGACATTAGCTGACATACTACTTAGTTGTTTAACTAAATGCTTGTTAGTTAATGCATAAGCTAAGAACTCATCTAAGTAGTGCTCATCTGGCATACTGTCACCAAACACATAGTTGTATTGCTGTTTAGCGGCTTCAATCTCAGCATCTTTATCTGTTAAGTAAATAACTTTACCATCTGCATCTTTATGTAAAAAGATTTCATAAGGATTAGCCATCTTATCTAACTCAGCTTTAACAGCATTTCTAATCTCAGTAACTTCTGATTTAAATTTCTCATCTTTTGCTAACTTACTACTTGTTAAGATGTGAATTAACTCATGTAAGTAAACTTCTTGAGCTGTCTGCTCTGAGTAGCTATTAGGTGCATATTTATTAATGTGTACTTTTACAGTTTCTGAACCTAATGACACTTCACCTTGAGCTTTAATTTCTGACTTTTTAAGCACAACTGTTGTGTTATCTAACGCATTACCTGTCGGTAGTATAATCTCGTCTAATACACGCTGTAAGTGACTTGCTTGCGCCTCTTTTTCTTGGCTGTTCGGGTAGTATCCCGTCCAGATATTATTAAGCTTATTGAATATATTCTGTGCTGTTGTTTTAAGTGAGTTTGTTTTATAAATTTCTTCAGCTTCTGCGTCTACTTCATTATCTAATGAACCTAAAGTATCTGAATCTTTATTAGCCACTTCACCTTGTTCTAAATCTTTAGTTATTGTAATGTTCTCAGGTAAGTCTTTCCCTTCCGCACCAAACTCTAAGTCACCAGTTCCAACTAACACAAGACGCTCACTAGGCCTAGACGTTGCTACATATAATGAAGATAATTTTGTTAACCAGTCTGGTGAACCTTGGTTACCCATAATATTTTCATAATCTACATACACAGTTTTGTAGGTACTGCCCTGTGACTTATGTGTATTAATCAAGTATGCAGCTGATACCTCAGCTGTTGTAACTTCAGCAATAACTTTATTTTCCATATTATATTTTTGCTGGCCTTGTGACATTTGTTTGTGAACAACACGTTTAGTAAGTTGTCCATCTTCAAATACTAGATGATGTATTACATTATCATCAGTTTTAACTTGAAGTATTTTTACTGGTACACCATAATATGTCTTTTTATATTGTCCACCTACTTCAACTGATATTCTTGCCTCATTTAATTCTTGGATTACCGTTACTTCATCACCATTATGTAAAGCTGATGAAAGTTTAGCTGTATTACCCTCTACAGTAGCAACACTTTCACCTATAACAATACGTTCACCTTTTATGAAAGGCAGTGTTGTTAAATCTCCTGCATTTTCAACCTCTGGAAATAATTTCTGACGTATACGTGAACGTATTGAAACAGTACGAGGTTTAGATTCTTTGTTAAAGTGTATGTATTTAACGTTTGCTGGGTCTTTAATGTACTCTTCAACAAACATATCAATCGTTGCGTCTGTCGGGCCACCCATAACAGTACCTTCTGCGTAATGTACACCATCTTGCTTACCATTTTCAGGTACTTTAGGTAGAACAAAACCTGTTTGTTTGGATGTACCATCATAACCTTTTGCATTTCTAAAGATATACTCAATTGTGTTGGCAAGAATATCCGTAATACCCAAAATAGGTGAATCTTTACCTTGGCGCATACGTTCAGTTAACTTAACATAGTTGTTAATGTTAATGCCCAAATCAATTTTTTGATTAAAGCCCATTACATTATCGAATACTGCAGATAGTGAAATCTTACCTTTAGTGTCTTCAATAGGAGGCAGTTGAACATTGTCACCCATGAAAATAACACGTATATCTAACTCTTTTGATAGTTTTACTATTTCATCAGAAAACTGCTCACTAACCATTGATACTTCGTCTATTACAATTAGTTTAGTCTGGTCTTTTTGCAATTTTCTAACAGATGCAGCAAATTTATCATCATCTCTTGCAAAGAAGAATGAGCCTGTGCGTTTATCATAACGTTTTGTTTGTCCTAATAAACTAGCTAGTGTTGTAAAATGGTCTTCTGCGTAACCATCAGTAGCATTTGCTATTACTTTTTTAGCTTTATGCGTAGGCAAAGCAAATTTAACGCTATTTTTAGCAACACCTAATTCTTGTAATGCTCTACTAACGATTGTAGTTTTACCAGTACCGCCTCTACCTGCTAATACAAAAAGCTTATCTTCAGACTTCCACCATTCTTTCATTTTATTGATAGCGTTGGTTTGCCCTGCATTAGTTAGTACGTCATTACCTTCACCATCTTCAAATAACTTATAAGATTCTTCTGGTGTGAATTCTGGAATAATTTTTTGAGTAGTTACAGTTATTGGGGTTGCTTCGGTGGTGTCGGCTTCTGTAGTTAAAACATCAATTACACTTAAACTTGCACTTAATGCTTCATCTAATAATGTATTGTCTTTTAAACCTAGTAAATTGCGCACAGTTTCTACGAATTTATTCCATAAAGTTTTATTTCCTTTGTACTGTTTACTCTTCAAATACGTCTGTACACGCTGGTCTGTTAGTACCATAGTCAAAAATTCATCTAACTGTGCCGTAGCAGGTAGGTCTAAGAAATTATCAACTATGTCCATATCTTCTGCTGGTACAAAGTCTTTACCATCCATAAAATATTGCATACTATGTTGAGTATCTTCATCTACATTGCCTGCTTTTACATCTGCATAATAAATATCTGCGATTAATTTTCGGGTTTCAAACATTTTTTCTATCGCTGCTTTACGTTTACCTGTCAATTTACCTTCAAAAATTTGTTGAGTTGCTGCGTGTATCAGCTCGTGCAATAATATAGTGCTAGTGTCTGTTGGATTTAATAACACCATATTAAGACTTTTAGAATAATATGAACGATGTTTTTCTTTAGATAGTGGATTAGGATATTTATCAAAATCTGATGAAACTTTAGTGTCTTCAGACAACAAAGGTATTAACATCTTAGCAATATATCTAATATAGTTAGTTTGATTTTTGCTATTAGCTAACTTAGTTGCAGCATCTTTAGCACTCTTAAACCCTTTGACAATGTTTGATGGTACCGAAGTACCTTGTAGTGCTGTAGTAGTTTTCTGTTGAGTAACTTTAGTCTCAACTTTAACACTTTCGATAGTTGCCTTGCCATCAGCAATCTCTTTAAGAGTCTCTGGTAAGTACATCTGACTGATAGTAGCATTCTCTAACCACTCATTACCAAATACCTGTGCCATGATGTTCTTCATGCGAGCAACTCTAGCTACTTCTTCATGGAAACCCATCTCAATAGTATCAAAGCCTAATGCAGCAATCTGGCTTTCAATAATAGCTCTTTCTGCAGGGTCTTTAGTAGTCTCTAACTTGTTAAGTAACTGTGTTGCTTCATGTGAGTTTTCTCTGTAATCTTTGTTAACAGCCTCAATAGCTTCTTTACTTAAATTACCTTTAACTGCTAGTGTTCTTTCTAAAGCTTTTTCTAATACACTAAAGTTAAGTGCTACATCTCTGAATGCTTCATTATACTCATTACTATTATCTAGAGCATCAGTGACGTTAGACATGATTGCATCAAAGATAGCCAACACTTCAGGATTCTCAAGTAATGCTTCACCTAATATAACTGAATCAATGTTTTGGATAGTATTTGTGTAAGCACTAACGCTTGGAGTTACATACTCTCTTTGGAAATTTGAAGCAATAATAGACTTCTTACCAGTAGTATTTACTACCTTAAATTTCTTGCCGTTTTTAACAGCAAACTGTATTCTCTGTTCTTTGAACAATACATCATTTCGATTAGAAGAATTCTCTAAACGAATGTCTTTAATAATTTGTATTAATGTATCGTCACTTGACCAAGGGCCATACACTAATGGCATTAGTTCTACAGCTAAACTTTCAGCAATAGCTTTCTGTTCAGTTAGTGTTAGCTTTTCTACAGCAACACCACGCTTATCTGCTTGTACCTTTAATGCTTTTGTATACTCATGTTTAAAGGCTCTGTATTGAATATCACCACTTTTTATTATTGCATCTCGTGCTTTAGCTAATGGTTTAATGAACTCATCTAATGCAGTAGTTATAGCAGGTGTGAATATATCTTTAAAGTCTTTTTGTATAGTGTAGCTTTGTCTTTTATCTAAGGTAAATGCTTTAAGCTCATCTTTCTTAAGCATTGCAACTATTGGAATATTTTTATCTTTACCAACTTGAATGAATGAGCTTAGTGCTTCTTCATACTTGGTTGCTTCTGCAACTACAGCAGCTTTATCTGACTCAGATACAGCATTATTATATTTTGTTTGTAACTCTGCAATATCATTGTATATTTTAGGAATGATATCAGCAGCTAAGTTTTGAATAATCTTGTTAATTTGAGCACCATAACCACTAATCATTAGTGGGTTCTTTGCAAGATTTCTGCCAAATTTAGAGATTGCGTCTTTAGCGCTATCCCATAAATCACCATGAATAATAGTTAGAGCATCTAAATTATCCTTAGTTATTTCACCCTCTTTTTTACTACGCTCTGCATTGATATTTATCAATGCATCTTTTGATGCAAGTGTCTTCTGTATGAATGAGGCCAGTGATTCATATACATCTAACTCACCACGCTCAATGAACTTCTCCATTGTTTCGCCTGGCTTAACCATCACACCTACACGGGCAAATGCCTGTGCTAGATGTTCAGCAATTTCTTCATCAGTACCGTTATCAAGTAACTCGTCAGGTACACCATAAAACTGTAATAGAGCAATCGCATAACCATTTGTAATACCATCAGTCTCAACGCCTAATTTAGCCGTTTTAAATGATTTGGTTGGATGATACTTAGCTAATGAAGCTAACGCCTCAATTACGTGCATACTAGGGCTTATATCACCATCTTTTAGTAACTTAGCTAGTGCTTTATTAAATGCAGGGCCTTTAACGTCACCTGCTTTAATTAGTTCAACGATATCATTAGTAACTTCAAGAATTCTATCAAATTCTACAAGTGACCCTTTAAGACCATTCTTATCAATGCCATAACCTAATGCTTGTGCAATACTGACTTGGTATAAAGCTCTGTCTAACTCTGATTTAATTAAGACATCAGCTGACTTAGGCATGAATAAAGCTCTGTGTATCTTACTACGTTGACCATTTATACCATTACTGTCAATTCTAACTCTATGTTGCTTCTGTGCAATATACTTAAACCAGAAAGACTGTGAACCTTGTTTTATGTAATCTTTAACTTGTTTAACGTCTTTACGTTTATCTTCATTAGAAGTCTTGTAACCATCTACACTTTCATCATGTTTAGTTTCAATATCTTGAATATCTAATAAGATATCCATATTAGTATCATCAACTAAACCAAATAGACCTAAAGCTTCTTGTTTACCTATCCATTCAACATTCTGAAGTTTTTCAATTAACTTTTGAACTTTATCAGGTAAAGCTATAAAGCTATTACGCACATACTTTTGAATCTTTTTACTTGGGCTTAGTAACGGCTCAGCTAACCTAGATTCAGTGCCATTAATAAGTGTAATATTCTTTTTGTTACTTTTAAAACTTTCAATTACATCTTCCAAACCGTGTACATCTTTATATGTACCGTCCAGTAGCGGGAACTTAATTGTTTTAATTCTACGTGCCTGGTCTTTCTCAATAGCTATTTTTTGTTTTTTCGTAAGGTTAGTATTGCCAACAATTTTCTTTAACTCAGCATTCTGCATAAACTCAACATGTGAGTATGTTGTATGGTGTATTTTTACTATACCATCATGCCCAAGCTTACTGTCTTTAGCATGTACAGTTGATGCTATAACTAAAGCCATCTGTCCTAAAGCTACTTGTAATTCTTTCCCAATACTTGGGTCTTTAATTACAGTACCATTTTTATCAACAGATTCTAAAATGTCATAAGTTAATTCTTGAATCTTTAAACCATTCAATGATTCAGCATCTACTTTAATATTTAGGTTATTAAATATATCAACACCCATCTCTGTTGTAGCACTATTCCATAAGATACCCATATTACCAAACTGTCTAAATTCAGCATTTGTAACTGGATGTTTACGGTCACCATATATTAATAAAGCAATAGCTTGTTTATCTGTAACTTCGGAATTAAACTGATTGATACTCATCCAATCTAATGATGTCATCATCATTGCGAATATTACTTCATCTGGTAAAGTTCTAACACCACCGATATCTACGTACAAGTAGTTTAATAACGTACGTTGTGTGAAAGCTCCATCTTTAGAATCTCTGTTAGGATTATTTTTATCATGCTTAGGCTCTAACAAAGTATCAGTAAAAGCTTTACGATACTCTAAGAAGTATTCACCAAGATAGTTAATGAATTTCTGGTCAGTGACACCTATGTCTTTAAGCATCTTAGTAACTACGGTACTACCACCATCTTTATCTAATAAACTTTTAAGTGGATTTCGTGTGTAAAACGAATCACGTTTGGCGTGTGCAGCAACAAATATATCAAATGATGTGAATGCACTATCTTTAATCTTCAAGAAGCCATCTTGAAACTTACTTAACAGGTTATTAATTACTACTACACTCTGACGTTTAGCTACTGCTTCTTTGTCTTGTAATGAATCCAGCTTAGCTAGTAGTTGATCAACATATGTTAATGCTTTAGGTAACTTACCCTTTTTATCACGTAAAGATTCAATCTCATCTTTAATCTTTTGAATCTGCCTACCTAGCTTATTGATGTAGATTTCTAACTTAGTAGCTTTCTTTTCTGATTGCTTTGTATCAGTCTCTTTTTTAACAACCGGTTTAGTTTTCTTAACAACAGGCTTAGGCTTAGTTTCTTCAATCTCAATGTTCTCTAAATCCCCTGTATCAGGTTGTGTTTTCTGTTGTTGCTTTGCAAGCAACTCAGCACTTTGACGTAAAGCTTCATCTTCTTTAAGTTGCTTAGCTCTGCCTGGAGCTAGTTGTTCACTTGTGTTAATAAGTGAAGCAACTGCTTCACCAAACTTTATCTCAGCATTAATATAATGAATTAACTTGCTTGATTTATTTGTTACCCACCAGTATTCATCTAAGTTCTCAACTAATACACCTTTAGAATTCTCTACCTTTGCAGGCTCTGTGGTTACAATTGCAAGGGTTTCTTTGTTAATCCATACCTTACCACCATTCTTAACAATATTGTAGGCCTTACGAAATACAACAAGCTTATCTTTTAAGCTTCCAATGAAATAGTTAACATCTGAAATTACATCTTTACCTTCTTCAAACAGTCTAAGGTAACTTAAAAAGCCTGTGAATTGTTTGTCTGTACCTAGTAATACATCATCACGAACTTGGTGTATATTTTTAGTTTCATTTGTGTGTTTATCTAAAGTATTTTTAGTTTTAGCTAATTTAATATGTGCATCAAGCAGTTCTTTTTCTGTATCTGATAACTGGTCTTTAAGACCTTTCAACTCTTTTAAGGTTTTATCATTGATAGGAAACAATGAGTACAGAACATCAGTAGTTTTAGCAGTAGCAGTGGACGGCTTAGCTGGTTTATAACTAGTAGTTTTTTCGTAAGCTACTTCAACTCCCGCAATCTTAGCATCTATGTCTGCTAAACCTTTCTTTAAATTTTTAAGTTCAACTTTATCAGTAGCTATACCGATAGCTACAAGTAGTCTATCCCTAGCGTTTAAAGCTTTACCATAATCAACAAAGAAAGCATTCATTGCATCTAGCTTTTCTTTAGTAGTTGAATCTTCATTATCTAATACACTGATAGCATCAGCTGCATTTTTATCTAATGTATCAAAAGCTTGTACATCACTTTGTAATTGCTCATCTTTATCAAGATTTGCAGACTTATGTTGGAAGTCAAAACTTTGTAAAGTACGTTCAATTTGTTTTGATGATGTTTTAGATAGTACCGTGTTACCTTGTAAATCATTAATATGTTTACCTAAGTTATTACGTTCCTGTTCTAAACGTTTACGGTGTTTCTTAGAAAGGCTAGTATCTTTTAACTTACGGCTAATAGCATTTAATTTTTTTATTGATTTCTCAATAGCAGTTCTAATTACTTTAGTCTCAGCACGAGCAGTCTTACGCTGTTTAACATTAGTAGGTTCAACTCTGTTATTGGCTTTACGTTGTTTAATATTAATTAAACGTGCGCGTTCAGCATCATACTTTTCTTTTCTGTCTGGGAATTTGGCTTCTAATGCATCAAACTTGTCATTGATAGCTTTTATTTCAGCTGTTAATCTAACACCATCAGTAGCGTATTCTTTACGCGCTTGAACAGTAGAGTCATTAGTACTAAACTCTTTAATGGCCATAATTAGCTCATTCTTAGCAGATTCTATCTCAACAGTACTTACGTCTGACTCATTAGCATTCTCAGCATTTTGGCTAGTTGTCAAGGAATCTACGTAAGCAAAAGCTTTCTGTAAGTTGTCCATACCTTCAGTGTCTAATCCACTGAAGTCTAAACTTTCATTTTGCTCTAACTGACTTAAAGCACTATCTAACTTCTGTTCATTGATAAGTATTTCTTGCTCTGACATGCCAGCAGTATTTTTACCGGCTTCAATTGCTTCTTGTAATATCTGTGCTGTTTGTTCATCTGTGAACTTACGGTCACCATCTATTTGTTTACTTAATTGAGACATTGTAGTAGTAGTACCACTTATAGCAGAGCCTGGAACTAAACCTGCTATGAAAGAGTTTGCCATACCCCATAAGAACTGGCTACTAGCCATGTCAGGTAAATGACCATTCTTAATTAAATCTTGGGTAGCTTCTTCAATTACAAATTGTAATGCTTCAGTAGTACCTTCAGTTAAACCTCCGGCAGCCATCTCTTTACCTATTACTTTAAATACTTGACCCGCACCATTCTTACGGAAAGAGCTATATAAAGCTTTAGTACCTTGGTTACCTAAGCCCATTTTCTTAAGAACTTTCAATGGGTAGAACATTTCTAATGCAGCAGCAGCTGAACCACCAGCTAAAGACATAGTAATAGCTTTAGCATCTCTATGGCCAGCTACTGCTACATCACCATAAATACCACCAGTTTCCATTACATTAGCAGCTAAGTAACCACCAACTGATGCTGACCTATTCTTAATTTTTTGTAATTGTTTCTTACTTATTTGTTTGTTGACATATTTCTTACCCATGTACTGGGCACCATATCTTAAACTACCATAACCAACAGCTGCGGTACCAGCAGTAAAGTATGCAGCTAGTGCAACACCGCCTATCTCAATGATAGATGGCATAGCTTCACCAAGTAAGGCTGTTACCTTTTGTAATGCTTGTGGGCTAAACCAATCTATTTCCTCAATAGGTGGTAAGTGTGCACCGTTACGCTGAGCTTCATCAATGTTAGCTAAATAATGCTCTAACATCTTAGTTGCAAATTCTTCATTACCAGTAGCATCTGCAATTAATGCAGCAAAACCATAACCAGTAGCTTGTAAATTATCTACACCTGAACTAAAACTTCTTTCAAAAATTGCTTGAAGACTGTCTGATTTATCTACAAAGTCAGATGAGTATTGACCTAATCTTACTTTAGCCTTTTGTTCAGAAGCATTCTGCCCATAGTCTATACTTTTAGACCTAGATTTAGCTGCTATTCCTGCTTCTTTTTCTGATTTGTGTACACTAGTAGGTTCTATGTCACCTCTAGCAAGCATTACAGCAACTTCATCATCTGAGTATTTCTTACCATCCCAGATGGTAGGAACATTAACCCACTTACCATCTACCTCAAGTGTTGTAGATTTCTCAGAAACAATTTCACCATTTAAATAAAATGCAGGTCTTCCAAACTGTGTATTACCAACAACTTGACCTTCATTAGGCATTTTGAAGTTAGAGTAATTACTACCATTCTCAGCTTCGTATTTAGAACGTATTTCGTTTTGTTCTGGAGTGTTATCAAACCACCTAGTATTAAATTCAGGTGTGTTCATGGCGTTGTATACATCAACACCGGTGAATGGATTTGTTACTGTAGCTTTAGTACGTTTATCTGTTGACCACTTTAATGATGTGGGGTCATATGTGGCATCTGCAACAATGCCATTATTAATGTCTTGACCTTCAGAGGCAACCTTGTCAAATAACTCTTCTGAACGTTTACCCATAGCAAAGATAACATCATTAGTTATCCTATCTTCAGGTACATTCCATAACTTAGCATAGTGAGCACGTTGGCTATCCCTACCTTTACTTTCAGCTTTATAAAATGATGTCTCTGGTGCATCAATTCCTAGAGCACGTAATCCAGCTTCCTTATCACCTAAAGTAAAATAACCTGAATCTGCATCAGTACCTTTACCTTGTAAGTTTTTGAAAGTTACCCTGTTAGTACCTTGCTCTAAAAAGTTAGAATTACCTTGTTCAATTCGTGTAGATACATTATCTAAGTAACTATTACGTATAGCTTCTTCTAAAAAGGTTGTTGAGTTACCTGAAATGTCAGATAATTTTTCACGTTTACGTGTACTTGTTGAAGCTAAACTCTGTATTTTACCTGCTACAACACTGCTAAAAATCTCAGAAGATGAGGCCATAGTGGGAATTCCTTATTTAGTGTCTGTTTTTTTCTTGTCTTTATCAGCGTCTGATAAGTACCCACCTCTAATGAGTATATTTGTTAACTGCTCATTGGTAGCATCATCAATTGTTGTGTCCATCTGACCATTATTGATAAATACTTCATTACGCCCAGTTGTGTCATAAGTGGTATTACTTAATAAAGTTTTAACAGCCCGTTTAGCTTCTTTATCATTCATTCCCATATCACTGATAAATTTACTAATACGATTCTGTGTATCAGCTGCAGGCGTAGATTCACCCCATAAATTACCAAGACCCCATAATGAAGTATTTTGTGCATCTGGGTATAATTTAGTAACTTCATTTGCAATACCAGAAGGGCTATAGTTATGTTTACCTTCTTTGAAAGAGTCTTTATTTTTAAGTTTTTGAATATATATTTCATGAGCATTCTGCTGTTGCCAAGTCTGTTCTGCAGGAGTATTAGCAGTCTTATAAGCTTCGATAACAGTACTTAAATCTGCAAACGAGGTGTCCGGGTTTATACTTTGTAAAATAGCATTTCTATCAGCTTTAGCTCTCTTAATGCCTGCATCAGTACCATCATCCTGTACCAGTGTCATTGCAGCAACTAACTGATCAGTTTCCTGTGTTGACCTATTATCAGCATACCCAGTAATAGAATCAATAATCTGTTGGTTACCTTTAGTAATCTGATTATTATTATCTCTAATAGCATTTACAAGACCTGAACCATTTGCATACTGTACATTCTTCCAATTTAACATGTTAACTCCTTAACTGTATGTGGATAACTTACCAAACTGATCTGCATCAAACGTGTCTCTACGTTGGCTCTCATCTAAGAAACCACCAACATGTGCATTGTATCTACCAATCTCATCATTCAGTGTAGCTACTTGCATACCTGTATTAATGTTAAATGCTTCAGCATTCTGGTTAAGTTGATTTCTAGCTATCTGATTAGCCTCTTCAGCTCGCTT
>Ga0209264_1001054_pt1 | contig 16754 bp, 16 predicted proteins | sample SaaInlV_DNA_150m_FD_184687 | JGI IMG/M metagenome (GOLD analysis project Ga0209264, IMG submission 184687) | Marine microbial communities from expanding oxygen minimum zones in the Saanich Inlet - SI075_LV_DNA_150m (SPAdes) (version 2) | ecosystem: Environmental > Aquatic > Marine > Unclassified... | reverse complement strand
AGTTTTCTTCTGAATTTTCTTCTGAATTTTCTTCTGAATTTTCTTCTGAGTTATCTTGATTAGAACTTTGTAAATTACCCCAATTATAATTTAAAAGAGGAAATACATTTGGTATATTAATATTTTGTACAAGATTTAGATTTGATTGAATCAAATTATTATTTATACTATCGTTAAACATTGTATTTATATTATTTTGAATTTCATTTACTATTTCATTATTATTATTTATTACATTCGTATTTGATTGATCATTTTGTAATAATGAATTATTAATAGAAGTAAATATTTGTTCAAAATTATCATTATTTATTTCATCAAAATTAATATTATTTTCTTCATTTTCTGATTCAAATTGATTTTCATCATCGTCATCATACATATTTTCACTATCATTTAACACATCTTCTAATATTTGATCAAGTTGATCATCTATTAATTGATTATTTTGATTAGTATTTTGAGGTACATCATTTTGAGATACATCATTTTGATTATTTAATATATTCCTTAAAGACGAAGTATTATTCCTTTGAATTCTACTTATAAACCTCCTATCTAATTTTACATTTCTCAAGTCTTCTATTGGTATATTAATTCCAAATGAATTATAGAATTCATGTAAATATTGGTCTATTTCTTCTAATGACATAAATTGTAGTAAATAACTTTTTAATTGTCTAATTATATCTGCTTCATCAGTATAATCATCTTGGAGTGTAACTCTTAATGCAAATAATTCATCATATGATACCATTAATAGATTATTGTTTATTTATTTAGATATGTTAAATCAATTTTTAATTTTTGTAAGGTAAATGAATTGGTACTTTATGTACTATATCTTCTCCTGTGAGATGCATTACTAGAATAAAATCTTCAAAATTCTTAAAATAGTTTAACAATTCATCTATAATTTTATCTGTATTAAAATTTTTTATTAAATATGGTGGGTATTTCCATTCTACTGTATTTTTTTTATAATCAATATCGTTAGAATAGTAAACTTTCATTGAATATTTTTTTTTGAGTGCAAAATTAATATTTATTTTTAATGAATTAGTTTGATTATTCAAGTTCATTATACTATCAAAGATTAGAAAAAATATTTTTACGAGTTTTAATATGAGTAAGAATTCTCTAAATAATTTGATAACCGATCTGTTTTAGAAATTTTTTTATACAATAAAATATTATCTGTATTTATAGTTTCGTTTAATAGATTATTTACAAAGTTTTCTTTAGTTGAATTATTAGTATCTGAATGTTTTACAGTATTAGTTTGAGAAAAGTCTTGATCACAATATTTAATAGTTTCAGAATTATTTGAAGATACAATTTCAATATCGTCATCGTCAGAATCTAAATTTAAATTTAATTTATTAAATTCATTATCATCTACATCACTATTATATAAAAAATTATCTGAACCAACTGAACCAATTGAACAATCAGACATATTAGAATCTGTATCACTGTCATTGCTATTGCTATTGCTATTTTTATCAATTTCCATAGAATAAGTATTTTTGTCAATAAGATTACTTTTTATCATGATAATACTTACACTATTTTCTTCATTAATCTTATCCAATATCATAGACATTAATTTGACACTTTCCATATTTTCTTCTTCCATAAAAAATTCTGGTGTTTCTTCATATTTATCAACAATACCATTTAATAAATTACTGTACCATTTTATTTTATCAATTTCAGATTTTATATCCATTTATATAACTTTGTCTTTACAACTATTTAAATAAATAATCAATTTTTTTATTAATGGAGTTCGATAAATTATTGAAAATAGTTTTAGAAAAAAATAAGGTAGATGGAGAAAAATGTTTAATATGTCATTTTCCAGATGATTTAAAAAATTTAGAGAAATTAAATTGTAGTCATTATTTTCATTTAAATTGCTTGAATTTAGATAAAATTAAGAAAGGAAATAAAATTACTTGTCCTTATTGTGGTACAAAAGTAAAAATTAATAAAAAGAAGGAATCAGGATCATTAGTGATCTCCGATCAAAAAAGCTCTGCTTTTGAAAATAATTCAAAAGGATCAATCTGTAAAATTATACTAAAATCTGGTGTCAATAAAGGAAAGGATTGTGGTAGATGTAATTGTAAATATCATAATAAGAATTAGTAAAATGTTTTGCTTTTGAAAATCAATCCAGAAAATCACAACTAGACTCATCAATTCCTGTTTCTTCTTTATGAAAATTTTTAATTGTATCATTCAGATCATTCAAGAATAAAATTTTGTGATCAATTATATCAATTTCTTCTTTTGGTATTTTATATAATTCAAAACTTGTTTTAAATCTATAATATGCTCTTCTTTTTTCAGCTATTTTTTTAATAAAATCTAATTCATCCAAGTGTGTTCTGTAGTATTCAACTTTTTTCCATGTGTAATTAACAACTGGCAAAATGTCTTGAAACCATTTTTTATCTCTATAAATTGGTACATTGTGTGACATTGGCAATTTCCAATAAATTACTTTATCGAAATAATATTTTTCATATAGTTCAGGAAATTCACTAATCCAATTAGATGTTGTTTTAACAATCCAATCATCATATTCACTCATAGTCATATCTAATCTAGGAGGATATAAGTATGTAGATTTCCATTCACGTGAATCACCTTCAAATTCAGGTTCCCAAACTCTTGGTCCTAACTGTATAATACATCCTTTGGTAATTGTTGGGTCTATTTCTTTAACACTACTATCAGTACCTTCAGTTAGTTTACTTCTAAAAGTTGTATCTTTTAAGTATTCATCTCTTGTTTCATATTCTTGTAATTGACATTGCCAGAAATCGCATACATCTAATTCACAACATTCTAATTGTTGTTGAACTTGACAGAAATAATAATGTGGACAAATACCTCCTTCAATTTCTCCAGATGTTTTTATTGGTCTTGAATATGGACATTTGATTTCTAACATAGTACCTAATCTTTCAGAAAATTTTCCATCTAGAGTTGATTTAGAACAAATTCCATCAGGTGATGCTGCTAAATATGGATATGTAATACTAGGTAATGCACCAAATTCTGTTACTTTTGTGTTATAAATATGTTCATAAATCATAGTAGCAGTTGGTTCATATTTTTTTCCATGATGTACAAATTTATTATCTAAAAATGGATAATTTGGATCACATTTTTTAATGATAAAAGTTTCAACTGGTTCATATGGATTTAGGTCCAATGCTGTAGCAGTATCTGAAGCAGTAACTCTTGAGTATCTAAAATCGTACCATTCTTTGGTTCTTTGTTCAGGTTGTGGTGTATTAAATAATACTTGAAAATGATTTTCCATATCTTTATATTTTTTTGGTATATTAATTAGATTAGTTTTAACTTCATTTAGATCAAATTTTTTATCATTATCTAAATTTCTAAAACATTTAGTACCGTTATCAAAGCATATTTTTTTATTATGTTCAAATTTAATTGTAAAAAATCTAGTAAATACATCTTGAATAATTTTAAAATCTAATTCAGGAAATATATTTTTTTGATTATTAAATATAGTGATCATATGTAGATTCACTGTATCTTGATCTAAATATAATGTAGGTTTTTTTCCTTTTTTAGTATATATTAATGTATTCAATTCAGATTCTATAGATTTTATTATTTCGCTAAGCCTGCCAAAATTCATTGTAATATAGTTATTAACTAACTTTGTTTTAAATCAATTTTTATATTTTTAGGAATCTTATTCAATAAATATATAATAAATAAATTTAAAATATTTTTATATCTAGATAAATATATATGAATAAACATCAACTTGTATCTTTGTCACATTTATTTCTAGTAGGACCAGGATTAATTTACGCAGGAAAAACAATAGTAAATGGTAACAATAATAATATATTATTTAATATTCTAAATGTATTAGGAATAATATTACTATTAAGTCATTCTCAAAAATTATATAAAAAAGGTATTTCAGTAGGTTGGATATATGCATTACATGCTTTTATATTTTCTCCAATTATGATTTATATTGGTATTATGAAAGAAAATTCACATTATTCATCTTTATATCTATTACAAATGATAGGATATTCAGCAATTGGAATACATGGATCAAAGTTATTAAAATTTTAATGTATTGATTCTATTTAAAGTTAAAATTTTTATAGCTTGTATAGGAATGTTTACCTTCCATTATTTAATTTGTACAAAACCTTCTAAGGATACAGATTATGAAAGTATTCAGTACAAAGTTAAAAAATTAATTTTTGATAATCATCAACTATCATCATCAGATGATTTTTTAATAAATGAAGATAAATTGTTATTATTAAAAAAAGATCTAATAGAAAATCAATATACAGAAATTAATGATTCTAAAATAGATTTAGATTCTTTTCTAAAAAACATAGAATTATCTAAGGTACATTGATTCAAAAATGCTATAAAAGAAAACAGAGTTATAATATAATGAATATAGAAGAACTATCAAATTTAGTAAATATAAAATTTATTAAAAATGTATTACAGCATTTAAAAAATAATGCAGTGCAAAACGATACAGATATATCACCTGATATAACTAGCTTGGAAACAATAATCAAAAATATTAAAGATTCAAATAATAGTATAACATCCAGTGACACCGAAAATAGACAATTACTAAATAATTCAGAAAATAAGTTTAATGTAGATAGTTCTGAAAAAAATATAGATATTAATGATTATTCTGATGATTATTTGTATAAAAAACCATGGACAAAATTGTCTAATATTCATAAAATAATAAAGTTAAAAGAATTTGTCCAAAAACTAATAATATCTAACGACGAAGATAGAGATAAATTAAAGGAATCATTAATAAACCTAGTTAATAAGAAATTATTAACTAAAAAAGACACGGTAAAGTACGATTCGCTAAATGCAAGAATAATTGGAATACCTAATTTAAAATTTTCTAATGGTAAATATAATATTATGGTATAATTATGTTATAATTATGCTATAGTACGGAACTAAGAAAATTTTCTAGAGCTTCTATGTGCACATCTTTTAACTTGAAATAAGTCATAAGATGTTCTGACATGTGAAATATTTTTAATTTATAAAAAAATTCTATATCCAAATTAATGTTAGGTTGATGTAGTTATAACATTATAAGAAATAAGATGTCGATAATTTCTAATATCTTCTAGCAAATTTTCACTTATAATTCTATTTTCTTTTATCATAAAAACATTGTTACCGAGAGTATCAAAGTAATCTAATATATTGTTCATTATATATGTATCAAAAGTCATAAATATTGTACGATTTTGTATTGAGTTATCATCAATAAAGTAGAATATATTATTATTTTGTTGATGTGATCTATCATTAACCATTTATATTACCAAGTACTAGAAGTAATATAGGTTAAAATCAATTTTTATCAATATATTATTAAATTCATAAAAATTTTTTTAGTAAGGATCAGATTCATTTTCTACTTTTGTTTCTTTTTTTTGCTGCTTTTTTTGCTGCTTTTTTTGCTGCTTTTTTTTCTAAATCTATTAAAAATGCCTTTTCCATTAAAAAATCCTTTGTTACTGCTTCTTTTGTTTTCGTCATTTCTGTTGTTTTCGTCATTTCTGTTGTTTTCGTCATTTCTGTTTCTGTTTCTGTAGTTTTTTCCATTTATTCCTGTATTAGGACCATACTCATTTCTTCTTCCAGGAGAGAAAGTAGGTTGTAAATCTTTTAATTGTACAGATGCTTCCTCTAATTTTTTTTGTGTTTCTTTTGTTCTTTTTTCTATTTCATTTGCTACTTTTTCTGCGTCTTCTTCTTTTTTTTCAACCTCTTCTACTGTTTTATCTACATTTTTTTTTATTTTTGTTGATACTGCTTCTTTTGTTATTTTTGCTGCTGATATTGCTGCTGATTGCACTGCTTTTGCAGCAGCTATCCTTTTATCTATTTGATTTTGTGCTTGATCTATTGCTATTTTTGATACAACTGTTGCTGCTTTTTTTGTTCCTTTTGCTACATTTTTTGATGTTCTTCTTATATCTTTACCTAATCTTCTCCATTCTTCAATTAAATTATCATTTTCTAAATTATTACTATTATCAAAATTATAAAAATTTTCAATAATTTGTTCATCTACATAATCACCAGTTGTAAGATAATACTTAACCATTATTATGATATTATAGAAATTAAATATAATTTATAAAAAACTATATTATTTATATATTAATATTTAATTTATCTTTTTAATAGAGTAAATGACCAATCCTTTTTACCTTTATAATATGTACAATTTTCACCATTGTTATCACATTTAATTCCTATCCAATCATTTACTATTAATTTATCTGGACCACAATCACGACTAAATCCAATATTATTATAGTTAAAATTGCAATGATTCCATTTATTGTTATTATTAATTGCATCATTTAGATCATTATATAAACTAAAATCAACATTAAATCTATTATTTGTATCTTTCCATGTTCTATGTAATGTATCAAATAAACTAAAATTATCAGGTAATGGAGTTAATCTTTTATATATCATACCTTTTCTATTTTCAAGTTTAGGATTTTTTATATCAAATTTAATATATATTGGTAGTTTTTGTGATCTCATTAAATCATCAAATTTATCTCGTGTATTGTATTCTCCTGATAATTTGTTATTTTTTTCAAATGAATCATAATTATATCTATTTTGAATCCCATTATATACTTCTAACTGATCACTGGTAGATCTTTGACTTAGAATATATTTATTTTCAAGATAATTCTTTACTTTTTCAATTTCTGAATCATTAATTTTTCTATTATATATAATTAATTCAGCTATGTTAAAATCAGATTTTTCTTTAGGATATTTTCCTCCATTAATAAAAATTTGATCAGCACCTATTCCTTTACCACCAGTAAAAAGTTTCCAATCGTGTTTACCACTTCTTCTAATAAATTTATTAGGTTGTTCGATAGCAAATACCCATGATTTTTGTTCAGACAATTTATTGTAATTAATCCATTTATTTTGATGAGATACACCAGCTTTACCGCCATGATGCCCTGCTAACCAATTGCTACTACGGCCTTGTAAAATACGTCCTTTATATTTTGCTGAAGGATCATATCTTGTAACATATACAATTGTCCAATTATCCTTATTTAAGTTTTGTGGGAACTCAATACTAGCATTACTAAGACCTTTTAAATATCCAAATCCTTTATCGATACCATCGTTATACTTAACATATGATGATTTATCAACAGTTGTTAATTTACCTTGAATCATTTTAACATTTTTATTACCAACAGTATCTACCCATATACCATTTTTAAATGATTCGTAATTATATCTATTTTGAATCCCACTATGTACTTCTAACTGATCACTGTTAGATGTTTGGATATACTTATTTTCAAGATAATTCTTTACTTTTTCAATTTCTAAATCACTAATTTTTCTATTATATATAATTAATTCAGCTATGTCAAAATCTGAATATTCATTAGGATATTTTCCTCCATTAATAAAAATTTGATCAGCACCTATTCCTTTACCGCCAGTAAAAAGTTCCCAATCATGTTTACCACTTCTTCTAATAAATTTATTAGGTTGTTCGATAGCAAATACCCATGATTTTTGTTCAGGAAATTGACCATGATTAATCCATGAATTTTGATGAGATACACCAGCTTTACCACCATGATGCCCTGCTAACCAATTGCTACTACCTCCTTGTAAAATACGTCCTTTAAATTTGAGTGAATTATATCTAGTAACATATACAATTGTCCAATTATCTTTATTTATGTTTTGAGGAAACTTAATACTAACATTACTAAGACCAGTTAAATATCCAAAACCTTTTTCAATACCATCATCATATTTAATATATGAAGATTTTGATACACTATTTAAATTACCTTTAATAAATTCAACATTACTATTACCTACTGAATCTTTCCATATATCAGTACTATTTAATTTACTCAATTCAATAAATTTTGGTAATTTATTAATTAATGTAAATTTCCAATTATTTTTACCTTTATTATATTTACAATTGTTACCGTTATTGTCACAATTAACACTTATCCAATCTCTTCCAGAATTTCCGTTAGGTCCACAATCTCTACTAAAACCAATGCCATTATCATTAAAATTACAAGATTTCCAAGGATCTTTGTCTATTACAGCATCATTTATATTATTAAATAATTCAAAGTCTGTATGAAACTTGTTATTATTATCTGACCATGTTTTATGTAGTGTATCAAATAAACTATAGTTATCAGGTAATTTAGTATACCTCTTATATATCATACCATCTCTTTCTTTTAATCCAGGACTAGAAATATTAAATTGGATATATATTGGTAATTTTTGTTCTTTAATCAGTTTATCAAATGATGTACGATTATTATAAGATCCAAGTAAATTACCATTATCTTTAATTTCTGTTAATAATATATCGTCTGATTCTGATAATTTCTCATATTCTTTTTCTGATGAATTAATAGATGTCAAAGTATCTTTATAAATTTTCTCCATTTTTGTATCATTTTCTTTTGATAATTCAGAATAAGATTTTTTGGAATTTGTTTTTTCTTTAAGTATACTTATTATCTTTTCTGAATCTCTTGATATATTTGTAAAATGCTCAATCTTTTTAACATTTGTAAATTTAGAACAATCTAACCCTGGAAATTTTAATGATCTTTTAAAATATGGAACAAAACCTTCTAATCCTGGTATATTTTTTATATTGACACCAAAAACATTACCAGAACACATAAAAGCTGCAATAAATCCTACAATAAAATATGTATATGACATACCAGAATCACTAAAAATAATATAATTAACAAGAGCATGAGTTATTAAAACACACATAGGACCTGATATTGATTCTATATATCTAGGATCTGCAGTTGCTGATAATAACATAATCATTACCATTGGAGCAATTATTGGGGTTAACATTGAACCAACTAACTTATGAGCCATCATTGAAACTATTCCTTTTCTACCTGTTGTAGCTTCTTTTATCATTCTTTTAATAATAAGAACCATTATTGAGAATGTACCTTCAGATTTTGCAGTTTCTGTTCCTAATGTTCCAATTCCCATAGATATCTGTATTGAAAGTATTAAACCATGTATAAGAAGAGGACATAAATATGCAGTTAACCAAAAACAAGGATCTATAAATCCAATTACAGCATCTGCTACAGATTCTGCTACATCTTCAAATACATCTCCAATTGACAATGCAAATTTAGAACCAAATGAATTTCTGTAAAATGTTTTCATTTCATTTGATGTAGCTAATTTTGCTAATTCATTTGCAAAATCATTAGAAGCATCTTTAATATCATCACCAATATTATATCCTAATTTCACTAAAACTTTATATGCACCTCCAATATCATCTAATGAATCATTTGAAAAGTTTTTTAATTCTTTACCTATAACTGAAAAATCTTTTAATGAACTAGAAATAACAGAATTAGAAAATTTATTCATTGAACGTTCTATATTTGTAGTTGTATTTGTAATATTATTTGAGATTGGGTCAATTACAATTGCTGTTGATTTAACTACATTGGATATTCCATTATTAACTACTTTTGTTATAACTTTAATATCTGATACAGTTTTTGATACAGTTTTTGATACAGTTCTTGATACTGATCTTGCTGCTTTTTTTATAATTCTAGATGCAGATCTAGATCTCCATTCTTCAATTAATTTTTTATTATTTAATTTAGGATCATTATATTTTGCTAAAGAAGAATTATGAAAATTTTCTATAATTTGTTCATCTACATAATCTCCATTTGTAAGATAATACTTAACCATTATATAATATAATTTATATATTTAATTTTTCTAATAGTATATATAGATGTTTATATATAACAGAGGTTGTGTCAATAATATTTCTAAAGAATCAATTATTGAAAAGTTTGAAAATACTGTTGTTTCACAAAAATTTAGTGAAATAGAAGATAAAGTAGAAATATCATCATTAAAATCTGGAGGTAGTTATGAACTATCAATAGAAAAATTAGAAGATAATAGTGAATTTGAAGGTGGTAAAATTACATTAGAATCTACTAGTGATAATAAAGTTTTATTATTATTAACTTACGATTCTATTATAGAAGATGAAACTACTGAAAATACACTAACATTAGAATTAACGCTGGCTAATAAAGATGAAGGAATATATACAATTGATAAATCTCCAAGAAGATTTATTAAATGTTACAAAGAAAAAGAAAACGATAAGATTTATTATTTTGTAATTTGGAAATTTATTCCTTCTTTAGAAACAGAAAGTTTTAATTTATCTAATATGACAAAAGATGAAATTAATAAATTTACTGCTGAAAAAAAATTAGAACCATATATGATAATAAAATTAGAACATAAACCATCTTATTTATTATTAATATTTTTATTAATATTTTTTATAGTATTAGGTGTTGTAATTTATTTAGTATTAAAATAAATAAAATATAGATTCTCTGTCTTTTTGAAAATACAAAATTGATCTAACTTGTTGAATTGTAGATAAAAAATTTTATCTATGAAAATATATATATGGTTTATTTTAATAATGAATTTTTAGGTTATTCTTACACTAATATTGGAAAGAGTAATAATAATCAAAATATTTCTAATAAAGAGAATTTTGCAGATTTAACATTTAATTCTGTACAAAAATTACAAGAAAATTCCTATAAATTATTTGATACTTCAAATTTAGAAAAAAAGAAACTATCAGGAAGTTATACTATAGAGAAATCGTCACTTCCTTTAGCAGGTTTAAAATATATGGTATCTAAATTACCAGAAATGGGATATTTAAAACAAATGGAAGAAGTCTTGAATAAAAATTCTGGTGATAATTTTTTTAGTGCTATTTCATTAAATCTATTAAAAATGATAAAAGATCAGAATTTATTAATACAGAATATGATTGATTATATTGGAGATAATTTTGAAATAACATCAAACGGTTCAACATTTGAAGTTAAATTTGTAATTAATATTGTAGAATTCATTAAAACTGTTTCCGGAATTGATTTAGAATCAAGTTCATCCAAATTAATAAATGAAGAGATTAAAAATTATTCCAATAAATGGATTGAACGTAATCCAAAATTAAATATAAAAATTTCTGGAATAGCTGTTGACAAGGAATATGATGATAGAAGAGAAGATTTATTCATGTTTAATAATATAAATTTTGATTTAGATTTTCCTTTGATAAGTTCACCTTTAGCATTTTCTTCTTTTGTTGAGAAAGATGATAATTCAAAAGCTTATCTATCTGGTATTTTAAATTCAGATATAGATAGTTTAACTAGAAAATCAGGTCATGCTGGCTTGGTATTTGAATTAAAAAAAACTACTAGTAGTTTAATTAATTCAAATTATTTTATAATTGGCACTTGTTTAGTTATTATTTTATTAACAACTATGTTATATCTAAGATAAAAAGTAAAATAAATTAAAAATTTCTATAAGATTATATAATGAATAATATTTTACAAAAAGGTATAAAAAAATACATCAAAAGCACTATCATTGAAAATTTTCATGATAAAGATAGAATAGATGATGAAAAATTAAAAGATTCAATAAATTATAATTTATGGATTAATGATAGTATTGAAGATGAAATTGAAGAATTACCAAAAAGAAATTGGTTATTTTTTACAGGTATTTTTGTATTTTATTTAACATTTATTTTTGTTTTATCTCGTGTTATTAAAAATTGATTCACTGTTTTTATTATGGTAACAAATCAAATCTATAAATTTTTTAAAATTAAATCTAAAATAAACTAATATGGAAGAAATTAAAAATAAAATAAATTATTTATTTTCTAAATTAACGGCTACAAAAAAAGAAGGTAAATATGTGCATCCATTTTTTTTCGATATATTAAAAGTAATTAAATATAAAAAACGTGTATTTAATGTTAATTCAAAATATACTTTTAATTTTCAAAAGGAAGATTTGGTACTAAGAAAAGAACTAATTTATAATATAAGTGAGAATAGAATAAAATTAACTAAAGATATTGAAAAAAGAAGACAAATATATGAAGTATTTGATTCTGATAAAATAAAGAAAATTTATAATTCTGTAACTAATGGAGAAAGTATAAAAAATATACAGACGTTAGTTAATGAAGTATCTTATATGTTAATTCCATCGACAGTAAAATTAGATAAGGCATTTTCATTAGATAATTTTTATCCAGGGATCAATGGTTACGAGTATTTAGATAAAAAAGAAGTTAATATGTTAATTGGTGGACGTAAAGTTATTAATATTGCGATTATTGGAACAGGACCTACTGGATTATTTTTAGCTTTATATCTTAATTTTTTTTATAATAAGAGTTCATTAGGTAATGAACCACTAGTAAGAACAATTTTATTTGATAATAGAATAGAAGAATCTAAAGGAAAAATATATAGAAAGCCATTTACTAGAGAAAGACCATTTGCTACTAGGTCATCATATTTTTCAACTATTTTTGATAAAATTTTTTGTTTGGAAGAACAAAGGGATTATTTATATTTTAACATTAATGTATTAGAATATATATTATTTTCAAAAGTACATGTTGATAAAATTCCAATTCATTTTTGGTCTGCTGATTCAAAAAAGGTTAATGACACAATGAAAGACTTAAATATAGAAGTATTATTTGATTGCACCGGAGGAAGATTAATGAGAAATGAGTGTAATCAAGAAAATGATATTTGTAATTTTGATATATATGATTGGATATCTGAAGAATCATTTGCAAATATTCCTAAAGATATAAAATATGAATTATCAAAAGAATATAATTTAAAACCTGAACATGTTAGAGATTTGATTACTACTATACCAAGTCAAAATTTGGTTATATTTAATAAAAATGAAAAGTTTGTTAAAAATTATTTTTATGCTAGTTTGACTTGTTACAATTTTAAATCATTAAAATGGAAAGATAAAATCGATATAAATATAGAAAATGAGACTGATCTAAAAACATATGTAGAATTAAAAGGAAGATATTTACAGATTGAAGACTTAATTCAAGTATGTAGAGTCATAAAAGATACAAATGAAAGAAATAAAATATATCAATTTTATAAAAAATTTATGAAGAAAAAAAATATTAATAATAAGGATTACGTAATATCTTTTGATATATGGCATACTTATATGAGACATTCAATTGAATGTTCAAAAATTATTGATCATAATAGTCATAAATATTTATACATTGGTGCAGGTGATACTATATTTCATAGTCACTGGGTTGTTGGTGCTGGTATGAATAGGACAATTGATTTTGGAGTAAAATGTTCAAATTTATTACTTATGTTATAATTCGTTTTTATTGGTCATATTATTTTATCACCCATAATAATGTACAATGAAGATATTATTTCGAATACAATATTCGATAATGAAAATATCATTTCGAATGCAATATTTGATAATGAAGATAAATTAAATTTAATCAATTCACCTACAAATATTTCTGATTGGAATATTGTTGATGATAAAATAAAAAGTTTAAAGCATCCTTTAGTTTTTTTAATAAATATTCTAAAATATCAGAGAAAGATTGATGATTATTTACTTAGTATTTTATTAAGATTCTATATCAAAAATAATTTTGAATTGTGTTTTAATCTTCCTATATTTTTAATATTTAACCACATTGATTCTAGATTTGAAATAACAAAAAAAGTTATTAATGATTTTTATACTAGTTTATCGAAAAAAATATATTTTTTAAAATCAATAATAGAATTTAAAAAAAGTTGTGAAGGATTGGTTTGGTTTGATAGAATTTTTAATAATAATATTTTTAATCAGAGAAATAAAATAGATGAAATTTTTTCCTTTTTTAAATCACATTTTGATGCAAGTAAAACTGGTACTGAAGGTGTAATGAGACTAATTGGAAATTTAAAATCATCATTCTCAAATTATGAATATGATAAAAATCCAATAGTATTTGAAATTAAGGATAGATTTCATAGATTAGATTCTTTTTTTGGAAGAAAAATATTTGAAGATAAAAAAATAATAATTATAACAGAAGATGAATTTGATAAAATTAGTAATGAAGATAAAATAAAGTATATTTTATATTTTTATCTTAAAACAGAAAAGTTCTTTAATAAAATTTTATATACATATGATGTATTAATGTTTGAAGATAATAAATTAAAACAAATCCTAAACCCAAAACCTATTATTGTTAATTTAGAAAGCGAACAAACTGATAGAAGTGATACTGATGAGTTAGAGATGTTTGTATAATTCTATATATTATTATTAAAGTAACTAAATTTTGTAAACTGATCTATTTAACATTCATCTTTTCCTTTCTCATTAGTGTTTTTGGTGTTCTGTACTAGAATTCACCATTCCTAAAAGCTTCTAATAGGTGTGCTTCATTTTCTGGAAGCATTACTCGTTCTATTTTCTGGTAGCCATACTGTGAGGACCAATTGTGTAGTCGCCACAATAATAAGTTTCTATTAAATTCTCGATTTCAATAATCGTCATAAGGGCAGCGATTATAGTCGCTACAGTACCACAAATCTGAATCATAATCACTAACTTCTTCGCCTGCCATCAACCTATCCATCTTCGCCTCCTCCTTTGCCTCCTTCGCCTCCTTTGCCTCCTTCGCCTCCTTTGCCTCCTTCGCCTCCTTCGCCTCCTTTGCCTCCTTCGCCCTCCTCTCCTCCCTCTTTCGCCATTGAATCAACTTCTCCTCCGCATTCAACTTCTTCGCCTGCTTCTCCGCCTTCTTCTCCGCCTCCTTCTTCGCCGCATTCTCCTTATTTTTGTTATACATTTTTCTTTCTTCACGAAAAGCTATCCTCCTACATTCCTGGTCAAACTGAAATTCCTGAGAAAGAATCGAATTTTGCGAATACATCAGCTCTTGATCTGTTGTTGGCCAGCCCGCCTTCCTCCCCTTCTCCGCATTCTCCTTCTCCGCATTCTCCTTCGCCTCCTTCGCCTCCTTCGCCTCCTTCGCCTCCTTCGCCCTCTCCTCCGCCTTTTTCTTCTCAATCGCCTTCTTCAGCTTACGACGACGTTCTCTCCTTCTCCTGGTTTTGTACTGAGAAATCTCAGCTCCGGGGGTGGGAACGCTAAGTGCGCTTCCGGGGGTGGGAACGCTAAGTGCGCTTCCGGTTTGACCCAATGGGGTCGTATTACACTTATTAATAGAATTACCAGGAATTTGCATATAAAATTTCTTAAAGGTCTAATATAAAAAAAAATTTCAATTTTTTTATTTTATCTAAAGCTTGTAATAATTTTTCAAATCATTTAATGGTCCTTCATTCCATGATTCTACATTACCTACAATTCTTAATATATGTTTAGCCCTAGTCATTGCTACATTAAGTCTTCTATAGTCTGACCAAAACCCTAAGTTTTCTGTTCTGACTGTTGTTAATATAATAACGTCTGATTCTTTACCTTGATAAGAATCGACAGAGTGTATACATGATTTTAATTTTGGTTCTAAGGATCTTAATAAATTACATTGAGCATTGTATGGAGATATTACAACAATATCTTCGAATTTATCCTGAAGTTCATTATACAGATTTATAACCATATTGGCTTCTTCTAAATTTTGATAACTAGTTCCAACTCTTTGTTCTACTCCTTCAGTATTACATATTTCAAAAGCTTTCAAATATTTAGCAACGCCAGATTTTTTACTTGGAGTATAATCAGTACTTAATTTATTATCATAATATTTAAAATTAGAAAATTCAACAATTTCAGGATGCATTCTTCTCTGAGTATCTAATAATATACTTTTATATCCTAAAGAAATCATTCTATCCATAAAACTTCTTTGATGATTAAGTTTATTTCCTTCTTTTGATACTAATGCAGGAAGTTGATGAGGATCTCCAGTCATGTATATATATTTAACTGTAGGTCTAAGTAGTCCCCAAAACCAAGCTTCTTGACATTGAGAAGCTTCGTCCATCATTATAGATGTAAATTCAATATCCTTAAACTTTGAACTAGTACTCATTGAGACAGTACTAAAAATTACTTTCTTATTTATATCTTCAACATCATCTTGATCTTTTCTATGAAACTTTTTACCTTTAGTTGAAATAACTAATGAACAATCAATATCTTCTGTAACAGCTCTTTCATATAAATTAATTGTAGCTATATTACTTGGAGCACATATTAATATTTTCTTATGTTTATTTTTTGAATCTATCATTTCTTTTAATTCTTTGATTAAATTATAAGTTTTACCAGTTCCTGGAGGACCATGTATTAATTTAATATAAGAATCACCTGATGTTTTTGATCCATCAAGTAATGATTTTTTAATTAGATTATTAGGCTCACATTTCTTCATTGCATCTATATGTCTTTGAAATGGAAGTGGGCTTTCATATAATTTTACATTATTTAAATTAACTAAACTTTCAGTTGCACTAACTTCTCCTTCAGTATTATTTTCTAAATTTTTCCCAGCTTCAATTAAAGTATCAAACAAATCATCCATTGCCCCCATATCATTTTCATCATTGTCCTCACAAATTTTCTTTTCTTTTTCTTCAACTTTCTTTTTTAGTTTTTTAAAGTTTTCTTCCTTCTTCTTTTGACTTACTTCTTTCTTTTCAAGTCTTTCTTGTTTCTTG
>Ga0209264_1001016_pt1 | contig 17177 bp, 12 predicted proteins | sample SaaInlV_DNA_150m_FD_184687 | JGI IMG/M metagenome (GOLD analysis project Ga0209264, IMG submission 184687) | Marine microbial communities from expanding oxygen minimum zones in the Saanich Inlet - SI075_LV_DNA_150m (SPAdes) (version 2) | ecosystem: Environmental > Aquatic > Marine > Unclassified... | reverse complement strand
ATAGAGACCTCGCCCCTGCATTAAAAAAGGAGTTGGCTAGCCCAGATAATCCTTGTGAATTAGATTCACCAAAAGAAGAGGCCGTATTACATGCTGATAACAACACAATATCGGCATCTAATTTAAGATTAGAAATCTCACTTGCTGTTAGAAGGCCATCATTATTAGGATTGTTCTCATCAACTGGCGTTAGTACTAAAGATGGCTCAACAATGCCTTCTATTTCGTTGGATACTAGCGCATGTGTAGCAAAAGAGACAACACCATACTGGCTTAAATCAATGGCTTTTAGGTTTTTCTCCGTGGCATCTTTACCAAGAATTAAGTCTGCCCTGGAAAACTCCTTGGCAATTTGAGTAAGCTCTATTTCTGTCTCTGGTAATGGTGTCATTTCACTTACAAAATTAGATACAGTCCCTCGCGTATTAACATAAGCTCTCAATATTTCTTTGTCTACTTGTTTTATCGTTCCAGATAAGGATGGATTTCCAATACCAATAAAACTATTTTTTGTATTAACCCTAATCTTAGCAAGTTTTGCCGATTCAATATATGAGTAAATAGATGGAACTATAGATATGGCAAACTCATTTATAAGCCAATTATCTTTACCTATATTGGGCACTAAAATATTGGCATGCACTCTGTCAATACCTCTAGTTGACGAAGTATCAATATAATTTAATTTTCCACTCACGCTTTTACCTTCTGAATTATTTAATATAGAGAACGGTATGCCGGATAGTATAGAATCTGGAACTATGACTAGCCTATCAATTCCTTTCAGCTCTTTTTCAAATGGCCTTATTAATAAATCATATAATTTAGATGAAATTTCAATTGAAAGTTTGGAGTTATCCCCCTTGCTAGGGTTAAGAGATGATAAAAGCATATCAGTCATAGCTTTAATAGGGTTTTTACCTATATTTGCATGATGTCTATAAACACCGTTTGATGTGATCAGCCATACAAAAGTTCTTTCTTTAGATACCAGCATGGTAAGTAGCGCATCTTGTTTATGAAGAGTGCCTATCACCTCTTGGGCTGAACTAACAAATAAATTAATTGAATTACTATTTAAACCTTTTTTTACAATTTCCCCTTGAATTGCGCTTATCTCTTTATCAATATGGTTTAACTTAGAGTTCACATCTAACAACTCATCGCGATTAAGAGTTATTTTGGATAATTTTTCTCGAATTATTATTTTCTTTTTAAGTCTTAAACTCTCTAACTTGTCAATAATCGAAGAATTACCCAAGCCCATTTTTCTTTTATAAATAGTCTTTACAAGCGCATCTGAAGCGTCCAAACCTGCTGCTAATTGCATTATTTCAAATCCAAAATCTAACTCTGTTTTATCGGTTTTTTCTGCTACATATATAAAATTAGACAGTACATTTTTAATGCTTTCTTTTTCTTGTCTGGAAATTTTTATACCTTTAAGCAACCGGTCGTTAAAATTATTTTTATACGCATCAACAATTGGCTTGGATATTTCATAGGCATAGTTAAATTTTCCAATTTGTATAAATCTTTTCATTATGCCATTGGCAACAGTGAGCCCCTTACTGGATGACTGATCTTTAAACATCTGGTCAATGCCTTTTTGCATTTTCACATAAGCACTATCAATATTTTCACCATTCATGGCATTTACAATTCCTCCTAAAAGCTCTACTTGTCCTTTCAGTTCGTTTTTTATAAATCTATAAAATTCATCTTGAGTGTTATTAACCAGGCCTTTATATTTATCTAAATAGGCTTTAGCTTTATCAAAGTCGCCCCATTCCAGATAATTTGCTGCCACCTTTATCATTAAAAATGGCGAAAGATCTATCTCTTTTCCAGATAATTTATTAAAATTATTCACTAAGATATCAATAGACTTTTGATAACTCCCTTGAGCAAGATATATAGTCGATAATTTTTCTAGAGCAAACACTATATTAATCAGATCTTCTTCGCTTGTTATATTAGTATTATTAACAACATCTAAATAAATATTTTCAAATTCTTCTGGATTTTGGGCTAAATTTGCTAAGTGCATTTTTCTTGCCAAATCATCACTTAAAAGTCCGTCTTTAGCTGGTTTTTTTGAAATCTCCCTAATTAAACCCTCTGCTATTTCATGCATACCTCTCTCTGTAAATTCAATAGCTGCATGCTCATATATGCCCTCTAAGATATTTACTTTATCTTTATAAAGCTGATGATCGTTCGCTAGCCCACTATTCAATAATTTAGTTGCTTGTGAGGAGTATTTGTAAGCTTTCTCAAGGTTCATATAAGAAAAGTCATTCACACCAAAGTAAATTCTTGCCAATGTTAAATTGGAAATAATATTATTCTTAGAGGATTTTTCTAGCCAATATACAGCCCTTTCTAAATCATAATATTTACCTCCATATTCAGGAATAAATTTAGCACTGAAAAGTGTACCTAGAAAAGTCATGGCACTGTCATGGCCTTTTTTTGCAGCCATTTCAAATAGAGGTATCGCTTCTTTTACTTTACCTGCCTTCTCTAAATCGTATGCCATCAATGACAAATCTTCAGCTTTAAGAGTGGGTATCAACTCACCAAAAATAAATTCTTTGGTCAGGTTAACAATATCTTTTGAATCAATATTACGAAAATAAATAATTGCTAATTTATGCTGATATAAATCTTTAGGAATCTTCCTATCATTTTTATAAGTTTTATAATACCAATAAGCCGATTCTTTTAGGTCTATATCTACACCATCCCCTTCAAGATATTTTTTTCCTATTACTAATTGAGCAAATACATTGCCTTTTTTAGCGGACTTCAAGAAAAGGTTGAGTGCTTTTATTTTGTCTTTCTGCACCCCCTCCCCTTTATCATAAGCCACAGCTAAATTGTATATCGCCTCAATATTCCCCAGACTCTCAGCTTTTATAGCTAAAGCAACTGATTTTTCCAAATCTTGATCAACGCTCCAGCCATTTCTATACATAATCCCGAGAGACTGTATTGCGTTAACATTGCCTTCTTTTGCGGCATCTTGAAACCAAACAAAGGCGTGTTTGTAATCTTTTTTATCGTAATAAATAGATCCAATACTATATTTAGCATCGCCACTCCCTAGTTTGGAAGCTATCAAATACCACTCAAATGCTTTTTTATCTTCAAAATCTGAATTTTTGACATTGTAATAGTGTGCAATATTTAAAGCAGAAGTGGCGCGTGTTTCTTTACTTTCTGAAGAATTGTATAGGTCTAAATATACTTCTTTTGCTTTTTCAAAATCCTGGTCAACAATTAATCCAACCATATAAAGCTTGGCTAAATATTTTTTTGCGTATTCCGACCCATTACTTAAAGCTATATTAATCCATTTAAAAGCCTGGCTATCATTATGGCTTTCAACAAGCATTCCAATAATATTATTTTGTGCTACGGTTACATTCTGAATAGCAGCATTACATAAAAGTTTAAATGATAAAAATGTGTCTTTTTTAACCCCTTCTCCATCTGCATACATTAAGGCAAGATTGTTTTTTGCAATCGGATAGCCTTGCTCTGATGATTTTTTATACCAATACACTGCCTTGTTAAGATCTTTATCTACGCCCTTTCCAAAGTAATATGCTTTCGCAGTATAGAACTGATATTTAGGATTTCCATCTTCTGCTTTAGAAAGCCATATTGGGAGTATCTTTTTATAATCTTCCTGCTGGTAGCCTTTTACATCCATAGACCAGTCTTTATTCTGAACTTTACTAGCATCACAGAATAATTCAGCTGCTTTTAAATCTGAAAAGACCAATTGAGAAATCAGAGTAAAAATTATAAATACAATATTCTTTGTCATATCTAATTAACTCCAATAACTGCAAAAGGCGCCCAATACGAAGGGTGTAACTTATATGTATCTTTTGAGTTTTGTAATAGATCAAGTACTGCATTTCTGTGCTTATGTGCATAACTCCTGCCTTCATTAGAAGGCTTAAAGATGCGGGTGGTTATGTCCACTGCAGATTCAGAAATGACCGACCAGTAAGATACTAACAATGACTTGGCACCCGCATTAAAGAAAGAGTTAGCCAGCCCTGTTAAGCCTTCAGCACTTGACTCATCAATTGAAGATGCTGTATTGCAAGCAGACAAAACAACAATTTCTGCATCAAGGTTTAATTTAGCCACTTCCTTTGTAGATAAAAGCCCATCATTAGATGCATTATTATCATCAACAGGAGTTAGTACTAATGCTGGCTCATACAAATTATCTATCTCATTCGAAACAAGCGCATGTGTGGCGAAAGCAATTACATCATATTTAGTTAAATCTATACTTCTAACATTAGCTTCTGTTGCATCTACACCTAAGAAAAGATCTGATTCTTGAAACATCTGTGAAATAGCCCTCAACTCACCTTCCGTCTCAGAAAGTGGTGCTAAACTTGATAAAGATCTTGACAGATTACCTCTCATACCTTCACTAGCTAAAACAATACCTCTAATTAAGACATTATTTTTACCTGAAAGAATCGGATTCCCAATACCGGCAAAACTAACAACAGGACTTTTATCACTCTGTATCTCTTTGTTTAATTGTACAAATGAATATATTGAAGGCACGGTGGCAATGGCAAAGTCTTCAATTAGCCATTGAGGCTGATCAATAGTATTTATTGAAATTGTGCTAGCTAACAAACCCCTAGTTCTAAGATTGAAACTTCCTTTAGGCTCTTTTTTTTCATGGCCTATTTTATTTGATAATATCGTTAAAGGTATTTTTGATATCACGCCATCTGGAACAAAAATTAAACGATCAATATTTGTTAATTTATCCTCAAACGGTTTTATCATAAAATTATATAATTCGTTAGATGCGTTAAAAGGAAAGTTTTTATTGAAAACTTTTTCAGGGTCTACAGCATTAAGCAATTGTTTAGATAGAAGGCTTATTTGACGTGCAGTTAATGTTGAGTCATTACGAGACACGTCATCTTTAGTAACAAGCCAAACATAGGATTTATTATCAGCTATTAGCGTAGAAATAAGGGCATCCTTATCCTTTAAGGCTTTTTGAACATCTTGCAAGGGACTTATAAAAGTGTCAATGATAGACCCATCTTTTTCAACAAGTTGCAATTCATATTTTAAAATATCCCTATCAAGCTTATTAAGTCTATCATCTAATTTGTTAACTGACACCTTTTGACTTAGTGAGTTAAATTTATCAGTAATTAATTGATTTCTTTCATTGTATAAATCTTTTAATATTTTTCTCATGGCAAAATCTGTACCTGTATATTGCTTAAGCCTAAGAGAATCTATCAGAGTGTTCGATAAGGTCAATCCAGAAACTAGCTGCATTTCTCCAAAGCCCATGTCTTTCAAATCTTGTTTTGCTAGTTTTGACACATGGATATATTCACTCACGGCATTGGAAATATATTTTCTTTCACCCTGATCTATTTTTAATCCATCTTTTATCTTCAGTTTTGAATTATGGCGATAAAGATCAATAACAGCTTGCATTATTATTTTTGCCTTCTCATATTCTTTGTTTTTTACAAGGTGTTGAATTGGCTTTATAGCAAAATCTAGGTCAACAGCCCTAATAGGAATTCCTAATTTTTTGATATTAATCAACGCTTCATTAATTTTTGAAAAGCCTTTATCAAATTTATTATCATTGATATCAATAACACCACTTATAACCTGAAAAAGAGTCGCTTCAATCGGGTTTGTTAGATTTTTTGTGATGTCTAGAATCTTATCTGTTACATTTTTTCCGTACACAATATAAGCATAAATTTTTTCAAAAAAATTTGGTTTCAAATCTTCTTTAGAGTCTTTATATTTATCAAGATGTTGTCTGGCTTTTTTATAATTATCTAAACTTACAAAATCTCTAGCAATTTCAAGTTCAATAATAGGCCTATAAAATAAGCCTTGTTGTCCTATAAATTTTTCAGACATATCAATTAGTATTTGGCTGGCCTCTTTATACTTTCTTTGCATTCTTAATTTTGCATGCAATCCAGTTAAGGCACTATAAATATGACTAAGAGATTCAAAATTTTCCTTATAATTTAAGCTTTTCATATATTCAATTAATAACTTTTTAGACTCTTTCAAGTTACTTCCAATAGATGCAAGAATTATATTTTTGTTAATCTCGTACTTGTTTTGTTCAGAAAAAATATACAAATTAGATGCCTTTCTAACATTGATTTCCGCCAAACTTGAGGCATCAATAGAAACATAGTAGTTAGCTATAGAGTGATAAGCACGTATCATTCCTTCAGGGTAGGAATTTTTATAATGTGCATAATCATTGCCAATTTTAGATTCATACAAATTGATAGCTTGTTTTAACGATTGACCATATTTAGAAAAATTATAATCTTCAGCCATGAAATATAGTTCTGCTAATTTAATATTTGCATTAATACTTGTTTTTGATGCTTCGTTTAGCCAATAAAAAGCTTTTTTTCTATCATAAAACTTAGATTTCTTTGTCAGATATATTTCCGCTAAATAAACCTGTCTCTCAATATCTCCTGAGTTTGCACTCGATGTAAGAGTAGACATCCCTTTATTAATTAAAAAATCATCAATATATTGATCGTTCTCAACTTGTACTTCTAGGGCTTTAATATATATATTTTCTTCTGGATAGTACTTGTTATTAAGGGAGATCAACTCTTTAGTTAATTTCAATATATGGGCTACATCAACAGGGTCAGTTGCTTCTTTACCCACATTAAACCTATAATTGTGAATTAGGGTGTTTAAAGCCCATGCAGAACCCATCTTTCTTGCTTTTTCGAGTTGTACTTGTGCTTTATTAATATCAAAAATTGGGTTTTTAATACCGGGGCTTTTGTTAACCAAAGAATAAAGCCATCCAAGACTCGATATACCATGCATATCATTGCTCTCTGCGGCTTTTTTATACCAGTATTCAGCTTTAATAAAATCTTTCTGAATTTCAGACTTTAATATTCCAGAATACAGTCCACCTAAAGTGCTTTGCGCCTGAATAAACCCATTATTAGCAGCTATTTCATACCAATAAATAGCTTTTTTCATATTACCCTCTTGCTGGTAAACAAAAGCAGCAGAGTATTTTTTCTCATCATTGCCATTTTCTGCATCAAACTCTTTGTAGAAATCTTTGCCAGATTGATACTTTAAAGAGTCTTTTGTATCTTTATGGAGTAAGCCCAGTGTTTTCTTTGCAATCTCGATATACCAATTCCTTGAACCAGAAAGTCCAATAAAGTTTGGGTTGTTGTCAATTGATTTTGCAATCCAATACAAAGATAAGTCTGCATCTTTCTTTACACCTGTGCCTTGTAAATAATAACTACCAACAACATACATTGCTTCTCTATCAAACTTTTGTGCAGCTTTGAGAGCCCAACTAAAAGATTTTTCTAAATCCTTATTAATATAATCATTCCCTGCCAAATACATTGTCGATATGTCGAGCATTGCTATCGTGTTACCTTGCTCTGAAGCAATACTAAAATATTTAAAGGCTTTTTTGTAATCATTGATTGATTGATAATAAGTACCAATGTTTCTGCTTGCTAACGCAACCCCGCCATCCGCAGCCATCTGATACCATTCAAGGGCTTCATCCATATTCTTATCAACCCCTTTCCCATACTCATATGCATAACCAAGGTTATTCATTGCCATTAAGTCACCTTGGTTAGCAGCCTTCCTAGTCCAATAAACACCAAGCCTGCTGTCGGTAACGATACGTAGATTGTGACGTAAGCCAAGATAAATCTCGCTAAGAAGACTTTGAGCTTTAACGTTTGATTCCTGAGCGGATTTTTCAAGGAAATTTAATCCTTCATGCAAACCGTATGAGATCATAATCGCTCCAATTTCTGACATTGACTCTGCAGAATTAGGGTTGTTAATAATTTCAGCATACTCCTCAAATTCTGTATTTTTGCTGATTACCTCTTTAACTTCAGAAAAATCCTGCAATGCAATATTAACTCTTATGAGTTTTTCAATCTCCAACTCACTTCCTAACTCTATAGACTTTTTTAACCATTTTTTTGTTTCTAATAAATCAATTGGAATGCCTTGATAGCCAAAACTATAGATAAATGCCAAGTTACTGGATGCTGTTGCAGCTGAGCTCTTTTCAACTGAGTCTTTCAGATTGGCCAACTTTACTACTTGGCGATACAACCCTATTGACTTATGAATATTAATCACTGTGCCATTTCCAAAACGATATGCATTTCCCATTATTAACATTGATGGGACATCTTTTCCATCTACACCTTGTGATGCCCAATAGAACGATTTCTCTAGATCATAATCATGATATAAATTTGAAAGACGCCACATAGAAACCACATCGCCTTGTTTTGCTGATTTGAGTAACCAATATTCAGCTTTTTCTAAATTTTTTTTGTAGCCTGAGACACCCAAGTAATAATTTTCACCCAGGATTGATTGAGCCACAACCGAATCCATTTCAGCAGCAATTTTCAAATATTTATTAAACTCTTTTTTGTCATAAAACACTGAGTCAGTATTTGCATGCATGTCTCCCAAGAGCAATACGCCGCGCAGGTTTTTATTTTTAACTGATAGTTGTAGCCATTTAAATGCTTTTCTTTCTCTGTTTCCATTAAGAAAAACTTCACCCATGTTGGCTTGCGCCAAAGGGAATCCTGCCTGAGCTGATCGACACAACAAATCAAACGATTTTTCCAGACTAAAAAATTTACCATCGCTTGTTGAATTCACAATCGCAAGATTGTTCATTGAGGGTGCATGCCCCATATCGGCAGCTTTTTGATATAAGACTACTGCTTTATTTTGATCCAATGTAACACCGGATCCATCGTAATAACTTTTTGCCAAATAAAATAAATATTTTGAATTGGTATCAGCCTTTTCTTGCCACTTAGAAATATATTTTTCAATATTTAAAACAGGATATCCAGCCACATCTTCAGACCAATCTTTATTCTGAACTTTATCAAAATCACAAAATAACTCACGCTTACCCTCTTGTGCAAAAGACAGACTGGATAGAAAAAATAAAACTGCAAATAAAAATTTATCCATAACAACAACGTGCTATTTGTAATCCTCATATCTATCAACCTTACCATCTTCATTATCATCATAACCGATAACAGTGACATCACCTTTTTCATTAATATATAAGTGTGTATCAACCTTTCCGTTGTTATTCTCATCTAAAGACATTTCATCAGGGGTGCCGTCTTCATTATCATCGTAGATAATAATTCTACCTTTGCTCTTATCTTCCAGAATGATTACTGTCATCTCAACTTTTCCATTCTTATCATCATCAATACTAATTTTGTAATCTTTACTACCTTCTTTAGTAAAATCAACTATTTTTACCGAAATAACATTTACCCCAAGCTCTTTGGATATCTTTTTTAAACTTTCAGATTTTTTTGATGTATTTTTTTTCTTAATGGCTTTGATTTTTATATCGCCCCTTTGCGCAATAAAAGCTCGAACATCCTTAGCAGATATTGCATAGTTGGCACTTTCATAATCCAAAGAAGAAGAAGAGTTAACACCAACAATTTCACCCTTATTACCTAATAAAGGCCCCCCAGAATTACCCGGATTAATAGGGGTTTGAGACTGAATCATCAACTTAACTTTGTGTAAAGTGGCTTCATAACTCCAGTTATCATCGTAATTTAATTGACTTATATATCCTTTTGTGTAAGTCCAATCGGAACCTCCTTTAGGATGCCCAATGGCATGTACATCTTGTCCAATTTCAGGATCTTCTCTAGTTATATACAATGGCTTGGCATTAGCGGGTACCTTATCAATCTTTACTAAAGCTAAATCTGCCTCACCATTAATCTTTACGACCTCACCTTCCAGAAAATTATCTTCTGTAACTTTTTTTCCTTTTTCAGGCATAAATACAATACCCACTTTCTTTGCATCTTTTACAACATGCCAATTGGTTAATATCAACCCTTCTTTTGATATCAAAGAGCCTGACCCCGATCCTGTCTCGGTAAACACTTTCACCACTGAAGGTGCAGCCTTTTTAAATACATGCACCTCCTTTATTCCTCTTGTTTTTATTAATGGAGTATTAGAAAAATCAACCAAATTACTAATAACTTTACTAATCGGCAATTTGCTTATTGGCAGTGAGCTTGTCACAGATAAATTTAATTTTTGCAATTCTTTATTTTCAATCTCCTTACCTTGATTAATAAAAGTTTGAACTCCTCTAGCGACCACCCTTGAATTCATGTGCCTTATGCTTGACGTTTTAACAGTAGTATCATTGAAGATATCTGAAGACCAGTTATTGTTTTTAATGGCAGAAGATAATTTACTTAAATCTAAAGGAATACGAGATCCCACAATAACCAATTTTTCAATACCCGTATTATCATCCAACTTATACCAGTGTCCATTAGCCGGAAGCATGTACGAGGAATTGGCAATCTTAAAGTCAGAACTTAGATTTGTTAATTCATTTGAAGAGTCTAGTAAAAATGAGTAAACATGTTGCCCTGTATTTACCAGAACCTCCAATTGAAAACTATCTCCAGAGAATAAAACACTATTATGCTCGACAACTTTTGAAACTTTTGCATGCAAACCGTTTACTTTAATTTCTATCGATCCTTTTTCAGCAAAAGAATAGCTGGAAATTATGAATGTAAAAATAAAAACAATTTTCTTTAAAAAAACCATAACTTTCCTCTTATTTATTTAATTTAATTTATGAAATACATAATACACCAAGTTAAGTTTTACCAAGTATCTATGGTATATTTCGACCCTCTTTAACATCTAACGGAATAAAGACGAATTTTATTCGTTATTAACAATGAGTATATTTGGGAAAAACCTAAAAGACATGTATCCTGACATTAGACGAGTGGCCATGAAGCTTACTAAATATAATGAAGCTGATGCAGATGATCTTGTGCAGAAATCGCTTTTAAAAGCTTTCGAAAAACAAGATTTATTTAAAGGTGGAAATCTAACTGGATGGGTTGTAACCATCATGAAGAATTTATTTATTGATGATATGAGAAAATTAAAAGACAAAATCTTTGTAGATATCGAAGATGAAATACTTACCAGTAATAGCAATGACAAGCACCTTGATGTTGCAGATACAAATTCAGCTTTAAAAAAACTGGGTAAAAAGTGTCAAAACATACTTTCTTTGATTGCTGAAGAATATAAATATGTAGAAATATCAGAATGCTTATCGATCCCTATTGGTACAGTTATGAGTAGCCTAACCAGATGTAGAAAACAATTATATAAAGAGTTATATGGATAATAAAAAAATAGAATATGATGACGTGACTCTTATGCAATATGCCGATGGAGAGTTGCACAATTCTGAATATCTACAACTAAAGAAAGACCTAGAAAGTAACAAGGATTTACAAGATAGACTTGCGGTCTTTGCCATGACCAGGGACGATCTTATTGGTACCAAAGTAAAGCTACCCAAGCACATTGAGGACTTAATAGATGAGCAAGATATAATATCAAATGATAAAAAAATAACTCGCCTTCCCCCCTCTGTAAAGCACTCTGACTCAACTACGAGTGTTGCCATTGAACAGGACAATATGGTTGTTGGTTTCTTTAAAAATTATCCAGTGCAATCTCTTGCTGCATCAGTGATGTTTGGTTTATTAATTGGATCCCAAGGTATGAAAAATTTATACACTAATCCATATGGTGATATGCTGATTAATGGACCTGTAAATGAATATCAATCAGCTTCTAAAGAAGATGAATTTATAGTGGAAGTAGCTACCCAAACAAAACAACCTATTACAAGGGGGTTACCACCTAGAATTAAAGATAATTCTAGAAATATTGCCTCCAAATTACTAGAAGCTCTTAATAAAGATATAAAAAATATCTCAACTTCTAAAGGTATCCAAACTATCAAAATTGTTTCGAAATTCAAGAATGCTAATAATTACCAATGCAAGCTTACCGAGATAGGCGAAAGGTACCTAGTTGCGTGTAAAAATAAGTCTGGAAATTGGTCAATCCATCAAACTAAATAACTTGATAACAAAATACCCATACTCTTTTAGAAAATACAATTCCCTAAAATTTTAAACTGTAGTGACCTGATTTACTGTGCTAGTCCGTTATTCTTAAACATATTTCAAGTAATTTTTAAAATTACTAAACAATTAACAACTCACCCCAGCACGTTGTAAATCTATTTGATTGAAACTCAACCCTTGACTGCCAACGATCATTTCCAAGCTCGCTTGCATATTTCAATAAATTTCCATAAGGATGATCTTGCAGTTGTGTACTTTTTTGACTAACAATAAACAAGTCTTGTTGGCTTTTATCTGGTGTTAAATTTCCTAGCATGATACCTCCTTTATAAAATTTATAACCTGGCTCATAAATCTGCTTAAGTAGCTTTGCACATAATGGTATCAATAGGCTTGCATCACTAATAGGTGACCCCATGCCGATAGTCTTGGACAAATTAATACATGGAACGTCTTTCTTAAAAGGATTGGTGTAGATAAATACACTCATTGAAGTAGCTGCTAAAGATTGCTTATTGAGCTTTTCAACAGCCCTTCTGGTTAAACTAGTCAACGCTTGGTTGATTTCATCAAAGTCGCTTAAATCAAGTCCAAATGAGCGTGAGGATACAATTTGTTTTCTAGCTGGAGGTATCTCTTCTATTGCCAAACAAGAGTGTCCATAGAGCTCTCGATAGATACGCTTACCATTTACACCTAGCAAGGTTTCAATAATACCAATATCAGCCTTATAAAAATCATATGCAGTATTAATGTTAATCTGATTAAGCTTTTGAGTAGATTTACCTCCAATGCCCCAAATGTCATTAACCTCAACAGAGTCCAGTAGCTTTTCAAAGCGACTATTTGGCAAAGTATCAATATCAAAAACCCCGTTAAATTTTGGATAAATTTTAGCAATCCGATTAGCTAGTTTTGCTCTCACTTTAGTGCTACCCATACCCACACAAACAGGAATTCCTGTCCATGACTTAACTTGATTTTTGAGTGTTTGCATATGCGCATTCAGATTGATCGTAAAACCTGATAAATCTAGAAAGCTTTCGTCGATTGAATATACTTCTTGTACTGGAGAATAGTAACTAATAACCTTCATCACCCGAGATGACATATCACCATACAAAGGATAGTTAGAAGACTTGACTGCCACTGATTTACTAATCAACAAGTCTTTTACTTGGTAATACGGAACACCCATCTTAATTCCAAGTGACTTAGCCTCATTAGAGCGTGCAATAACACAACCATCATTATTACTTAAAACCACAACAGGCTCTCTTTCCAATTTTGGATCAAACACCCTTTCACATGAAGCATAAAAATTATTACAATCTACTAATGCAAATTTCTGCTGATTAGCCTTAGGCATATTGATGAATAACAGATGTCACCACACCCCAAATAATAAGCTCACTACCCTCTCGAATCTCAATATCTTTAAACTCTGGGTTTTCAGCCTTTAAACTAATTTTGCCTTTGTATTTATGCAGGCGCTTAACCGTAAACTCACCATCAACTACAGCGATTACTATCTTGCCACTTTTAGCGGGCAACGATTTATCTACGATCAGAATATCTCCAGAATGAATACCTGCATTCAGCATTGATTCACCTTGCGCACGAACAAAGAATGTAGCCTCTTGATGATGAATTAAATACTTATTCAAATCAAGCCGATCCTCTAGATGATCGTCTGCAGGAGAAGGGAAGCCTGCTTGAACGCGCGAGGAGAATATGGGGGTAGCAAAACTAGGTGCATTGAAATCTGGCTTGAGCACTTCAACATCAGACTTTAATTGAGATTTATACACTTCTAGAGTGGATTTAACTGTATCAATTAAGCTCAGTGGTACGCGAATCACCTTGGTATTTTCTTTAAACTTACCCGAGTTTTTCTTACGGCCAGCGCCTAATCTAGCACCGCCACGGTTTTGTGTATTTGTAGTCATTTGAATATTGTAACATTATTCAAATGACTATTTTCTTTAAACTTACCCGAGTTTTTCTTAAGGCCAGCGCCTAATCTAGCACCGCCACGGTTTTGTGTATTTGTAGTCATTTGAATATTGTAACATTATTCAAATGACTATTTTTTTTATTTAATCCAAAGTGGTAGTTGCTTCTTTTTTCTAAATAACTCGCTAAATATTCTTTTAAGAAAAAAACTACGCTGAATTTTAAAAGGAACATTAGGCAATACAATTGTGTGTATTTGCTCCAATTCAATAGGGTCTGGATCAGGATTTATATAGCTAATATAAGGCGTTATCCTAAATCCTTGGCGGCCTATCGATTTAACAAATTCTACATGGTTATAGTTGTCATCAATCAGCATATCGCCATCGCCAAAGCGTATATCTTTGGGCCTTGATCTCCCATAACCTGCATCAGGATCGTAATCATCACGATACACAAAATCAGTAAAGTAGTCTTTTAATCTCAGCCTACTAAGAATAGGTTCAGCGCGATCACGAACACTTGCTGTCCAAATAGATAGCTTCACACCATGGCGCTTAAATGAAGTTAATAGCTCATGCATACCGGGGCGCACATTATCACCAGTTTCATCAATAATAGTATTATCTAAATCAAAGTAAATATGCATCAGTCAGTACCCCACCTAGCAGAGCCAATAGCCCCAACTAGAACTGGGCAATAATTAGCTGGCCCAGCAAAATCAATCGACCTCTTTATTGCTTCATCTAAATTGTCAGAATTCATTAAAAAATACATGGCAGCTGCGAGTACATTTGGCGCAAAACCATCTCCACGCAAATCATCAATTTGATGTGACTCTAGCGCTCTTTGCGTTTCTACCAGCCTACCTTTTCGAACAGAAGCAATTGACTCGTGCCAATCTTCACCATGACTCAGCTTTCTGCACAGCAGTACGGTTGCCACTGACACGTCAGCAGCAAGAGGATGCCAGTGTGTCAACTTTGCCTCTTGAACAGCAATATCTATCAGCTCTTTCTCATCTACATCTAATGTGGCCAATGCTGCCGCTCTATGTGCGGGGTTACATCCTGCGGTCATGCCATTAGTTTCAAAATTAACCTGCTCACTTGCTTTATGAAAACTCATGCCTTTTTCAACTAATTGAAATACTCTACTAGCTGTTGGTCCAGCATCAAAGCCATCGTGCTTATGCCACCTCATATAAGATTTGGCAATATCATCGATATCAAAGCCATTGTTTCGAATTAAACTACCAGCAAGGCCAAATGCCATACCGGTTGGGCCGCCATTTTGATCACACTTTTTCAGAGTGTCAAATAGGTTCTCAATATATTTCAAAGCTCTCATGTTTTATCGCCTACTTAAACAAATCTTTTTGTCGATCAGAAGTTAGGTATTCACTTATTGACACTTCAGATTGATCTTTTAAGATTTGCTTAGAATGGGTGTAAGCACTCGTATCCATCCAGATTAATTCAGATAAGTCTAGATCTTGCTGCACACATCGACATTCCTGATTAACAAAATCTTCAGAAAAATTAAGTCCTAAACCTGGTTTTAATGAAGGGCTGCTGCCTTTAAAAATATTAAACAATGTTCCAATCATAAATCAAATAAGCCTTTAATTTTTTTAGTAAATGAATCTGTATTTTTAGTCTCACTGTCCACTTTAAATGCCTTGCTAAATTCTATTGATCGGCAAACTCTTACTGGTTTTTTTATATGAGCATGGTCGTCCTCACCATTAACCACCATTTTCCAAAGCACCTGTTGTTTCTTGTTAAGCTCATCATCTTTATCGGTCCTACTAACCACAAATTGACCAGCTAATTTGTGCGCCAATCGAACCGTCTCAGAAGGTCTGTATTTATCATAAAACTTATAAATCACATCTCTCATTTGTGGTGTCAGCCTATGCATTGCCTGAACTGCAACCTCTTGTGGAATGTCACCATAAAATGCTTCAGCAATACCTCCGGTGATACACGTCAATGTATCACTATCACCACCTAAGGATATTGCACATCTAATTGCATCCTCAAAATCAGTGGAATCTAAAAAAGCAACAATTGCTTCTGGCACTGTTCCTTGGCAAGACTCATTAAACTGATAATCTGGCCTAATATCATCAATAGTACGGTCCAAGTCATACTCAAACTGTTTACTAATGTAGGTTCTAATAGCCTCTTTAGTGGCACCTCTTCTAGCCATAAAAATACAAGCAGATGTTGCTTGGGCACCTTTAATACCTTCTGGATGATCGTGGGTAAATGAAGCAAAATATTTGGCTTTTTCTAGCACATCTTCAATAGCGTCATAAGCATAACCAACAGCACTAGTTCTCATAGCTGAACCATTGCCCCAGCTATTGTAAGATTGATCAGATTGATACTTACACCAATGATGAAATCTGTGTCCATATCCCGCATGCGGATGTTGGGTGTAATACCAATGCATAGTTTTGCCATAATCTACATTACGATCAATCGCATCCATCAATGCAACTGTCAGAACACTATCATCTGTAAAGAAAGATCTTGGGCTAAATAAAGGTTTAAAGTCTTTGTGTTTGATATTGTTCCATTCGTATACCGAACCAACAACATCACCTGTAATTGCACCTAACATTAATTAAACTCTCACCACTCTTTCAACAGATCTTGTTGAATCTTGATTTGCAGGAAAAGCCAACATATCTTCTTCAAAATCTCTAATCACTCGATCAGATATTTTTTTAAATTGCATTCTTGCTTTTTCAATATTAATTTCATCATTATTATGGAATGCCATTGCATCAACTAACTTACTAAAAGCTAGTCTTATTTCTCTATCAACACCCATCACTTCTACCACTGCATGACCTCTTGATCTTCTAATCACTTTCTTCTCCTACTTGCTGTTTATTATTTAATATTTAGTGCTTGGTTACACTCTCTAATTCCAGGAATTCACACTGCTCCACAGCTAGCTGCAACAGATTTAAAATATCCATTCTATCAAGCTTGTTAAAAGTCTCTTTGTAATCCTCCCATTTCTAACGCTTACTAATAATAGAAAAAGTGTAGTGGTCTGATTTTATTTGACTTCAAACTGATATATTAGATCTATTGAAAAGAATATTCAACTACTATT
>Ga0209264_1001006_pt1 | contig 17289 bp, 14 predicted proteins | sample SaaInlV_DNA_150m_FD_184687 | JGI IMG/M metagenome (GOLD analysis project Ga0209264, IMG submission 184687) | Marine microbial communities from expanding oxygen minimum zones in the Saanich Inlet - SI075_LV_DNA_150m (SPAdes) (version 2) | ecosystem: Environmental > Aquatic > Marine > Unclassified... | reverse complement strand
ATTTCTCTAAATATGTTGATCAAGTTTATGCGTACGATTATTCATCAGCAATGGTAGATAAGGCTTCCGATAATCTAGGTTCTATAGATACAGTGTATTTAGGTAGATTAGATATTATTAATGACAAAATAGAGCAAATGTCAGATTTAGTTATCACAAAAAGAATGCTAATCAATTTAGGAAGTTTTGAAAACCAGAAAATAGCAATCAAAAAAATTTATGATTCTTTAGAAAAGAATGGATATTTTATTATGTTAGAAACATCAATTGATGGACTGATAAATCTGAATAGCTATAGAAGTGAATTTGGCTTAGATATAATTCCAGAGCCTTTTCACAATACTTTATTCAAGCTGGATGAGTTAAAATTGTTCTTAGAAGAATATTTTGTTATTGAAGATATTAAGTATTTTTCTACATATTTCTTTCTAACCAGAGTTTATAATTTTTTGTTAGAAAGTAAAAACCCTTATAAATACGATATTTTTGCAAAGAGTGTTGCAGAGCGTAATATTGCCTTATTTGGTTCAGAAATCATTGGACCACAATTTTGTATGCTATTAAGAAAGAAGTAACGATTTGCGAATGAACAATACTATCATTTTGAAGAACTGATGAGTGTCTATATAATAGCCGAAGCCGGAGTTAATCATAATGGATCCATTGATTTGGCTTATAAGCTAATAGATGTAGCCGTCGAATCTGGGGCTGATGCTGTTAAATTTCAGACATTTAAAGCAGAAAATGTTGTGTCTAAAAATGCACAAAAAGCTGAGTATCAAAAACAAACTACCGATACATCAGAATCTCAGTTTGATATGATCAAAAAACTTGAGCTTGATATTAGAATTCATAAAGAATTGATTGCTTATTGTCAAGAAAAGGGCATTTTGTTTCTATCGACTCCATTTGACCATGAATCAATTGATATGCTGAGTAATTTAGGATTGGAAATTTTTAAAATACCTAGTGGCGAGATTACTAATTTACCGTATTTGAGGCACGTTGGTTCACTAGAAAAGCAGGTGATTTTGTCAACAGGGATGTCTAATTTACAAGAGGTTGAAGATGCGTTAAATATTTTGATTGACGCTGGCACACCTAAAGAAAATATAACTGCTCTGCATGCAAATACAATGTATCCAACACCAATGGAAGATGTAAATCTAAACGCTATGTCGACAATACAAAATGAGTTTGGCATTGCCATTGGCTATAGTGACCATACATTAGGTATTGAAGTAGATATCGCTGCTGTAGCGATGGGTGCTAGTGTTATTGAAAAGCACTTTACTTTGGATAAAACTATGGATGGACCAGATCATAAGGCATCATTAGAGCCCAAAGAATTAAAAGCAATGGTGTCGGCGATTAGAAATATTGAGAAAGCACTAGGCAGTAGTGAGAAAAAACCATCACCAAGTGAGAGTGTAAATATTGATATTGTTAGAAAATCTATAGTTGCCAATCAAGATATTAAAGAAGGTGATTTTCTAACTGATAAAAATATCGCAGTTAAAAGACCTGGGAATGGAATAAGTCCAATGAAGTGGGATAATATTATTAATTCTATTGCAACTAAAACTTATAAAGCGGATGACTTTATATAAGTTTAAGTGTTGTAGTGTTTTCCACTAATAAAAAATTACTAAATTTTATGAATGACAAGTTTTTATCAATATTTATCACTTTTATGTCTTAAATAGAGATTGTGAGTAAAATTTATATTTTTTAACAATTGATAAAATTAGATAAAAAATGAGAAAAATCTGCGTTATTACTGGAACTCGTGCTGAATACGGCCTACTTTATTGGTTAATGAAAGAAATTGATGCTGATAAAGATTTAGATCTACAAATTGTTGTAACTGGTATGCACCTCTCTTCAGAATTTGGCAATACTTATCAGCAAATAGAAAAAGACGGTTTTACTATAAATAAGAAAGTAGATATATCACTTGTGTCTGATAGTGAAGTGGGTATTAGTAAATCTATGGGTATTGGAATGATAGGATTTGCTGATGTACTCCATGATTTAAGTCCAGATCTTATTGTGGTTTTGGGCGATCGTTTTGAGATTTTTTCAGCAATCAGTACTGCAATGATTGCAAAAATACCAGTAGCACATTTGCATGGTGGAGAAACCACAGAAGGTGCTTTTGATGAATCTATTAGACATTCAATTACTAAAATGAGCCACCTACACTTTACAGCTACTAAAGAATATAAAAATAGAGTTATTCAATTGGGCGAACAGCCAAACAGAGTATTTAATGTAGGCGGCTCAGGAATTGATAATATTAATAAATTAAACTTATTGTCAAGAGCAGATTTTGAAAAGGAAATTAATTTTAGCTTGGGTGAAAAAAATATTCTAGTCACTTTTCATCCTGTAACACTTGAAAAGTCTACAGCAAAAATGCAATTTAAGGAGTTATTAGATTGTATTGATGAACTTAAAGATACAAAAATAATATTTACTAAATCTAATAGTGATACTGACAGTAGAACAATTAACAGTATGATTGATGATTATGTAGCTAATAATGATAATACAATTGCTTTTACATCAATGGGACAGTTGAATTATCTTAGTGCTTTGCAATTTATGGATGCTGTTGTTGGTAATAGTTCGAGTGGATTGCATGAGGCTCCAAGTTTTAAAATTGGAACTATTGATATAGGTGATAGGCAAAAAGGACGCATTAAAGCAGATAGTGTTATAAGCTGCCTACCAAGAAAAAAAGATATTGATATTGCATTTAGTCATTTATATTCTAAAGATTTTCAAAATAAAGTTTGCAATGTGAAAAACCCTTATGGAGAGGGTGGAGCGAGTAAAAAAATTGTCAACATAATTAAAAATATTAATTTATGTAATATTTTAAAAAAATCTTTTTATGACTTAAAATACGTTGATTAATAAGAGTTGTTTAGTTGTGTTCTTTGTAAAAAATAATATACTTTAATATTATTTTATTTTGCATATAATAACTTGCTAAATTCTAGAGTGCAAATTACATTAAATAAAGGAAATGTAAATTAATGTCAATAATAGATGACTGGCCCAAAGTCTTGATAGAACCAACAGATGATTTATCTAAAGGTATTAAGGTGTTGCATAATACTGGTTTAAGAATAGCACTTGTAGTTGATAAAGAGAATAAATTATTAGGAACATTGACAGATGGTGATATTAGGCGTGCATTAATCGACCAGTCTACTATGAAAAGTTCTGTTAGCTTAATAATGAATAGCAATCCTGTGATTGTAGATGATAAGGCTACGAAGAAAGAAATTTTGGATCTAATGTCTGAAAGAAGTTTATTGCATATGCCAATTGTAGATAAAGACGGGGTTCTGTGCGGTATGGAAACTTTACATAATTTGGTTGATAGTCCTATATGTGATAACCCGGTTTTTCTTATGGCAGGTGGGTTTGGTACGAGATTACATCCTTTGACCAGAGATACGCCAAAACCATTGCTTAAAGTTGGAAGTAAGCCTATTCTAGAAATGATTATTGAGCAATTTATTAGTTATGGGTTTCATAATTTTTATATTTCTACTCATTTTAAATCTGAACAAATTAAATCTTATTTTAAAAATGGTGAGAGGCACAATATAAATATTAATTATGTTCATGAAGATGCCCCATTAGGTACAGCTGGCTCCTTGGGGTTATTGCCTGACAATCTTCCAGATTTGCCAATAATAGTGATGAATGGAGATCTTTTAACCAAGGTTGATTTTAAAAATTTATTGGATTTTCATAATGACAATAATGCCGAGGCAACAATGTGTGTAAGAGAGTATGATTTTCAAGTGCCTTATGGTGTAGTGGAAATTGATAATTACAGCATTAAAGAAATAAAAGAAAAACCAGTACACACATTTTTTGTCAATGCAGGCATCTATGTTTTAGATAAAACTTTGATTAATAAAGTGGATTCCAATACTTATTTAGATATGACTGATTTTTTAGAGAAAGAGTTGGATAGTAATGACGGTGTCAGTGCTTTTCCAATTCATGAATATTGGCTAGATATTGGGAAGATAGAAGAATATGAAAAAGCCAATAGAGATGTAAACACTGTGTTTAATTAGTAAATAAAAGTGAAAAACTTTATTAAAACAGTTTTAATTGTTGGCCTTGGTAGTATTGGCAAGAGGCATGCAAAGGTTGTCCGATCTATTTTTCCAGATATTGATATAATTGTATTACGACATAAGCAATGCAATGGTAACGATATTAAGGAATTGGGCTTGTATAAGTGTGTCACATCAGCAAGTGAGGCGATTGAATTAAATCCTCAGGTTGCAATAATTTCAAATCCAGCCTCAAAACATATAGAAATTGCCAGAATACTTGCCAATAAAGGCATAAACTTACTAATTGAGAAGCCAATTTCAAATTTGTCTAAAGGTGTTCAGGAATTAATAGATGTTTGTTATCAAAACAAATTAACACTAATGACTGGTTACAATCTAAGGTTTTTGCCATCATTAATAGAATTTAAAAAACAAATAGATGGTGGAAAAGTTGGGAAAATATATTCTGTTAGGGCAGAAATTGGGCAGTATTTACCTAGCTGGAGACCGGAGTCAGATTATAGATATGGTGTATCTGCGCAACAAAAGTTAGGCGGAGGTGTGTTACTGGAATTAAGTCATGAAATTGATTATATATCATGGATTTTTGGTAAGATTGATTGGGTAAAATCACATGTCTCAAAACAAAGTGATTTAGAAATTGATGTAGAGGATAGTGCTCAAGTAATTTTGGGGTTTAAAGAGATTAATGGCTTAGCATTAACAGCATCATTAAATATTGATTTTATACGTCATGATACAACACGAAAATGTTTTGCGGTTGGGGAAATGGGTACATTGCTATGGGATGGAATAAAGAGGCAGGTAAAATTTTTTGAAAAAGATGATACACAATGGAAGGTGTTATTTTCTTCTAAAGAAAATGAAAATAGAGATTTTACCTATGCAGAAGAGGTAAAATCTTTCTTTTCATCAGTAGAAGCCAGTACAATTTCAAGTATCTCGGGAGAAGAGGGTTTGCAAGTGGTTAATATCATTGAAGATATTAAAGAGTCTAGTAGAAATAATTGCACAGTATTTTGTCAATAATGAAATATGTAGTTCTCATTTGTGCGCGAGGTGGATCAAAAGGATTGCCTGGAAAAAATATTAAGCCTTTGAATGGAATTCCATTAATCGGATGGTCGATTAATATCGCAAAGCAAATAGATAGAGTTTCTCATATTGTTGTATCAACAGACTCGGAAGACATTGCTAAAGTAGCATTAGAATATGGCGCTGAAGTGCCTTTCATGAGACCGAAAGAGCTTGCACAAGATAATAGTCCAGAATGGCTAGTTTGGAGACATGCTATCAAGCATCTAGAGGATCATGGATCTGAAGATATTGACGCTATTATCGTATTGCCAGTAACTGCACCACTTAGATCTGTTGAGGATGTTAATTCCTGCATTGATTTATTTGAAGAGGGTAGGGTTGATTCTGTAATTACTGTCAGTAAGGCAGGAAGAAGTCCACATTTTAACATGATAGTTAATGATGACAATGGTTATGCTTCTATAGTAATCTCACCAGAAAGTCAAATCACAAGGCGTCAAGACGCACCAGAAGTTTTTGATGTGACAACAGTGGCTTATATAGTTAACACTAGTTTTGTTAAAAGATTTAATGAGATTTTTAAAGGAAAAGTAAGAAGTGTCATTATTCCTCAAGAAAGATCAATAGACATTGATACATTATTAGATTTTAAAATTGCTGAATGCTTAGTTATCGATAGGTAGTTGTTTATGAAAAAAATTGTAGATTTAATGAATCTTAAAGGTAGAAGGGCTTTGATTACTGGTGCTACAGGTGGAATTGGGAAAGAGATAGCGCTTACAATTGCAGAACTTGGCGGGGATTTGATATTAGTAGATCGCCCTAATTCTAGTTACGATTCGATTAAGAAATCTATATCGGATAATTGGAATGTAACTGTTGAATGTGTAGATTGTGATTTGGAAGATAAAAACTCAAGGATCGGTCTAATTAAAGAGGTTATCAAAAGTAATGTAAATTTAGATATATTGGTTAACAATGCTGCTTTTGTTGGCGAATCTAATCTTGAAGGTTGGGTTGAGGAATTTAATAAGCAGAGTGTAACAACCTGGAATAGGGCTCTGGAAGTTAATTTAACTGCACCTTTTCACCTGTGCCAAGCATTCACTCCTTTATTAAAGAAGAACGCAACAGGATCTATTATAAATATAGCATCAATTTACGGGACTAATGCGCCAGATTATTCACTATATAAAGGCACAAGTATGGGTAATCCGGCTGGGTATTCAGCATCTAAAGGCGGATTAATACAGTTGACTCGTTGGCTATCAACCACAATTTCTCCTAATGTAAGGGTAAATGCGATTTCACCAGGCGGAGTGTTTCGTAATCAGCCGCACAAATTTGTAGAGCGCTATGAAAAAAATACACCATTGGGAAGGATGGCAACAGAAGAAGATTTCAAAGGAATTATCGCATATTTATCAAGTGATTTATCTGCATATGTAACAGGTCAGAATTTTTTTATTGATGGTGGCTGGACAGTCTAATTAAAATTATTATAAAAAAGGTTTTGAATTGAGAATATTACCAGATGTATCTGCAGTTAAGAAGGCCGGTATTGACTATTACAATAACAATTATTTTTGGCCAGTACCAGAAGATGAGTACCATGAATTTATTGAGTTTATGTATAGCACATACGTGGAATTAATCAGTAAACTTGATAATGACAAGGTATATGATATTGCCCTTGTTGAGTATACTTTTCTAGTTTCTGAGTTGACAGGAATTTTTCACTATAATTATGTAAAGTCCTATGCAAAAATGGAAGGGATAAGTATTGATGATGCTACAGAGTCATATGCTTATTTATATCCAGATTGGAATTTAATTGGATCGTACTATTCAAAAATATCTTTTCCACATGGTGGAATTATGCGCGGTGTACGACGCATTATAAAAAATATCTTTTTTAATAAGCATTTATCTAAATTTAAAATTATTAGTAAATTAATTTCAAGGTCTAATACTGTAGGCATAGGAAGTTATGATGCAATCAAGAAAAGCTATATTGAGAAAGAGAGAATATTCTGTGATCATAGAGATTGGATTGATTTAATCTCTACAAATAAGCTGCCATCGAAAGGTGGTAGATTGTGTGACAAGCTGATGAATGAGGCGATTGTGCCATTTTTGAATTCTTTAAAAGATAAAGAAACTTTATTTACAAAAGATTTAGATTTTTCGAAAATATCAACTTCTTGGAAACAACGTATTAGCGATGCATCTACTATATATACAGACCTTTTTTATAATGATAATATTAAATTTGAACGACTTTTGGTTACTGAAGTGGTCAAACCTTACAATAAGTTAATATCGGTTGCATTACAAAGAAAAGGAATTGATGTTTATTGTTTTGATCATGGTAATGACTCTTCAGTAACAAACTATGAGATTGGGAATCAAAATGAGAGAGCGCATTGTAAAAAATTTATTGTCCCTACTCTTGGGGTTAAAAGAAAATATGAAGAGATTTATTCTAATAATATTCTAGAAAGACGAACTGAAATTGAGTATATTTCTGCTGGCCAGTCTAAGTATATTGATTTATTGAAAAGCAATAGTAAAATTAAAAAAACATCAAATTTAAATAAAATAATGATTATTGGAACCCCTTCTAATGCCAATAGATATTATTACGAAAAAGGGTGGTTTTTTTATTTCAAAATTGACCTAGAATTAAAAATTATTGACGCACTTCATGATCGAGGGTATTACGTTATTTATAAAGCACATCCCGGTACATTAACGGAAACAAAAGGTTTATTTGAAGGATATGTAGATGAATATATTACAGACCCATACGAGAAGGTTTGGCATGTCGCAGATTCATTTGTATTTACTGATACTTCATCGAGCACTTTTGGATATGCATTAACAACCAATAGGCATGTTGTTCTTTTAGACAATATCGATAATATTCATCATGAGACAACTTGGGAATTACTTAAAAAAAGGATTAATATAGTTCCTTCGCATATTGATCATAACATGCATATTAGATTTAGTGAAAATGATTTTTACAAGTCGCTTGAAAATAAGGGTGAGACGTACGATAACACTTTTTTAGAAACCGTTTTTGGAAAGGAATAAATTTTATATTATTCCTGAATTATGATTCATAAAAAAAATAACACTTTCCTCTTTTTTTCTCAGTGGTTTAACAGGTCCAAAGAGGCTAATCTTTCATATTCTACTATGTCTATTATCATTGTAATGTCGATATCTACAACTGTTGCAGAAATGTTTGGTTTAGGGATATTTTTACCAATATTTCAATATATGAAGACGGATGGAGATCTAGAAATACTTGTAAGCGAATCAGTGGTTTGGGAGTATATTATTAGTATTTTCAAGTTTGCTAGTGTTGATATTTCTTTATTGGCACTATTATTTATTTCTTTCTTTTTCTTCTTGGGTAGGCAAGTTTTTACTTATATGCGTGTGGTATTTAAGAGTGCTGTCACTTATAGGTTAGTAAAAGAACTAAGAGATAAGTTGTTTAGTAAATACTTAAATGCGGATACTGCGTTTCATGATAGCACTTCTATTGGTAGTATTTCTAATGTGATTGTAGTAGAAAGTAGTGGAGCTATTCAAACATTAATGCAACCACTAGAGATGGTTACCTATTTAATTATGGCAATAGGATATTTATCGATTCTGTTTTTGCTTTCATGGCAAATGACTGCTGTATCTATTATTGTATTGTCATTTGCCAGTTTAGCCCCAAGTGTATGGATAAAACGAAGTTCACAAGTTGGTCGTGGTCTTGTTAAGGCAAACACCAAATTGTCTGCATTTTTATTAGCACGTTTAAAATCTCCACGCTTAGTAAGGTTAGCAAGTACGCAACAGGCTGAAAAAGATGAATTTAATAGATTGACACAAAATCAACGTAAGAAATCAACTTATTCATCTATATTATTGGCTAGAACAGACTTAGTGCTTGAGCCATTAATTATTGGTTTGAGTTTAATTTTTTTATACATTTCATATACACATTTTAATATGCAAATTGAAATGATAGGACTGTATTTAGTAGTTGCACTGCGGATGATGCCCGTATCAAAAGGTATTATTTCACAATGGCAATCTATTCAGAGTTCATTAGGCTCAATGGAAATTGTTGAAAATAAACTTGATTCTATGGAAGTATCAAAAGAGATTGATACAGGTGTTTTACAATTTAATAAAATAAAACAATCCGTAGATCTTTTAGATGTATCTTATTGTTATCCAATAAGAGAAGATGATGCATTAAAAAATATAACAATCAAATTTAAAGTGAATGAAATAACAGCAATAGTTGGCCCTTCGGGAAGTGGAAAATCAACATTGATTGACTTATTGCCACGCCTTCGCTTACCTAAAGTGGGTTCAATCCGGGTTGATGGTATAGATATTGCAAAATATAAACTTAAAAGTCTGCGCCAGTTAATAGCATATGTGCCACAATTTCCACAGATTTTTGATGGCACTATAAGAAATCACATTCATTATGGAAAGAGCGATGCATCTAGCGAAGAGATTATAGAAGCGGCTCGTTTAGCGGGCGCAGAAGACTTTATAAATCAGTTGCCGAAAAAGTTTGATACGGAGTTAGGTGAGGATGCAGTAAGATTATCAGGTGGACAACGCCAACGACTCGACCTCGCTAGAGCATTATTGGCACACACATCCATTTTAATTTTAGATGAGCCTACAAGTAATTTAGATGCAGAATCAGAAGAAATGTTTAAAAGGGTTTTGACCCAAATTCATAAAGATACAAATACAATAATTATAGTAATATCACATCGCTTAGCAAGTATCGTAGATGCAGAGCAGATTATTGTAATGAATAAAGGAAATGTTGAGATGTTAGGAACGCATTCTGAATTGCTCAATAAAAAAGGGTGGTATGCTGAAGCTTGGACTATGCAAAACCCAATTACTAAATGAAAATAATTATAGATAATAATTCTAAATGGGAAACCACTCAAGTTGGTGATTATTTGGTTCACTATATAGGTCTTTATAAAGAATTGTTGCCATTATTGAAAAAGATTTCAGACCTAGAGGGGGTGCCACAAAAAGAGTCTATTGATTGCCTTCTTGATAAATTGCCAATGCCGAGTGCGGTGATCATGGAGTCAAAACAATCCATTATTGCATTCACCGATCATTTTCGTTGTTATCCTTTGTTTTATACAACAGTAAATGGAGGGGTTATATCTAACAGTGCACGTAAGTTAGCTAAGATATCTAGTTTGCATAATTGGGATATATTATCTGCTAATGAGCTTATGATGGCTGGATATGTTACAGGTGCTGATACTCTTATTCAAGGACTAAGACAATTTCAGACTGGTGAATCTATGATTGTAAATAAAGGCGATAATCGTATTAATGTTTCTAGGTATTATCGTTATAGTCCAGCTCCAGAAGAGGGAAAAAGTGATGACGACTGGGTTGAGGAATTGGATATAATTATGAATGGCGTGACGCAACGCATGATAGATCGTGCCAATGGAAGGTTGATAATGGCACCATTAAGCGCTGGCTTAGATTCACGATTATTGGTCTGTAAATTACACGAAGCAGGATACAGTAATTTGGAAACTTTTTCGTATGGACCTCCAGGTAATTGGGAGGCACGTGGTGCTCAAACTGTCGCAAAACGTTTAAATTTACTATGGCGATTAATTGCCACTAGTAGAAAGAAAGCGCGTCAAATGTTTTGGGCGCCAGAGCGTAAAGCATATTGGAATTTTTCCGATGGACTCTCTGCATTGCCTAACTTTCAAGAATATTACACTATTAGTAAATTATATAGCATAGGTAAATTACCTAAAGAAACTATATTTATTAATGGACAGACAGGAGATTTTATTACAGGTGGGCACATTCCTAAAATACTTAAAGAGAAAAATGCCAATGTACGTACTTTACTGGAAAGCATAACGAGTAAGCATTATTCACTCTGGAAGAATTTAAAAACTCCAGAGAGGTTAGAGCAAGTTGAAGAAAAAATACTTAAATTATTAGATGTAAGTATAGATGCCAAGTTAACTAGTGGGGAGTTAATGTCATTATATGAACGATGGGAATGTGAAGAAAGACAGGCAAAATGGGTTATTCATGGGCAGAGAGCATATGATTTTTTTGGGTATGATTGGCAACTCCCACTATGGGATATTGAACTTGTCAAATTCTATCAAAGAGTACCAATCCACTTAAAGTTAGATCAGCGCCTATATCATCTTTGGTTAGAAAAATGGGACTACAATAATCTATTTCGTGATTTTAATCCTACTGTTTGGAGGTGGCCAAGAGCTACTCTAGTAGTAGTTCCTTTAGCAAAAGTAGTGGAGAAAATACTAGGCAAGAATGCTAAACAGGCATGGTATGAGTTTTTTTTCTATTGGGGGCATACTGCAGAGCATTATGCGCCTTATTCTTACAAGGAATATTTTGACATACGGAGCGATATACGTAACAGTATAGCATTGAATGGACGTACTTGGGCAAAGGAGAACTACCTGCCTGTAGAGTTGATTGATGTAGGACAATAAACTAAGGGTATTAAAAGAATGACATTAGAAAGAACATTAAATAAAATTAAAATAGCAGTAGTGGGCTGCGGACGGATTGCGGAGAAACATTTTGAGGCTATCCATCAACATGCAGCTCATTTAGAGCTGGTAGCTGTTTGTGATATTAATCAAGAAGTACTTGATAGATGCACTACTAAGCTTAAAGTAGAGGGCTACATATCAATATCAGAGATGTTTAAGAATATAGATATAGATGTAGTTGCAATTTGCACTCCTAGTGGCTTACATCCGGATCAGGCAGTATTGGCAGCAGAGCATGGAATTCATGTAATAACAGAAAAACCAATGGCAACTCGCTGGAATGATGGTATACGCATGGTGCGTGCTTGCGATAATGCTGGAGTGCGATTATTTGTTGTTAAACAGAACCGTAAAAACAGCACATTACAGTTACTAAAGCGCGCAATCTCTGAAAATAGATTTGGGAAAATCTATATGGTGCATATAAATGTATTCTGGACTAGGCCGCAAGAATATTACGATTCAGCAAAATGGCGTGGAACCTGGGAATTAGATGGTGGCGCCTTTATGAATCAGGCAAGTCATTATGTTGATTTGATTGATTGGCTTATTGGGCCAGTTGATAGCATACAAACAATGATGGCAACTCAGGCACGTAATATTGAAGTTGAAGATACAGGGGTAATGAATATACGTTGGCGTAGCGGTACATTAGGCTCAATGAGCGTTACAATGCTTACCTATCCTAAAAATTATGAAGGCTCTATAACTATCATCGGAGAGAAGGGGACAGTACGTATTGGAGGGGTAGCAGTGAATGAGATTGAAATGTGGAAATTTAAAGATAAAAAGGATTATGATGAACGGGTTCAAGATGTAAATTATGAGACAACTTCGGTTTATGGTTTTGGCCATCCAATGTATTATAAAAACGTAATTAATGTTCTGCAAGGCAAGGAAGAGCCAGAAACTGATGGACGAGAAGGATTAAAATCATTAGAGCTACTAATCGCTGCATACCTATCTGCAAGAGATGGGCGCACGGTTTCATTACCACTTGAGTATTGAAAAACGAATGGAATACATGGTTCACGATACTGCTATTGTTGACAAAGAAGTGTCTATCGGTTTAGGTACTAAAATTTGGCACTGGACCCATGTGTCTACTGGTGCAGTCATTGGAAAAGGGTGCTCATTAGGGCAAAATGTATTTGTGGGTAGTCAAGTGGTGATTGGCGATAATGTAAAAATCCAAAATAATGTGTCTGTATATGATAATGTGACACTAGAAGATGATGTTTTTTGTGGTCCTAGTATGGTTTTTACCAATGTGTATAATCCACGTTCTGCTGTGTCACGTAAAAACGAATACTTAGATACATTTGTAGGAAAAGGAGCAACATTAGGCGCTAATTGTACGATTGTGTGTGGAGTTACGATTGGAAAACATGCTTTTATTGGAGCAGGATCTGTAGTTACTAAAGACATAAAGGATTACGCTTTAGTCGTAGGTGTGCCTGCAATACAGATTGGATGGATGAGTGAGTTCGGAGAAAAAATGGAACTTTATATGAATAGTCAAGATATTTATATATGTAAAAAAACCAAAGATAAATATCAAGTTTCAAAAGGCATCTGTAGGAAAGTTTAGTTTTGAAAATATTAACTATTATAGGCGCACGTCCACAATTTATAAAAGCTGCAACTGTATCAAGATTATTGCATGGTAATAAATATAGTGAAATAGATGAGATAATTGTACATACTGGACAGCATTATGATCACAATATGTCGCAGAGTTTTTTTAATGAGTTAAATATGCCTGCTCCAGATTATAATCTCGAAGTGGGTAGTGGTACGCATGGTCAGCAGACTGGTGCAATAATGTCTAGCTTGGAAAAGGTAGTTGAGTTAGAGAATCCTGATTGGATGCTGGTTTATGGTGATACAAATTCAACACTTGCAGCTGCATTAGTTGCAGCAAAAAAACCATGTCAGTTAGCACATGTGGAGGCCGGTTTACGTTCTTACAGGCGAGGCATGCCTGAAGAGGTGAATCGTATTGTGACAGACAGGTTGTCAGATTTACTATTTTGCCCAACTATTCTAGCAAAAAAAAATCTTATAACTGAAGGGCGTAATAATAACGTTTTTGTAACTGGTGATGTTATGTATGATAGCTTTCTTTACTATAATAAAGAAATAAATCATGCTTCAGTAATGCATAAATACAACCTATTATCAAGTAAGTACTTATTGGTTACGATACATCGTGCAGAAAATACAGATGATAAAAGAAAGTTAAGTATTATTTTGGATGCATTGCGATATATCTCTAAAAAAGTTAAAGTAGTATTACCGCTCCATCCTAGAACTAGAAAGATGGTAGAGCAGTTTTCAATCTCTCTTGATGGTATAACAGTAATAGAGCCTGTCCCATATTTGACGATGATAGCATTTCTTTCGAATGCTAAAGCAGTAGTAACGGATAGTGGCGGATTGCAGAAAGAAGCATACTTCGCAAAAATACCATGTTTGACTATTAGGGATGAGACAGAGTGGGTCGAGACACTAGAAAGTGAATGGAACCAGCTAGTTTCACTTAATGATGAATCTGATATTATCGAGAACTTAGACAGAGTTTTAAATCTAGACTACTCAAATCTTCAATATCATAACCACTACGGGTTAGGCAATGCTGCAAAAATTATCGTTGATACAATTATGGATTCTGAGTGAAGATTTTGTATGTTACACGATTATTTTCTGGTTTAGAAAGTAGCTTTATTAATGGCACCTGGGACCCAACAGGCGTGCCGACTATTTATAAAGTCATTAAGGAATTAGATGAAAAATATGAGACAAAATTTATTTTTTCTGCTAAAGATGATGGTGATGGATATTTTTCATTGTGGAAAAATAAAAAAGATAGCATTTTTAATATTGTAGGATTGAGGCAGTCAATACACGTACTTGCTGGTATTGATTTTTTTCCAAAATGGGTAACAAGAAAAATTGCAATAATCTTGCGTGATTTTCGCCAAGCACTTTTTATTATTTTGGCAACTGTAAGATTTAAACCTGACATTATTTATTGTGATCACGCTAATATTATCGTTGCAGCAATTCTAGCTCGTTATCAAAATCATACTCCTGTAGTTTTTCGTGCTATGGGGGTATATCCATTCATGAGAAAGGCGCTAACACCTACTAATATAATTCATTATATTTTTAAGTGGGCATACCATTCACCATTTGATCTTGTTATTTGCACACAAGATGGCAGTGGTGTTGAGCTGTGGTTAGACAATGCATTGCGTGCGGGTATCAAAAAGGAAGTATTGCTTAATGGCGTGGGGGAAACTATCCTTCCTGACGTACTAGATAAGCAGTTACTGTTGCTTGCGAAAAAGAAAAGTACCATTCTTTTTGTTGGTAAACTGGAAAAATACAAAGGATGTTATGAGTTTATAGAGTCAATTTTATTGTTGCTTGAGAAAAATGACGATAAAATTCATGCATTAGTTATTGGTACAGGGAATGAGAAACAACAGTTGAAGAGCCTGGTAGAAAGAGCTAACTGTACAGAATTTTTTACCTTTATTGATAGATTGCCACATAATCAAATTGCGGCAGCGCATAAAATTAGTGAAATATATGTATCAATGAATCACCTTGGCAATTTAAGCAATTCAAATCTTGAAGCTATTCAACATAATGACTGTATGGTTATACCAGTATCACAGCCTAAAATTGGTGTTGATGTTGTAACAAACAGGTTGCTAGATGATGCAGTTGTAAATGTGCCTATTCAAAACCCTATTGAGCTGTCAAAGGCTTTAAATATTTTAATAAACTCTAAGGATAAAAGAGATATGTTGTCAAAATCTGTTAATTTTAAAAAAAGAGATTTTTTATGGTCATGGGAAGAACGGATTAAGGTGGAGATCAATTTACTTGAAAATCTTGCTAAGGCTAACCTTTGATAGAGGTTTCTCATTTTGTTGGCCTCTCGGGTGTTGGTGGTGTACAGAGGAATTTTGTAGAGTATATTAATAATCAGTCCATATCAGAGTTAGATAATACTATACGGCATAAAGTTTATACCTTAGGAGAGGTTGATTCTCAATATGAATTGTTAGAAAAAGTTTTTGATATAAAAAACCTTAAAAATTTATTTTCATTAATTTTAGATATAATTTCTAGAAAGAAGATTGTTCATTTCTATAACAATCTCACCAGTATTAAGGTTGTACTTTTTCTGTCCTTATTGCCAGTACATAATCTCATATTGCATGAGAGAGGGGCAATTTGGAATTTATCATATTCTCGTGGACCATTATTACGCTTTGTTGTTTGGAAGGCGCACTTAATCTTGACTAATTCCAACGCTACTAAAATAATGTTGGAGAAAAAATTTAATATCACTAGTAAGAAAGTAAGAGTTATCCATAATGGCATTAACACTAAGGTTAAGTGTACAAAAAAAAAGTTGTTACATGATAAATCCTCGATTTTTCATATAGGTTTTATTGGTCGATTAGATACACCAAAAGGTGTGCATGTTTTAATTGAGGCAATGCGCCATTTGGTTGGTAAAAATATTGAATTAGTTATAGCGGGTGACGGTATTCTTGAATACTTCCTTAAAAAGCAGGCGAAGGACTATAAAAACATATCATTTATTGGTCGTGTAGAAAATCCATATAGATTCTTAAGTAGTATAGAATTATTAGTAGTGCCATCAATACGTGAACCGCTAGGTAATGTCTGTCTTGAAGCGGGTTTATGTAGAATACCAGTACTAGCAGCAAATATTGATGGAATACCTGAAATTATTGAAAATAAGGTAACTGGTGAATTAATAAATGCAACTGATAGAATTTCAATTTATATGCCAGAAGGCGCAGTTCCATTGCCGAATTTTGTGGTAAACCCAACAAACCAACAGCTCCAAATTCCCAGGCAGATTAACCCCCTTTTGTTAGCAAGAAAAATATTAGAATTGAGTGAAAAGCCTGCACTATTAGAATATTACGCTGAGAATCTGCATAGTAAAGTAATGGATTATTTTAATATTGATAGATTTAGTTCTGAGTTACATGCTGTCTATCGAGAGATAAATACTTCAAAGTCAATAACGCATAAAATAGATAATTGAATTTTAAGTTTAGAGTTTAAAAAGATAAGGTGTACTTTATAATCATTTCATAAAATGGTAATGAAAGTAGTTTTTTAGATATTATCAATTAAGTAATATTATTAGAGACCTTTGCATAAATGAACCCAAATTATACCAATCATAACCCCAATCCAGTAAAATAAAAACCATCTAAAAACAACCATAAAACATCAAAAAAATGTCTTGGAAAAACACGCAACAAACCTCATTAGCAGATGCCCTTGTTATCGAGCATAAATCCCTATCAGAGCTTGATGATGTACATAACATCATCTTTTGGCCTGAGATAGAGAAGACTCTATCCAATCTATATTCATCAGTACGAGGTGCGCCTGCCTATCCGCCATTGATGATGTTTAAGATTCTTATCCTTCAGGCTTGGTACAACCTT
>Ga0209264_1000960_pt1 | contig 17911 bp, 23 predicted proteins | sample SaaInlV_DNA_150m_FD_184687 | JGI IMG/M metagenome (GOLD analysis project Ga0209264, IMG submission 184687) | Marine microbial communities from expanding oxygen minimum zones in the Saanich Inlet - SI075_LV_DNA_150m (SPAdes) (version 2) | ecosystem: Environmental > Aquatic > Marine > Unclassified... | reverse complement strand
ATCATCATCTATTGTTAAAATATGATTATATAATGCATGATTATGTTTATTATTATTTTTACTAGTATTTAACATATTTTTAGTAATAAATGAATTGTTTTTTATATTCCGAATTATTGTATTTGGTTCGATAAATCTATTATAATAGTTTCTAGATGTATCATTCAGTAAATTAATATTAATTCTTAATCTTTGTCTTTGTAAATTCGTTAATCCATTAAATGCACCATGTTCAATGGTGGTTATTTGATTACTATGTAAATCTAATTCTTCTAAATTCGTTAATTCCTTAAATGTACCAGGTTGAATGGTGATTATTTTATTAACACTTAAAATTAATATTTGTAATTTCGTTAATCCATCAAATGAACCAGATTCAATAGTGGTTATTTGATTACGACTTAAATATAAACCTTTTAATTTCGTTAATTCCTTAAATGCACCAGATTGAATGGTGATTATTTTATTAACACTTAAATTTAATTCTTCTAATTTCGTTAATCCATTAAAAATACCAGGTTCAATGGTGGTTATTTTATTACTACTTAAAATTAATCTTTCTAAATTCGTTAATTCATCAAATGAACCAAATTCAATAGTGGTTATTTTATTACGACTTAAATTTAATTTTTCTAAATTCGTTAATCCATTAAATGTATCAGGGTCAATACTTTTTATATTTTTATTTATTAAATCAATTGTTGTTTTTTCTTTTAATTCTTCTTCAGTAATTTCTAATATTTTTCTTAATTCTTCTCTATTAAGAACACCATCAAATCCTCCACCTTTCTTTTTATTTTGTTTCATTTTCTTATTTTTCTTAATAAATGCAATAAGTTCTGTTTTATTAAGTGCTGAATAATTTTTCAAATGATTGTCTTTACAAATACTTTTTAACTCTTTCAGTGTTAATTTTGCGTAAGTCATGCTAATATAATATGATATTATTATTATATTTAATTAAAAGATGTTATTAATGAAATTCAAACCATATTTTTTACTTTCGATTTATTAAAATCTTCAATGCTATCAATATCATTATTTTCAGATTCATCCATTACATAAGGATAAATTGAATCACCAGACATAGATTTTAAATCAATAATAGTTTTTGTTTTTATTATATCAATGCAACCATTATGTAAATATGTTTTTTCAAAAAGTTGTCGTGGACAATTATAGGGTTCAATAATATCATTATATGTTTTAAAAAATGGAATAAGTACATTATCAATAATTTTATACATTTTTTGAGGATTTTTATCAATTTGTATAACAGTTCTTAGACTATCATAATGTTCATAATTATTTATAAATTGTTGAATACAATCATTCATTAATAATGCACTTCTATTAGGATAAGTTGGGCGCAAATGAATAATGAAATCAGGCAATATATATTTATTATCTTTTAAAAAAGTAATAAAATGTTCAAATACATCATAATCATTTGATAAATCATCTGCTATTTTATCAGGACGTAGAAATGGAACTTCAGCACCATATTCCAAACAAATATCAGCATATTTTTGACTATCAGTACTAACAAATGTTCTATGAATTAAATCACATTTTTTACTTATCATAATAGAATGAGTAAGCATAGGATGTCCATTATAATCCAAAATATTTTTATCTTTTAATCCTTTTGACCCAGAACGCGCACAAACAAGACTATAAATAATCATATTGTATATTATATATTATAAATAAGTTATTATTTTTAAATACACACAATAACTTTGAAAAATCAAATTCAAAGAAAAACGTAAAAGGGATTCATAAATTTGTTGATAACACGAGAAATATATATTTAAATTTAATATAAAATAATATTTATAAATTTAAGTAGTAATGTTAAAACAAATTATAAAAAATAAACCAATTATAAAATTTACAAATTTATATAATAAAAAAAATAATTATAGTACTAATAATCCCAAAAAACCAGATGATAATAAGTTATTAATAATCTATATATCATGTATATCATGTTGGGTTTTATATCGAAATAAATAAATGTTGTTTCTTTAAGTTCATATTTTATTAAAAAAATAATAATAAATATAAAATGGAATTTTTAATTTATGATCCATTTACGGAGAATCATACATTTTTAATAAATAATTTCAAGGAGAATATGACTATTTTTAATAACGTAACAAAAAGGATTATAGACATAGATAATAATGAGAAGGACAAGAGGACATATATAATATTTATCAATCATATGTTTTTAATAGAAAATAAGAAAGCACAGGAAGATTATCAAAAATTAATAAAAAAAAAGAATAAAATATTATATATAACAGAACCGATTGAGTTAATAATAGAGATAAATTTTTATAAAAAGATAATAAATGAATTAAAACCAAGAAAAGTATTTACATATTGTGAGGAGAATTTATTAAAATTAAATCTATTATGTAAGTATCAAAAAATTTATCCAATAAATAAGAAATATTTATCATTTATTGATATTAATGGACCATTATATAATAAGAAAGATTTAACAAAGATAGTATTTATAGGTAAAATGAATGATTATAGAAATAAAATAAAAGATATTTTTGGCGATGATTTAATAGTATTTGAAGATAAATACAAAAAAGATGAATGGATTGAAATTTTAACTAAATATCAATATTTTATAAATATACATAGAAGACCAAATAGTAAATGTTTTGAAACGATGCGTATAATACCATTATTATATAATAATGCCACAATTATAAGTGAGCACGTGAATAAAAAAGAAGAAGAAGAATTTGAAAATAAAAATATATATTTTTGTGAAATAGAAGAAATGAAGAATAAATTTGATGAAATAAAGAAATTAAACTTTACTGAAATAGTTAGAGAATATAATAATTTATCTTTTAGTAAATATTATAATATGGAGTTATTTTTTCAATAATTAAATTACACCGATTAAACAGAAAAATACGATATATACCAAGATTAAATAAAAAATTGAATATTTAATATTGAATATATTATTTATGAATATAATATATTAATACTAACACAACATAATAATAAAATGCCAAAGTACGGAGTAAAGTACGGAGTATATTGTCAAAAGTGTGATACACCATTCATTAAGTATATGAATAATCGTATTCTTAAAAAAAAAAAGAATAAAACTTTTTTATGTAAAAATTGTCACAATACTAAAGTTCCTACGCCTATTCCATCTATACAAAAACAAATAATGGATACATTAAATAATACGGAAGTAGATGGTTATGGCTGGTCCTATCTATATACTTCTGTTTATGAAATTAGTCAAGGATTTGGTCAAGGATATGATTCTGAATATGATGAAGATATGTCAGTACAATATGAAATACAGAGATTTAAAAAAGACAAAATTAAATATATGCGTGATAAATTATATTTTAATTGTATTCAAAAGTTATTCCAAAAACTTAATGGTACCAGCTACCATTATTCAGAAGAATGGTATAATAGTAATCCTCAAGGAACGTTTACACATGAATGGTCATTGTGTTTATATAATAGTTATGATTATGAATGTTCAAATTCGTATGAAACATTTGAAAACGATTTTATACCTATAAGCATAAAAGAAGCTATGGAAAAACCATGGGGCAAAGATATCATACGCAAACCTTATCGTAATGGTCTTTATCGATTTATATTACTAAGAATATATATTCTACGATATATCCGTCATTTGAGACATATTATTTGGATGCCTGGTTCCAAAGCATATAAATTTCTTGAATATCAATTTTATGAAAGACATAAAATGAATCAAATAAAATAAAAGATATATTTAAGTGAAATAAAATAAATTAAAAATTAGTAAATATTATAATATGGAGTTAAATTCCAAAGAAAAAATAATTCACCAGATAAATCGTAATTATATAGAGATACAATAGCGTTACGTATATATGTTGTTTTATCATATGTAAATATAATTTTTACACATTTAAAATATCTATTAATGTATTCTTGAATAATTTGTTATGTTGTATCAAATATCTATAATCAAAACATTTATTACAATTATCACATTTATACATATACATCCATCTTGAACATTGTGATACACCAGCATCTCTAAACCGTTTAGTAATTTCAGATTTTGATATTTTTTTTGCACAAAAAAAACAATTCATAATTATATTAATTATATTATCTTTATAATAAAAATTGATTTTACTGGGTTCATTCCCAAACCCTTGTTTGTTAAAACGGTGTAATATTAATTAAAAATTAGTAAATATTATAATATAGAGTTAAATTCAATATTGAAAATTAAATTAACAAATTAATGAATTTAATATAAAATTAAATCGATTATCCAATTGTTCATCTTCTTTTACAAATTGAAGTGAAAAGAATAATTCATTGTCAATAGAATCATTGTTAAAATCATATATTGATCTATTTTTTCTTTTTACATTATACTCATGGTATATAGATGGCATTATATTTTCACATTCTAATTTACCATTTTTTAATGTTTTTACAAATAATTTTTTACAATCATTTATTATATTGTTAGAACCATTGTAAATGTATTGATGTTCTTTCATATATATTTGTAAAAAACGTATTACAATCTTATCTGAATTAATAAGTGTTTTATATGATGAATTACTCATATTTTCATTATTAATCATATTCATAATAATATAAATCAATTTATATTTAAATAATATTATTATTTTCTTTATTATTTTCAATATCATCAATAACATTATCAATATCATTATCAATATCATTATTTTTTAAACAAGAAAATGTATTAGTAAAATAACATTTACCTGTAGAACAAATAATAAGAATTATATATATAAAAAGAATTATGGTTCCAATTATTTTATATGTATTACTACCTTTAAATAATGTAAATATACAACCTAAAAAAAAAAAATCTATAATTAGTAAAATTAATGTATATGCACCTTTTTCTTCCTCCGTATTATCACCAGAATGCTTGCTAAATATAAATAACATGTTTAATTCTTCAATTTTTAAGATTTTAAACAAATCAAATATAAATAATTTAATAATAAAGTATCGATTTTTTTACAAATATTTGGTTTAAAAAAATAAAACTAATAATATAAAGATGAATGAATCAATAGAAATAAAACCGGAAATAAAACCGGAAATAAAACCGGAAATAAAACCGGAAATAAAACCGGAAATAAAACCGGAAATAAAACCGGAAATAAAACCGGAAATAAAACCGGAAATAAAACCGGAAAACAAGCCATTACATGAGCACATATCACTTGCAATAAGTAAGTCACAATATACAGTTAATAAATTTGCACAACAGATGAACATTAAATTAAGATTATTAGAAAGATATATGGATGGGACGGAAATTCCAAAAAAAAGTGTTATATGTAAAATGAATAAATATCTTTTATTTAAGATAGATTATGCATTATGTACCTAGTATGATTTTGCAGACCATTTTTTAATATATTTTTCTTGTTCATCTTTTGTATTATAAATAGTAAATTCTCTATCATTTTTCAGTAAATTATCAATATATTTTTTAGGTATTTTATATTTTTTTTTAAATTCTGTATACATAGTAAAATAATCTTTTGTATCGGATATATTATCATTACGTATAATAATTTTTTTTTTAAAAATTCTACTTAAAATTGTACCCCAGTTATCAATATCTTTGTATAAAAGTTTAATAAATATTTTTGTACCTTTATAAGTTATATTATAATGTTTATTAAAATCAAAAGTATCAAATAATGGAATATCATATTTGCGAAATACTTCATTAATGGAATGATATTCTTCAAGTGTATATAAAAATTTTTCATTAAATAAATTTATTAATTTTACAATAGATAATGATTTATAATTTGGAACATGAATTGTTATATTTTCAAAGAATGATGATATTTTACGTTCAATTGGTGTTCTATAAGAATCAATAATATATAAAATTCTATTATTAGATGATTCATCAATAGATTCGTATAATTTATTAGAATTAAATTGTTCTATATAATCGAGATAACTATGTATTTTAAGACATTTATAATTTTTTTTTAAAGTTACGTATAAAGTAGAAGAACCAGATTTTCCTCCACACATAATCAGAACATCTATATTATTTATTACTTTATGTGACATAATACTATATCAATATTATATAATATTCACATATTATATACGAAATATTATTATATTATATTATTTTTATAATAAAAAAAATTGAATCTAAATATTAAAAAATAAATATAAATATAAATAATATTATTATTATTTATTATGGAAACCTCTCCAAAAATCTTTATTGGTAAGAATGCAAAAGATAATTGGGATTTATTGGATAACGCATGTGAAGACGATCTATGGTTTCATGTAAAAGACGAATCATCCGCATATGTTATTATTGAGAATAACTATAAGGACGAAATTACAAAAGAAGACATAGAAAATGCATGTATAATTTGTAAAAATAATTCTAAATTGCGTAACCATAATAAAAGAGTAGCTATAATTTGGTTACCTGTTAAATATGTACTTAAAGGAAAAGTAGTAGGTCAAGCAAAACTTACTAAAGAACCAAAAATATCATATGTATAGAATTATATATTGTTTATTTTGATTGTAATATAATTTATAAATAATTACTATTTTTTATACTTAAATTTTCGACTGTTGTTTGCGCTTCTTTATTATTATAAGAAATTGTAATATATATATCGGGTAAATTATCATAATGAATTTCTTTAACAATACAATTATAATTTTTTTTATATATTAATTGTTGATTAATTTTAATTTTTTGATAAATAACATAATAAATATTATATTTATCATTATAAACATCAGGAGATAATCTGAAATCATTTTTTATAAAATATTTAGGAATAGGTGGTAGAAATGAATCACAATTAATATCTTTATCAATAAGTGTAATATAAATATTATTAATTAAATTTTTATCAAAGAATAGTTTATAAATTTGAGAACCACCAATAACCCAATTAGTGGTATAATTTTTAAGTGAAATATAAGAAATAAGAGTATTTATATCATCAAAACTTTTAACTTCATAATTATTATGAACTTCATCAATTTTAAACGTAGTTGATAGAATATATATATGTCTATTAGTAAGTATTTTATCAATACTTATCCATGTATTATAACCCATAATAATAGAATTATTGTTATTACCAACAGTTAAAATTTTAAATCGGCTCATATCATTATTTAATTTCCATGGCAATTTGTTATTAATTCCTATACCTTTATTTTTACTGATCGAAACAATAGCATTAAACATATATAATATATAATATATTATTTATTATGAAAACCCAAATTATAATAAGAATTTGACGTCAAAAAGGTGTATAATATAAATAATAGAAACTTATTTAGGTAAAGTTTGATGAAATATAAAAAACAAAATTATAAGTATAGAATATTATATCAATATTTTTATAAATTAAATACATTATTATTGTTTTTTCATTAATTAAAATAAATATAAAAGATAATATAAATATTGGATTTAATCAAAAAAAAATATGATTATCAATACAATATTCAAAGAATCTAATAAAAATATTTTTTGATTTATTATCATCAGAAGAATCTATATTTTCATTATTATCTATTTCATTATTTTGTTTAGATTGTAATTTTTCAGATTCGATAGCATCACATATTTTTTGTTCATAAATTAAATTTTCAGCTTCAATAGCATCAATCATTTTTTGTTCATAAATCAATTGTTCTTTGGAGATAGCATCACAGATTTTTTGTTCAGAAATCAATTTCTCTTTGGAGATAGCATCACAGATTTTTTGTTCAGAAATCAATTTTTCTGCGGATATAGCATCAATCATTTGTTGTTCGTAAATCATTTTTTCAGTTTTGATAGCATCAATCATTTTTTGTTCATAAATCAATTTTTCTGCGGATATAGCATCAATCATTTTTTGTTCATAAATCAATTGTTCATCAGATATAGCATCATATATATTTTGTTCAGAAATTATTTTTTCAACAGCTATAGCTTCAGCAACAGCTTTTTTAGAAATTAATTTTTCATTTGCGATGGCCTTTTTAGAATTTAATTTTTCAGCTTTAATAGCTTCTTTTGATATACGTTTTTCAGCTTTAATAGCTTCTTTCGAATTTAATTTTTCAGATATAACAGCATCTTTTATATCTTTTTTAGTAAAATGTTGTATTGAATTATTTTTTTTACTTTTTTTATTATTAATTATATTATTAATTATATTATCAATTTTATTATCAATTTTATTATCAATATCAATATCAATATCAATATCTGTATTATCTATTTTATTATTTTCAAGTGAATCATTTAAAATAAAAGTTTTTTCCATACTAATAAAAATATAAAAAATATATTTTCAATACGATAAAAAAAATAGTTAGTATATATATAATGAATAAAATTTATCCTGTTCGTTTAGGATTAACAATTGGAATATTATGGTGTGTTATTATATTTTTATTTGCGTTATTTGTCAATAAAAAGATCGAATTATTATTTTTCAAATCAATTCAAGAATTATATCCCGGATGTAGTAGTGAAACAATATTCGGACCATATATATGTGGTATAATGGGGTTTTTAGATGGATTTATGGGAGGATTATTGATAGGTTTATTGTATAATAATATATCTATTAATTATTAAATTATTTTTTAATTTTTTCTAAAAAACAATTTATTTTTTTTTTAAATTCATTGATAACTTCAATATTAGAATTTAACATTTTATTAATATTATTGATATTAGAATAATCATTATTTTTTAATTGTTTAAAAATATCATTATCTTCGCAATTATTCAATCCAATAGAAGTAATATATAATGAATATTCTAATAATAATTTTGTTATATTATTGTTAATATTTTTTTTAGGATGTACAAGACAAGAAGCATATTTAATACTATCAAGTTGATAAAATATTTTATTATCAGAATTAATAGTACAAATAAAATAAACTTTACAAATAGAAATAAACATTTTTTTAAGATATAATGTTAAAAGATTATCTCTAAATGGTATATATTTTTTCTTTTGATAATATGATAATATACAATTCTTGAGTGCTAACATGCTAAGATTTATATTTTTAGCTTCATTTTGAATATTAATGTTATTATTAATATTAGCAGTTTCTTGTCCAGGCATATCAATAATATTATATGTACTAATTATAGAGTTAATTTTAATAATTAAACATGATCGTGAAGATACATCATTATTATATGTTTTACTACATTTTCTATTATTAGTAATAATATCAGATAATTCATCAAATGATTCAAACTGTAATTTACTAATATCTTTTATAATTAGAATATCATTTTTAAAAAATTTTAATTGTTTATTATTATCAAGTATATCATAAATATTATTATTGTAAATTTGGAAACAACTAATAGTATATTTTATTTTATTATCAATATTATTATTAATTATTTCTTTTAAAATATTCATCATAGTAAATGTTTTACCTGATCCACTATAACCAAATAAAATAATATTTTTATCTTTATAGTTAACACTATTTTTACAAAAATAAGAATAAATATCATTATATGTAATATTGTTATCCCATATTTCATTCATCATAAATTTATATTTTTTTTTATTATATTTAGTTGAAATAGACTTTACATTTTTAGAATTTTTTATTATTAAATTAGATTTATTTCTAAATTTACATATTACATCTATGTCCATAACTATAAAAAACATTTTTTTATAAAAAAATCTAAAAAAGAGTATTCTAAAATAGGTATAATAATAAGGAATATTGTTTCTTGTTTTATACATATTATAACGTCTTTAATATAACCAATAAAAAAATTAAAGAATAAATATAAAAAAGCTTGATATATTATACATAGAAACAAAAATAAATATAAATATAACTGATAAAATCAAATTAAATTAAAATTTAAGTGAAAATATTAAGATTTACTTGTAATAAAGTCATCAAATAATTCAGAACTTGTAATAGAATGGTCAATGCATTTTTTAACACATGTGTATATATATTTTATTGAAATTTTATGTGTCCAATAATGATTAAATCGTTTATCATTGTAAATTCTAAAAATATATTTAATTAATTTTTTTTTGTATTTATCATTTTCTAATTTATTTTTATAAAAAGTCAATCTGTTATATATTTTCGATAATAAATTTTCAGATATATTTTCTTTATTTTCATTTAATATTTTTATAATATTTTTATATAATAAAATAATAATAAATACACCAATACTATAAATGTCATTTGATTTATCCATAACTTTATTAGGACTCATATAATATTTAGTACCTCTTGGTTTTTTATTGTTGAGTAATTTAATAATTTTTGGTTCAAACTCAGAGAAATCAGGTGGTATAACATTAAAAATAGAAACATCAAAATCAATTAATTTAATTTTATCAATTTCATTATTTTTAATATTAACAACGAAATTTTCAAGTTTAATATCAGAATATATAATATGTAACTTGTGTAAATAATAAATAACAGAAATAAGGTGTTTTATGATAAAAACAATTTGATCGTCAGATATATATTCTTTTTTATGTTTAATATATTGAAACAAGTCACAATCATATTTTTCAATAATATAGAAATAGGAATTATTCTTATTGATAAAGAAGTATTCAGGAAATAGAATATAATTATTAAGATAAGTATGTTTAGATAAATATTTATTAATAATAATTTCGATGAATGATTTATTAGGTTGAAATTTTAATATATAATTATTATTGGTATTATTATTATGTAATTGAAATATGAAACCTCTTTTTAGATTTTTGTTAGTTTTATTGATATAATTATAATTAAATTTTTTTAAAAATAAGATAATAGATTGATAAGAATCGATAATATCATAATTTTCAAGAAATATAATTTTAGGATAGAATAGAAATGAATTTTTAAAATTGATGGAATATAGTAACTTTTCAAGATTATTTTTATTTGTTTTTTTATAATTAATAATAGAGTAAAAGTCCAAATGTTTAAAAGTATGTACATTTTGTATAATATTTTCTATTTTATAATTAAGTAAATTATAGTCAATGTCAAAATATGTTTTATATTTATTGATGATAAGATGTAAAATATGTAGATTATTGTGATCTAATATTTCTATTTTATCATTCATTATTTTTTCTATTTTCTTTTTATTTTGTAGGATATATTTAGATTTATTTATTTTAATCATGATAGATTTAGATTTATTGACTAAATGTTTATATTTGTTAATATCATGTAAATCTTCTTTAAGATTTATTAAAGTTTTTTCTTCATCTAGTAATTTATTTTCTAAAATTAAAGATTCGATATTATTATATTTCTTAAAATATCTTTCAATATCATCCATCTATTTAATAATATATATAAAAATTTATATATATAATCGTATAATCGTAATATATGAATATAAAATATTTTAAACCCATGTTGTATTTTTTTTACCACCATCGTATTTTTTACCATAACCTTCTTCTATCATAATATCATTTATAGATCTTTCATCTACATTGTTATATGCTGTAATAAGGATACGTCCATATTTATCAAATTTAAGACATTTAATAGTAATTAATTTAGATGGATGAGCTTCAAGTAATTCAATCATTTTATTTTTAGCAATAAGAGCTAATTCTTTTTCTTTATCACGATTTGGTTTTTTTAAGGATGGTCTCATTTCTGGTGTATCATATCCTATACATCTACATCTATATTTAATAAGTTCCCCTTTATAATCAATGATAACACTAAATGTATCACCATCATATATTTTACAAGGTTTTGCGATAAAAGATTTATTATCGAAATTAAAATATGGAACATCTTTATGAGTTTTAATATTTTTTAGTTTATCTGTTAAATTAGTAATTTCTAATTCGGTATTCATATATAAATTACTAATATATTAAATAGGAAGGTTCGAACTATTGCTTCAAATCTTTATAATAGGTGTGTAAAATATTGTAAAATAAAAATTGAAACATAAGTAAAATAAAAAAAATGAAAATATAAGTAAAATACTATTCGTAAAATGAGTATTTTTTCAGAAAAATCTTTACAAATTGAAAATTTATTTAAAAATAATGATAAAGTTTTTTTTGAAGAATTACATGAGTTATTAAACATTTATCAAGAAAAGTACAAAGACATATTATACTCATATAAAAATAATAATTGTATATATAATTATATAAAATCTTTTTGTATGAAACCATTTCAAGCATTAATACAAAATGAGGAATTGAGTATTAAAAATAGAAAAAACGATTCTTTTTGGGATGATACAAAGGTGTTTTTTAAGTGTATTCAATGTACACTTTTGGGTGAAAATAACTTGAAAAAGATTAAAACTAATTATGAAATTTCAAGATATAAAGAAGGTATTAATAACGTTTCTTTCATTTTAAATAACATTGACAAATATAATTTAATTCATCTAGATCTAGATAATGATTTTAAATTAAATTGTAAGTGTGTAATAAATTTTTTACAAATTACAGTTGATAGCGAAAGAAGAAAAAAAAATATAGATATATTAATTATAGAAATATTAGAAAACAATAAAGAATGTTTAAATTGTTTAAATATATTATATCAAGGAATTATGAAGTTACTTAAAATTGAAGAAGATATTCTTAATAAAGCTTATGTTGCTTTAAATAAAATTAACATAATTTGTCAAGATAATGATATTATAGATAATGATATTATAGATAATTATCGGTATTTTAATTATATAAAACAACATTGTGAAGAAAATACAGAAAAATATAAAGAATTTTTAAAAAAAATTGATAAAGATATATTAAATCTAATTAAAAAAAAAGAAGATCTTTTAAATTTAATTCATCCAGATAATGATTTTACAGTTAATGATTTTAAATTGTGTTTGGATAATGCAATACAATATGTAGAAGAAAATTTAAAAAGAACTAATGAATTTACATTAATTGCAGATTATATTGAAAATTTAGAAGAAAAAAAAAGGAATAAAAAATTTATATTAATTTCAGCTAATAAATTTAAAATTTTAGAAGAAAAATTAAAAAATTAAATTATATTAATTAAAGAATAATATAATAATAAAATGTTATTAAATTTTTAGTATGAAAATAATATTTAATAATCTGCAGGGTCAAATATAGGGTCAAATATAGAACCTGGTCCAAAATCTATTTCTTCTTCTATTTTAACATTTTTCTTTTTATAAATATTATATTGAATACTTTTTAGACATGTTAATTTATTCAAGTGTCCGCAAAAAGTTTTAATATAATGAATAAGACCTGCTCTTACGGAGTTTTCTGTATAAGCATAACAATATAAATATTCATCATCTGATTCAATATTATATTGATAATATTTTTCATCAATTGTTTTATAATCAATATTGAAGTCAGATAATATAGAATATATTTTGTAATTATCTCTATCTAAAACACCACTATAAGGTGATCTCATATCAATATCTTCAAAATCCTTTTTAGGAATTTTAAGTCTCCATTTACCATCGGGCATTTTAAATACTAATCCAATTAATTTATTACAAGTTATCTCATTATATGATGTATTAGATGTATCAGATGTATCAATACAAAGACTCATTTTATAATAAATATTATTATTTCTTTATATACATTTTGTTAATTTAATTATCAATAGAAACTAAACTATCTGAAGATTTTTTTATTTCTGTAATATATTTTTTATGACTTATATCAATTAAGTTATAAGCATCATTTGTATTTTTCCAAATTCCAATTTTAACCCATTTTTTTTTTTCTAAAACTTTATAAGTTTCAAAAAATTGTGATATTTCATTTAATTTATGTTGTGGAATATCATCCATTGTATGAATATGATTATAATGTGGATCTTTTTCTGAAACTGCTAATAATTTTTCATCTAATCCTTTTTCATCTTCCATTATCATATAACATATAGGTCTAATATCAACAAAGCATCCAGGGACTAATGGACCATCGCACATAACAAGAACATCCAATGGATCACCGTCATCACATAGTGTTTGAGGTATAAATCCATAATTATGTGGATAAAATACAGCACTATGTAAAACTCTATCTAATTCTAATGCTTTTTTTTTATGAGACCATTCATATTTCATACGTGAATGTTGACTAACTTCAATAAAAGATGGAATACATTTAGGATAATTTTCATTTTTTATTTTAATATTATAAGGAAATTTTTCTAAAAACATATAGTCAATATAATATACAAATATAATATTTTAATAGTTTTAACAAAATATAAATAATATATTATATATTATATAATGACAGATAATACAGAGAATACTGAAAATACTGAGAATATAGTTAATACAGAGAATACTGAAAATACTGAGAATATAGTTAATACAGAGAATACTGAAAATATTAGTATTGATATAAAAAAAAGTATCAATTAATGATAAAGTAGAAGAGAAAATAATAGATGATGATAGAATAAATATAAATAATATTTTATTAGTAAATTTTACAAAATTAATTGAAATACCTGTATCAAGAGGAATATATAAACCAAATGAAGTTGCTTCAGTTGGTAAGATATATAATGAACTTAAACAAGATATTGTAGAAGGTAAAACTTCATTAATAAGTATTCAGAAAATAAATAATATTAAAGTTTTAATTGAAATATCAATATCAAGAGGTGGTTATTTAACTAAAGAATTAAATGATGTTGGAAATATATATAATGATTTATTAAAGATGATTCAATAATAATTATAAAATTTTTTATTATATAATATACTTATAAAAAATATTTATAAGTATAAAAATTGCACTGAATGGGGTTCGAACCCATGCAGCTTATGCTACCAGGTCTTAAGTCTGGCTCCTTAGACCACTCGGACATCAGTGCTAAATTAGTTATTATATACTAACAACTATATAATATATATAATTATTTCTTTAAGTTATATTATTTTAAAGAATATAAGATTTTTTGTTAATTCAATAATATAAGATTTTTGTTAATTCAATAATATAAGATTTTTGTTAATTCAATAATATAAGATTTTTGTTAATTCAATAATATAAGATTTTTGTTAATTCAATAATATTTATTGTATAATATACTTATAAAAAATATTTATAAGTATAAAAATTGCACTGAATGGGGTTCGAACCCATGCAGCTTATGCTACCAGGTCTTAAGTCTGGCTCCTTAGACCACTCGGACATCAGTGCTAAATTAGTTATTATATACTAACAACTATATAATATATATAATTATTTCTTTAAGTTATATTATTTTAAAGAATTAAGATGGATAATAAAATGTCTATAAATTATTTTCAAAAATATGTTTTTTTTTTTGCTGTCATTAGTAAAAAAAAAATAAATATATTAAGTATAATGGACTTTACTTATGTATATTTTTTAACAAAGAGTGATGAAATAAAGTCAAAAAGATGTAACTGGATTCCTTTTTTTTGTAACAATGAAGAAATCTTGAATAATATGATTCGTGATTTACACGACGAAAAAAATTTGCGAATGGTTAAATATAATGAATTCAATAAATTTAATGAAGACAACAAAGAAATATATTATAATGGTTATACATCATCAAATTTATTAAAACCACTCAGAGGAAAATTATATGTTAGAATTAGTTCTAATTATTATGTGGAAAGTACAGACTATACTAACAAGAAATGGGAGTTTCATGATGAATTATATAAATATGTATTCAGTCCTTTTGGATTAAAAGGTATTTCTAATAATTCACATAATGAGATAATAAAAGAACAAAAAGCAGGTGCAGGCGTAGAAGCAATAGCAGGTGGTTTAGATGTAAATTTAAATCATTCTAATAGAACGAATACTGATTTAGAGAAAACTCTCGAATTTAAAAAATTAGATAATTTAGATGATTTAATCTTAGCTTTTAATAGTCAAACTTATGACGAGAAAATATCATTTTTGCAGAACCAAATAGAGAATAAACATAAAAAAAAAATTTTTGCAAGTTCTATAGATACCTTATATAATCTAATAAAATTAAGAACAGAACAAAAATTAAATAATATAGAAGTGAAAGTATCAATTAAGATTAATGACATAAGAGGTATAGAATCATCATTAAATGAAAGATTTAGTAGTTTCAATATTGGTTTATCGTTTAATAGTTCCAATAAGGAGTTAATAGATGAGGAGGTTATATTAAATATTATATTTTATGATTATCAAGAGAAAAAGAAGAAAATAAATCAATTCTTACCCGAAAATACAGATGTAAATACTCATTTATCTAATTCAAATACTCCACTGATAGAAGCAGTTTGGAATCAAGATGAAAAAGCCGTAAAAATGTTAGTAGAGAAAGGAGCTTTAATAGATACTAAACAGGGAGATGGTATAACACCGTTAATGTTCGCAGTAGAAAAAGGAAATATTAATATTGTTAATTTTCTAATAAAGAAAGGAGCAAATGTAAACGAAAAGGCAAATTGTAAGAACACTCCTCTAATAATAGCAGCGTGGAATGGTCAATCAGAATGTGCAAAAATATTAATAAATGCAAATGCAAATATTCATTCTAAACAATGTGATGGTTCTACGGCTTTACATTTTGCAGCAGGAAAAGATTTTGGTAATGTTGCAAAAGTATTATTAGAAGCGGGTGCTGATGAAAAAATAAAAAATTTAAGGGGGGAAAGTTCAATAGACTTAGCAAATAATCATGGAATGGATGGTGATGTTATAAACATCATTAATTCTTATAAAAAATAAAAAGATAAAATCATAATACATTATTTTCGTGTATTATGAAGTATGTATACTAAAAAACGGCATTTTAAATCTTCAAGGATGTAAAGAATTAAGAATTTTTATTATTTATAAAAATTATTATCATGAGATGGTCCTTTCCAATTACTTAATAATTTATCTTGTTCATTTAATGGTTCATTTTCAATTTCATAAGCTTCATCTTCGAAAAAATTATTGCTAAATAAAGATTTTGATGTATAATATAATTTATTTTTAATTATTAAGCATAAATATTGATAATAAAAGGAAAAGAATCCTTCTCTGTAAATTTGACGCACATGAGTTAATTCATGTTTAATTACCGAGGGTAATGTTTCATCTTCTTTTGTACTAATTAATACAAAAGGAAATAAAACAATACCATCTAATTCTATTATTTGTGTTAATAAACAATTATAAATAATAATAGGTTTCATTTTTATACTAAATTATGTTATTATATTATTATATTATATTTATATTTTTATGATGAAATTATTCTATTTTTTTAAATAAAAATTAGAATAAAATTTTCTAAAAAAATAAAAATAATCAAAGATATAGATGTATGTACATTTTTTTATGTTAAGCATATCAATAATGTATTTAGCTTAGATAGAATAGAAATTTTACGTTGTCCAAAAATTGATGAATATGATATTAAAGAATATCAGCCAAAATTAAATAAACTTTATTATGTTAAAAATAATTTTATAGATACATTCAATCAAAAGAATACTATCTCCATATGGAATATAATGAATGTAAAAACTAGACAAACTAAAAAATTTATTATTACACCTTTTAACATTTAAAACGCCGATTTATTTATAGATTTTCAAAGTTTTTTCTCTTGATTTCTTTGGTATATATTTCTTGGTTCTGTTATAACTTCCTTGAAAAAGTTTTTTATATGTTGTTTTTGGAATTTCTTTTATTAGTTTTCTAATATTTTGTTGGAGTTTTTCTAATCCGACATCATTCTGTTTTCGCAATTTACTCTTCAATACGCTAAAATATCCTTCAATTACATTTGTAAAATG
>Ga0209264_1000948_pt1 | contig 18023 bp, 17 predicted proteins | sample SaaInlV_DNA_150m_FD_184687 | JGI IMG/M metagenome (GOLD analysis project Ga0209264, IMG submission 184687) | Marine microbial communities from expanding oxygen minimum zones in the Saanich Inlet - SI075_LV_DNA_150m (SPAdes) (version 2) | ecosystem: Environmental > Aquatic > Marine > Unclassified... | reverse complement strand
AGCGAAGGTTAGTCCTGCGTTTATAGAGCCGCCGAGGCCTACGACAATAAAGTTTTTGTATTTTTTAGTAAGCTCTGCACCAAGGCTTTTTATGCTATTATTTTCATGCATACAATTAAAGAGGCTGTAGCTACCTTTGTTTATTTTTGTAGCAACGCTAGCTTCTGCAATATTAAACTTTTCTATATTATGTGTTTTTTCAACAAGCATAGTTTGTGTCCCTTGGAAATTTATTTAGCTTAAATACAAGATGCTTGTTTGGCAATACAAATCATATAAAAATTAAAAAAAGTTGACTGTAGCTATTATTTTTATAAGTATAAGTATAAGTTATGGGCTAAATTTTTTTAGTAACTAGAACAAGGAGATCGTAATGCCAAATACTAAAGCGTATGCTGCGTATGATAACAATAGTGAGCTTAAGCCTTATGAATTTGATAGGCGTAATGTTGGTGCGAATGATATTAAAATAGATATAGAATTTTGTGGTGTCTGTCATAGTGATATTCATAATGCGCATAATGATTGGGGAAGATCTTCTTACCCAACGGTACCTGGGCATGAGATTATTGGGCGTGTTCAAGAAATAGGCGCAAATGTAGATAAGTTTTCGATAGGGGATTTAGTTGGGGTTGGCTGTATGGTTGATTCTTGTCGTAGCTGCGCTTCTTGTGATGATAACATGGAGCAATTTTGCGAAAATGGGGTGACTATGACCTATGGTAGTGAAGATAAGCATCTGCCGGGCAAAATTACCCAAGGAGGTTACTCAACACAAGTAGTAGTAGATAAATACTTTGTGCTAAAAGTTGCAGAAACTTTAGATATAAAAGCTGTTGCGCCGCTGTTGTGTGCTGGCATTACTACTTATTCGCCACTTAAACATTGGCAAGTAAGCCCTGGCCAGCGAGTTGGGATAATTGGTCTAGGTGGTTTGGGCCATATGGGCGTAAAGCTTGCTAAAGCTATGGGCGCGCACGTGGTTATGATAACTACCTCCCCTGCTAAAGGTGAAGATGCAAAAATGCTAGGGGCGGATGAGGTATTGTTATCATCAGATAAGGCGCAAATGACAGCAAGCACGGGCAGTTTTGACTTTTTGTTAAACACCATCCCAGTTGCGCATGATTTAAATCCATATATGGGATTATTAAAAAATGAAAAAACCATGGTTTTAGTTGGCGCTACGCCAGTTGATATCCATAGTATGAATTTGATAGTTGGGCGTAAAAATATTGCAGGTTCTTTGATCGGTGGCATAAAAGAAACTCAGGAAATGTTAGATTTTTGTGCGGAGCATAATATAGTACCTAATGTTGAGATGATTAATATGCAAGATATTAATGAGGCTTATACCAGGATTATGTCTGGTGACGTAAAATATCGTTTTGTTATTGATATAAAGTCGCTAAAACAGTAGTTTTGAGAGGGCGAAGTGAGTTTTCCTTTTAATAAAACAAGTCATATGCAAGATGAAATTGCGCCATTAACATCATTTCGTTTTATTACGGCATTTATGGTATTTATTTCGCATTGTGGTGATTTTATTGGTTTAAAATTTGGCGTGCCACTTTTAGATGCTTTGGTGAGTAATAGTTCAGCATTTATAACTGGTTTTTTTGTGTTATCGGGTTATATTTTAACTTATGTTTACAGTGGGCGTGATTTTAGTTCTAAAGAGCAGCTATTTAAATTTTATTTAAAGCGCTTTGCACGTATTTATCCGGTGTATATATTCGCCACCTTTGTGTTTTTCTTTATTTTTAAACCTAGTAATTTTACATCTTTTGATTGGTTAAGGGTGATAGTAAATGATGTTTTTTTAACGCAGAGTTTTTTCCTTAATATGGATGATATGGGTTTAAATTGTATTACTTGGAGTATTAGTGTTGAGGCATTTTTTTACTTGGTCTTTCCACTGATAATGTTGTTTTTTGTGCGGCGTCCCAAAATATTATTAGTTATTTCGTTATTATTATCTTTTATAGTTACGGTAAATTTAATAGGGGACCTGCATACAGCAGAAGAGAATGTTAGGCGTTTATCATTATACTATGCCCACCCATTATTTCGTTTAAATGAGTTTATGCTGGGTATATCTTTTTATCTTATGCATAAGAATGGGTCTTTGCAGCAAATGCCTAGGTTGTTAAAGTCTAATTTACTTGTTTTTGCTTTATTGATTGGGTTGACTGTATCTGATTTCTCTAATCAGGACCACTCCCATATGGGGGCTCATTTTTTTATAACTCCTTTGTTTGGTTTGTTGATTTGGAATTTTCATTGTATGAAAACGGGAGTATTTAAAAATAGTTTTATTTTAAATTATCTTGGCAGAATATCTTATTCTTTTTATGTTTGGCAATTTATCGCGGTCATTATAGGCGTTGTTATAAAGCGCCTGTATGCTGTGGACCCTATTTATATAACTTTAATAATTTTGCCGCTAAATGTGATTATATCAGCGCTATCATATCATTATATAGAGGAGCCGTGCCGCAGGCTTATTTTACAATATAGTAATTGGTCATCCTTTTTTGCTGGGCAGCGGCGAGCAGATTTGAATTAAAAATTGCTTTTTATATAGCTAACTTGTAACATTTTGACATGAAGTTATACTAGTTATTAAGTTAAGAGCAGAGAATTTACATTATGGTAGAGACAAAGAGCATATTAGTCACAGGTGGTGCGGGTTTTATTGGCTCCAATTTTATTCCATATTTTTTAGCTGCAAACCCTCAATATAAAATAATAAATTTAGATTTGCTCACCTATGCTGCTAATTTAGATTATTTAGCAGAAGTTGCAAATAACCCTAACTATGTTTTTGTGAAGGGTGATATTTGTGATGCAGCTTTAGTAACTAAGCTTTTTGCTGAGCATGATATCTGTGGGGTTATTAATTTTGCAGCTGAATCGCATGTCGATAATTCTATAGAGCGGCCAGAGAGTTTCCTAAGGACTAATATTATGGGGGCATTTAATTTAATTAATGCCGCTTATAAGCATTGGATGGTAGGGCCTTTTCAATATAAAGATAAATACCAAGGCTGCAGGTTTCATCATATATCAACAGATGAGGTCTATGGTTCACTTGGCCCAACAGGTTTATTTACAGAAGGGACAGCCTATGCACCCAATAGTCCCTATTCAGCGAGTAAAGCCAGCTCTGACTTTTTAATTAGGGCTTATCATCATACTTATGGTATGAATGTAACTACCTCGAATTGCTCAAATAACTATGGGCCGAAGCAGCATAGCGAAAAATTAATCCCTACTATTATTGAAAAGGCAATGGCTGGGGAAAACATCCCTATATACGGCGATGGTAACAATATTCGTGATTGGTTATATGTAATTGATCATTGCAAAGCGATAGATTTAATATATCATAAAGGGATAGCCGGCCAGACGTATAACGTTGGTGGGCGGAATGAAAAAACAAACTTGGAAGTGGTAGATGCTATTTTAGGTTTGTTAGATGCTGCGTCCCCACGTAGTGATGGCGCATCATATAAAGAGCAAATAACTTTTGTTAAAGATAGAGCTGGCCATGATAGGCGTTATGCTATAGATGCAACGAAAGTAGAGCAAGATTTAGGTTGGGCGGCAGAGGAAAACTTTGCCACGGGTATTGAGAAAACAGTTAATTGGTATTTGAAATGCATTACGAAATCCTTAAGTTTAGCGTAAAAGGTGATCATTCTGGGAGTTTAGTAGCGCTGGAGAAAGGTGCTGACTTCCCGTTTGAGATAAATAGGGTGTATTATATCTGGGGTACTGAGAAGAATATTGTGCGTGGTCGCCATGCTCACAAAAAATTAGAGCAGGTAGTGGTGTGCACTGCGGGTAGTTGCGATTTTATTTTAGATAATGGGGCTCAAAAAGAAACTATACATTTATCAAGTCCCAGTGAGGGCCTTCATATAAAGCAAAATGTATGGCGTGAATTTACTAATTTTTCCACCGATTGTGTGGTGATGGTGCTCGCGAGCGAACACTATAATGAGACAGATTATATTCGTGATTACGATGAGTTTTTAAAAGGGAAATAACTTGCAAAAAGTAAAAATTTTATTCTTGTCATGTGGTTCAGTTGCAAGCTACCATTTTATAAATACTTTGAAAAAATTATACTCAAATTATTTTTATATCGTTGGGGCTGATATCAATGAAAAACATCTTGTCCCTGTATATGATCTAGTGGATGAGTATCATAAAGTATCTAATTCAGATGAAGAGGGTTACTATTCATCAATATTGGAAATTATTAAAGCCCATGGTGTTGATTTTTTATTCCCTGTACACGACATAGACCAGATTCTTTTTTATCCTGAAAATAAAGATTTATTGTTACTTGGGGTAACTTCTTTTGGTGTTCCAGAAAAAACCAGACGTATTTATGAAAGTAAGATTTCGATGTTTAATTATTTGCTCTCAAAAGGATTGCCTGTACCCATGTCATATGGAAAACATGAAATAATAAAAGATGAAGATTACTTTGTTAAGCCTATTAGAGGTTATGGATCTCAAGAAGCAAAAATGATGAAAGGATTTGATATTCTAAAACATACCGATTTTAAAAAATTTATATGCCAAGAGATATGTTTCTTCCCTGAGATAACCTTGGAATGTTTTTTCGTCGAAGGAGTATTGTTTACTGTTGCACGCGAGAGAATATCACAAAAGTCAGGAGTTTGCGTGAAAGCAAGGGTATATCACGATGAATATTTGCATGGTATAACATGTCTATTTTCTCAGCATATTTATGCTCCTCCATTTTTTAATTTGCAGTTCATGTCGAATAAGGAAGGCATTCCAGTAATTACAGACATAAACTTAAGAATGCCAGCAGGTATGAGTATGTCGTATTCCTGCGGATGGGATGTCGTATCTGGTTTTGTTGACTTGATGTTGTCTAGACCAATCAATTACAATAATTTTAAAATAAGAAATAAGGAGGTTTTTGTTGTTAGAACATACAAAGATATCATCACAAAAACTGTATAAAAAAATAATAGCTATTGATTTAGATGGAACTATTTTAGATAGCTCTGAACGGCATAATGTGGTTATGAGAAAGGTTCTTGATTTATACAATATCAATTTGGATTGTGGAGGCATTGTTGATTATAAAAAGAGGGGAAAAAGTAATATTGATTTTCTAAAAGAACATATAGATAGTATTGATCTTTGCTATACCATACAGGCTAAATGGATAAGGCATATAGAGGATAAAGATTTTTTGGCTTATGATAAGCTATATCACAGAGCGAGTTTGTTCTTGGAAAAACTGTCCAAGAGTAATTATTTAATACTTGTTACAGCAAGGAACGATGAGTATAATCTATTAGAGCAAGTTAGGCTTTTAGAAGTCGAAAATTTTTTTGAAAAAATTTTTGTTGTTTCTCCTGGTAAAAATGCAGCAAAAGAAAAATATGAAGCTCTAAATCCTTTCAAGGTAGATTATTTTATCGGTGACACTGAGGTAGACAGCAGCGCAGCATATTTATTGAATACACGTTTTATTGCGGTAAATTATGGTTTCAGAACAAATAGTTTTTGGGAATATAAGGGCATCAAATCTTACAGTAGTTTTAATGAGATTACTAGCCTAATAGACGGTTAATATATTTAAAAAGGAGAAAATAGTGATTTTAAGAGTTTTAAAAAGAGTTGTTTTAAAGAATAGTTTCGTTATAAACTTTATAAGATTATTTGTAAAAAACGATCAAACTTCTTATAAATTGAAGAAGTCAATCAAACAACAACGCCCTCTTACTAAAATGGGAGAGGATATTGAGTCAATAAAGTTTCAGCTGGAGTTGTTTTTAACTCATTATGTTGATTTGAAAAAGGCAACGCCAGCAAAATCTTGGATGAGACATGTACAATTAACTAGGTTAAAGGCTTTAGAAGAGGTTGCAGAGGTTTTGGAAAGAAACAATATTGTTTATTGGCTTGGTTATGGAACATTGCTTGGCGTGTACCGCCACAACGGATTTATTCCTTGGGATAACGACATAGACATATGTGTATTTCAAAAGGATTTTTCTAAGGTAAATGATGTTATTACAAGAAACTGTTCCAGGTTTAATGTCATTGATGCTAATGATGTTAGAAGTTTTTCTCCAAAAAATTGTTTCTATAAAATATTCGATAAAGAAACAAATTATGAGTATTTTGACATATTTGCTTTCACAGATGCAGAAGAGGATGGTTTTACTGCCGGCATATATGTGAAGGAGCTAGGTAGCTATGCATACAATGAGATTCCAATGAAGGCTATAATTCCACTAGGTAAGGCTGTTTTTGAAGGAAGAGAGTACTTTGTTCCAAATGATATTGAGACATATCTTCAACTCCTTTATGGTAATATAGATGCTTTACCCAAAAATTGGACCGAAAATGCTGAGCGTGATCGTACTAGAAAGTTTAAGTTTAACAGTGATATGGGGGTTGAGCCTTGGGATAAGTAGGTTTAATTATTATTGATCAACTTTGTGTCTGTTTCATTGTTCTCAATCTTTTTAATAGCTTTTTTAATATTATAAGTATTAACATCTGATATTTTTCTTATAGGTAGGACCCATGACTTGGAGTCTATGGCTGCTTTAATTCCATTTATATTGTCTTCGCATATTAGAACTTCATCTGCTTTTATGCCCATTTTATTTATCGCCTTTAAATAAATTTCAGGTGAAGGCTTTGGTTTTTCTACATCCTCGTTTGATATTAAAAACTCCATATAGCTAAGAAGTTCTGATCTACTTAACATCTCTTCCATTGTTGTTCTTATTGCATTAGACCAGCAAGCAGTGCGAATATTTTCCTTTTTTAAGAAGTTCATTAGTTCTACGTGGATATTATTTTTTTTGCAGTATTTTTTTATTAGGTTTCTTGTTTCTTCTTGTTTGAGAGCATACACCTTTTCTTTTTGATATTTAGTTAGAGGCGTGGTTTCGGAATATATATCAAGTTTTTTTTTGGTTGGTAATCCATCAAAAATTTTAATATGATTTTCTTTTTTTATAACACCTAAAGAGGTTTTTCTTAGCGCAGTATTAAGTGCCTCGTAGTGCCATTCTTTTCCATCAACTAGAACTCCGTCCATATCAAATAGAACTGCTTTTATTCTCATTATTCTTTTCCGATTGTTAAGTATTTTTTTAGGTCTTCTGGTGTGCCAAGCCCATGCATGCCATTGTATTCATCACCTATGTTAAATGTGGCTATTTTCTTCCCATCTCTTATAAAGTAATTATAAACAGGGCAAATGTAGCATTCCCCATTAACCTTTAATCCCGATGAGACCATCTTTTCAGTATAAAAAATGTACTCGTTGCCTTTTTTAAAGTTGTATATTCCAACTGTTGCATTCTCTGATATTACTTTTTTTTCTGCTGTTTCTATAGCTATTCCTTCATTATTAACTTTAACATAAGACCATTTGGATGATTGTGATTTCATGGTCATAATCATTCCATCTATATTGTTATGGTTGCCTACCTCTAAGTATTCATCAATGTTAAAGTTTATTATTTGGTCAACATTGGCTGTCATGAGTGGATTTGTATTATTTATAATTTTTTTTGCTTTTAACGTGGTTGATGCCATTCCATCGGTTACCTTGTCTAGTGTAATTATTTCAATGTCGCCCTTTAGTGAATCAAAAAATGAGCTTATTTCTTTAATTTCTAAGTGACTTTTTTGACAAACATAAATCATTTTATGTGGTACTTGAGGTCTTATATTCTCAGTTACTAACTGTACCATTGTTTTATTTTTAATTTTGATTGCGGGTTTAGGTGTTTTATAGCCTTTTTCTGAAAATCTTTTTCCTCGTCCTGCCATTGGAATTAGTATGTTTATTTTTTTTCCACTTTTTCTCTCACTTTTGCTGATGCATCCCTAACAAGGTACATATTATATTTTTGATTTACTGACTGCAAGTACTTTTGCTTCTGGTATCTTTGATGTGAAAACATATTTTTTGGTAGAAGATGAATGTGGTGTATTAATTAAAATCACGTAATACAATCCTTTAATTTTTATGTCGTTTGTTTTTTGGCATATTAATTTAAAATTGTCCTATATTTTATTAGGAACTTAATGTAAGCCGGGATACAATATGAGCATCGCTTAATTTTATTTAGTTACAGTGAAGTATAACATAATAGATGGAGATGGTTATAGTGTTACTGAAGATATCTTAAATGATCCTAAGTGATTGCTTATATTGGAAATAATATCGATATTGTGAAAGATAAGCAAAAGCAATATTGCTACATTCTTTTATTTCTTGTATGATAAATTTTGAAGCGCATCTTGTAAGATGATGTATAATTTTTTAATTAATTTAGGTCGTCATGCATAAATATAAGATAGCATACTTTTATTCGTTGGCTCTTAAAATATTATTGGCGTTGGCTGTTTTTATTTTAAACAAGCAGAATCGTTGTTGTTTTAGGAGAAAGATTCAGGAAAAAATGCTTGCACTTACACCTAACCATAGTATTCCTTACATTCCTACTCAATCTACTTTTAATCATTTAGTTTGTGCACAAGGTTTTGGGCACAGTGGTTCGGGAGTGTTGTTAGATTTATTTGCGGAATTTGAACACGTGACAGTTTTAGGTAATCATGATAAAAATGGCGGGAGCGCCCTTGCTAGTAAAAAAACTGCGGGCGAATTTGATTTTGTTAGGAGATACGGAGGCGTTTATTTCCTTGAAAATGCATTTAAAACAAGGGAGTTTAATCAAAGAGATTTTATGCTAAAAAGCTTTATAACCTTATCTGAATATTTTTATTTACGAGGGGGAGTTTATACTGATGAGTACATGCGACTGACCAAAAAGTTTATTGATGATCTAGTTGATTTTAAAATAACAACTCCTTCTGGTCTGGAAGGTAATGCTGCTTTCAAATTTAAGAAATGGCAGTATAAAGATTATCCTAATTTACAGACGCCATTTTCATACGCTAATATTAAAGATAGATATTTATATTATTTGAAAGACTTGAGTGTTGCAGAGTATCGTGAAATAGCAAAAGGCTATATATTATCAGTTTTGCAAACTTTAGAATCAAAAGAATATTTGGTTCTTGATCAGTTCTGCGCAGATGGCTCCCCTGATATGGGGATAAAAGAGGAATATATAGGCCCATTTAAAAAAATTTGTGTGTATAGAGATCCACGCGATGTATATGTTACAGGGTGCCTTTTGGAGGAGCATTGGATTCCTAAAAAGCCACATGATTTTGTGGCATGGTATAGGTATAATCTTAAAGGATTTGTATCCACGCAAAAAAGTTCATCCATGATGGTGGTACGTTTCGAAGAGTTAGTGTTGCAATATAGCATTACAGTAACAAAAGTTTTGCGTTTTTTAGGTATTGATGAAGACAAACATATTCATCCAAAGAAATATTTTAACCCAGAGATATCAAAAAAGAACATTGGGTTGTGGAAAAGTTTTGCAAACCAAGATAGTATAGACTTGATTTATAGAGAGTTGCGAGATTTTTGTTATGACAATTAGGAGATTAAGTTGACCAAAATTTATATTGGAATGAGCGCTGATTTACTACACCCTGGGCATTTAAATATTATAGAGCATGCTAGAGAAATTGGTGGAGAAATCATAATAGGTCTTTTAACTGATAAGGCAATAGCTAGTTATAAAAGACTGCCATACATGTCTTGGGAGCAACGTAAAATAGTTATTGAAAATGTTAAGGGCGTAACTAATGTAATGCCCCAAGATACTTTAGATTATGTGCCCAACTTAGAAAAAATCCGGCCAGATTATGTTTTACATGGTGATGATTGGAAAACTGGTCCGCAACAAAAGGTTAGGCAAAGGGTTGTTGATTTATTAGAAACTTGGGGTGGTAAGGTTGTTGATGTGCCATATACCCAAGGTATTTCATCAACTAAGCTCAATAATGCCCTGCGTGAGGTTGGTACTACTCCTGATATTCGTGCTAATAGACTTAAACGCTTAATTACAAGTAAGGATATTGTAACTGTTTGTGAAGCACATAATGGCTTAACCGGTTTAATAGTTGAAAATACATCGGTCGATAAGAATAACCAGAAAAAAGAATTTGATGCTATTTGGATTAGTTCATTGACTCAATCTGCAGCAAAAGCTAAGCCCGATATTGGCTATCTTGATACAACGAGTAGGATGGAAGTTTTAAATGATATTTTAGAAGTAACTACGAAGCCTATAATTTATGATGCTGATAATGGCGGTCCTATTGAACATTTCTTTTTTACAGTAAGGTCATTAGAGCGCCTTGGAGTGTCTGCGGTTATTATTGAAGATAAGGTTGGTTTAAAGAAAAACTCTTTATTTGGCACCGATGTTGTACAAGAGCAAGACACTATAGAGGATTTTTGTGATAAAATAAAAGCAGGAAAGTCCGCGCGCGTAACGGACTCATTTATGGTTATTGCTCGGATAGAGAGCTTAATTTTAGAGCAGGGTTTAGATGATGCTCTAAAACGTGCTAAGGCTTATATAGATGCTGGTGCTGATGGTATAATGATCCACTCTAGACAAAAAGATTTTGCTGAAATTAAAGCATTTTGTGATCAATACGCAAATTTTGCAAACAGGAAGCCTTTAGTTGTTGTGCCTTCGTCTTTTTCTCATGTCACTGAAAAGGAGTTAGTCTCCAGTGGTGTTAATGTTGTTATCTATGCAAATCAGTTGCTGCGAGCTGCATATCCTTCGATGATTAAAACAGTTGAGTCTATACTCCGAAATGATAGGGCAAAAGAGGCATCTGATTCATATTGTATGCCAATAAAAGATATTCTAACTTTAATACCAGGGTCATAATTATGCAGGCTTTAGATTTTTTTGCCGCTATAAAAAATAGTGGTATTGATTTTTTTTGTGGCGTTCCTGATAGTTTATTAAAGCATTTTTGTGCTTGCATAACCGATAATGTTAGCGCAGAAAATCACATTATTGCCGCAAATGAAGGTAATGCACTTGCTTTAGCTGCTGGCCATTATTTAGCGACAGCAAAGCCAGCATTAGTTTATATGCAAAACTCTGGTTTTGGTAATGCAGTTAATCCCTTTTTGTCCTTGTGTGATGAGAAGGTTTATAAAATTCCTGCATTAGTAGTCGTTGGGTGGCGTGGTGAGCCTGGAGTTAAGGATGAGCCTCAGCATGTTAAGCAAGGTGAAGTTACAGAAGCATTACTAAAAACTTTGGGAATTAAATATGCGACTTTGTCAGGTTCTATAGAAGACGCACAACACACTTTGGCGCAAGCGACTGCTTACATGCAAAAGTATGAGTTGCCTTTTGTTCTTTTAGTGAAAAAAAATACTTTCACTGCATATCAATCTGAGGTTAGTAAAAAAGAAAAATTTGTTTTATCACGGGAAGAAGCGGTAATAAAAGTTGCTAAAATGGCGACAACTTCCGATAGTGTTATTGTTGCTACAACTGGTCATATTTCAAGAGAATTATATGAGTTCCGCAAGCATAATGGCCTTCAGCATACCCAAGACTTATTAACTGTAGGCTCGATGGGGCATGCTTCTTCTATTGCTTTAGGCATAGCTCTCGCAAAGCCAAATAAGCAGGTATTTTGTTTCGATGGTGATGGTGCTCTTTTGATGCACATGGGGTCAATGCCAGTTATTGCAGCTGCGGGGCCTACTAATTATATTCATGTTGTCTTTAATAATGAAGCTCATGATTCTGTTGGTGGGCAAAGAACATGTATCAATATAGTTGATTTACCTAGCTTGGCTTTAAGTTGTGGTTATAAAAAGGCAATAAGCGTAACTTCCTCATCTGAATTAGATACAGCTCTAGAGCTTATCGTGGGTAAAGAAGGCCCTGTGTTTTTAGAAATAAAAGTAAAATGTGGAGCTAGATCAGATTTAGGGCGTCCACTTGAGAGCCCCGTTGAAAACAAAGAGCAGTTTATGCGATTCTTAGGAGAAAAAAGTGCAGCAGAGCTTTGTTAGCAGAGGAGCAATTAGTAATTTAAGTTATATTTTAGAGAAGACAAAGCCTGCTAAAATTATTCTTTTCCATGGTAAACACTCTTTTGCTAAACATGAGGGCTCGATACTGCCATTATTGAGCAATACAAAGTTTGATGCGTATTCAAATATTTCACCGAATACGAAGCATGAAGAAGTAGTGTTAGCTTTAAAAAAATTTAATGCTCAAGACTATGATATGGTTGTGGCTGTTGGTGGTGGTAGCGTTATTGATTTTGCAAAATCTTACAAGCATTACTCCGAGTCAGAAATGCCATTAGTTGCAATCCCAACTACAGCTGGCACTGGTAGTGAGGCTACGCAGTTTGCAGTTGTTTATATAAACGGTAAAAAACATTCTCTAGATAAGCCCAATATTTTGCCTAATTTTGCTATTGTTGATAGTCAGTTATTAGATGGCGCGCCACAGTATTTAAAAGCTTGTACAGCATTAGATGCCTATTGTCAGGCAATAGAAAGTTTTTGGGCTGTGGATTCTACAATTAAAAGCAGAGATTTAGCAGTAGATGCTATTACTTTAATTAATGATAGCATTGAAGATTTTGTTTTAACTAATTCTGCTGTAGCTGCTGATCAAATGGCCAATGCTGCGTTTATATCTGGTCAGGCAATAAATATAAGTAGAACCACAGCAGCGCATGCCTTATCTTATGCAATCACAACTAAGTATAATATCCCACATGGTCATGCGGTTGCGCTTAGTATCCCTGATCTTTTTGCCGCGAACATTAATATTACTGAAGAGACCTGCCAGGACCCCAGAGGGTATACTTATGTTAGAAATAATATGGGTGTTTTATTGGATCTTTTAAAGATAAATAAAAGTAATATTGCCACATTCTTTTATTCTTTGTATGATAAATTAGGCATAGAATGGCGCTTTAGTAAACTTGGTATAATTGATCGTCATTATTTGCAGCAAGCAATTGATATGACTAGATTGGCTAATAATCCCAAAAATATAAGTGAAGATTTGCCTTTATTTTGGAGTAGAGATAATTGATAAAATTTTTAGATCTAAAGCAACTTAACCAAAGATACATGCGTGATATTAATGCACGTATTGCCGAAGTTTTAGACTCTGGTTGGTATATCCATGGCAAACAAAATGAAATATTCAGCAGTAATTTTGCCAATTTTTGTGGTGCCCAATATGCGTTGGGTGTTGCTAATGGCTTGAGCGCTTTAAGTTTAATTATAAAAGGTTATGGTTTTGGGAAAGGTGATGAAATAATTGTTCCTGCAAATACCTACATTGCTAGTATATTAGCAATATCACAAAACCAGTGTACACCTGTATTGGTGGAGCCTGATATTAATACTTATAATATTGACGTAGATTTAATAGAGCAGCATATAACTGCAAAAACAAAAGCCATAATGGTTGTGCATATGTATGGCCAGGTCGTAGATATGGAAAAAATATGGCTTATGGCAGCTAAGTATAATTTAAAAATTATTGAAGATTCTGCCCAAGCGCATGGTGCTAAGTATAATGATAAATTTACTGGAAACTTGGGAGACGCGAGTGGTTTTTCTTTTTATCCTGGTAAAAACTTAGGTGCACTTGGCGATGCTGGTGCTATTACTACCAATGATAAAGAGCTGTATGATAAAACAAAAGCTATAGCTAATTATGGGTCACATAAAAAATATCATAATACCCATAAAGGTGATAATTCCCGCTTAGATGAAATGCAGGCTGCTATTTTAGATGTTAAACTAAAATCATTGCATGAAGATAATGCTGCTCGAAGACAGGTATCGACCTATTATTCACAAAATATCAACAATCCTAATGTTATTTTGCCAACTGCCTATAGTGAACTAGGGCATGTTTGGCATGTATATGTAGTTAGGGTGTCTAACAGGGCTAAATTTCAGCAGTACTTAACTGATAACGGTATTCAAACCGTTATTCACTATCCTATACCCCCGCATAAGCAGCTCGCTTATAAAGAGTGGGCACATCTGTCATTGCCTGTGACCGAAAAAATTCATGATGAAGTCATATCTTTGCCTTTAAGCCCCGTTATAACAGAGCAAGAATTGGAGCGAGTTGTTATGGTGGTGAATAATTATGGGTCTTAGTTTAAAAGATTTGCAGCATATTACTAAGTGTAATAATACTGTTGTAGAGAAGATTTTAGCAAAGATTAAAAGTATAGATGATCCAGCTAAAAAGGAAGTTTTTGTGCAACAAGCCATGCATTTAATAGGTGCTTGGTCATGTCATTATTCTTCTGATGTGCTTGAGAGGTATTTCCTTGGCATTGCATCACAATATTCATCCCCAAAGCCTTTGCCAGACTTTGTGAAAGACACAGTTTTACATGTTATGACAGAAACATATAAAACTGGTGGGCATACAAGAGTTGTTGAAAGGTGGGTAAAAGCAGATGGTGTTTCAAGACGCCAGTCTTTGCTTTTAACTAGTTGTGAAAGTCGGGATATACCCAGTGTTTTACAAAGTGTTATAGAGAGCTCTGGTGGCAGCATATATCAATTAAGAGATACAGCAAGTGATCTAGGCAAAGGCTTGGAGTTGAGGCAAATTGCTGCAAAATATGAGTATGTGGTATTGCATCAGCACGATCATGATGTAATCCCAATTATAGCTTTTGGAAATATGGAGTTTAAGAGCCCTGTTTTTTTATTTAACCATGCAGATTTTAGGTTTACTGTTGGTTTTAGTGTTACTGATAAAGTATTAACTCTATCTTCATGGTCTGCGGCTTTAGCTAATAATTATCGTGGCATTAATAAAACTTGCCATATTCCATTGTTAAATGACAGCAAAATAAAAACTCTCAGCAATGATATGCTAGCAGTGCGCAAAGAGCTGGGTTTGCCACTTAATAAAAAAATAATTGTAACAGCAGCGTCATCCCAAAAGTATAAAGCCTTAGGCTCGACAAGCTTGTTAAATGTTGCGAATAAAATATTTGCTCAAATACCTAATGTTATAATGATAGTTATAGGTGCAAAATCTAAAACTTTTCCTCAGTATAAGAAAGTTTTAGGCAGTAATAATGTCAATTTTGTACTTTTAGATTTAATGCCCCCATTAGAGCTATACAAGTACTTTATTGCTGCTAATTTGATTATTGATAGCATCCCGCTTGGTGGAGGCGCTGCTATGATAGATGCTATGCACTGCAATAGGCCAATTTTAAGCCTAAAAAACATAGTGGGTCAGTTAGATTATTTAGTTCATTCAGAAGCATATTGTGATACAGAAGAAATTTTTATCAGAAAAGTAACTAAAATTTTATCTAGTAAAAATGAGGCGCTAGCTAACATAAAAAATGTAAAAGATTGTTATGCTAAATATGAATATGCAAGTAATGAAGATTGGTTAGCTAAATTAGATCTTATTTATAATAGTGTAGCTGCGCATAAAATAGTGGAGTTTAAAACTCCAACTGCAACTACCGTATCAAATTTAGATTTATTGCATTGTAACAATAGTTTAAAAACTATGTTTTCATTAAAATTGTTAAACATATTTAGTGTTAGTTTATATAAAAATATTTTTGGTAAATATATAAAAGTAGTTATGTTAACAAAATATAGTAGGCTACTAGTTATAAATAGAAAAGTTAAGTCTGTGTGTAACAAAAAATATGGGGTGCCATTTTTATTGGAGTTTGTGAAAAATAAAGATATATTTTTGTCAAAGAAAAGCATGGGTTTTATCTTTTTTGGAATAAAAATATTTTCTTATGAAAGAAATTGCTCAAAGCGAGCATGTAAATTGTTCGGTATTCCAGTTTATAGCAAATAGTTATTAAATAACTTTGTAGAAAATTTACTTTTTTAGCTTTTAGCGGTAAAATGATTGAAATTTTTGTAATTAATTTGAGATTTATATGCCAAAAGTATCAGTTTTAATGCCAGTTTATAATACCAAGGTGAGTCATCTTAGGGATGCAGTCGATAGCATCTTAGCGCAAACTTTTAGCGATTTCGAACTCCTGATAATTAACGATGCTTCAACGCAAAAGCATGTTGAATCGGTGGTGTTATCGTATAATGACCCTAGAATTAAGTATAAAGTAAATGAGGCTAATGTAGGTATTACCCACACTCGTAATAAATTACTAGAGTGGGCTGCAGGTGAGTATTTGGCAGTTATGGATCATGATGATATATCTTTGCCGATAAGATTTATGCGCCAGGTAGAACATCTAGATGCGAATCCTGATGTTGGGGTGGTCTCTAGTAATTATGAAAAATTTAGTAAAAAAGAAAGGTCAAGTAAGAAAAAAAAGAGATTTATAAATTCTCTTATAGAAGATTATGACATCCGTTTATCTTTAATGCGAACTTGTGCATTAATACATCCAGCCTCTATGCTGCGCAAAAGCGTTCTTATCGATAATAATATTCGCTATGAAAATGAGTTTACTCCTGCCGAGGATTATGCTTTGTGGTGCCGACTCATACCACATACTAAGTTTTATAATATACCCGAAGTACTATTTCGCTATCGCTGCCACAGCAATAACACCTCACGTGTCCAAAAAGACAAAATCAAGCGCGCAACTATGGCTATATACGCTTTTGTGGAGCAGGAAAACCCATTGCTCTATAAGCAATACCAACTAACTGCCAAACATACGGCAATTTTTCGTTTGTTTGGCTTTATTCCATTTTTGAAATTTGTGTCACAGTCACAGCGCACTTGGGTTTATTTATTTAATATTATTCCAATTTGTTTTTATAAAAAATATTCTAATTAAGGACTTTATATGAAAGGTATATTACTAGCAGGCGGCAGTGGCACTAGGCTCTACCCCTTAACTAAAACCACATCAAAACAACTATTGCCAGTGTATGATAAACCTATGATTTATTATCCACTGTCAGTTTTAATGTTATTTGGTATTAAAGATATTCTGGTAATATCAACGCCAACTGATCTTCCAAATATCAAAAATTTATTAGGTACTGGTGCTGAGTTAGGGATAAACCTGCAATACAAGGTGCAAGATAAGCCAGATGGCATCGCCAAAGCGTTAATCCTTGGTGAAGAGTTCGTTGGCAATGATAAGGTATGCTTAATCCTTGGCGACAATATTTTTTATATGGGCGAAAAACTTAAAATACTGCGTGATCAATTAGCTGCTGGCAATGAGAATAAAGCTACAGTGCTAGCATACCATGTTGCCGATCCAAGGCGCTTCGGTGTCGTTGAGTTTGATAAAAACTTTAACGTGCTCTCAGTTGAAGAAAAGCCACAACAACCAAAATCTAATTATGCCTCTGTTGGCTTATATTTTTATCCGAATGATGCAGCCAAAAAAGCAAGGTCATTGCAACCATCGGCGCGTGGTGAGCTGGAAATTACCGATTTGAATAACCTATATTTGCAAGAAGGGCGCCTTAATGCTCTCCCAATGGGACGTGGTAATGCCTGGCTCGATGCTGGTACCCATGATTCGTTGTTGGATGCAGCTAATTTTGTCCAAGTTATAGAAAAGCGCCAAGGCTTGAAAATAGCCTGCCTTGAAGAAATAGCCTGCAGAATGGGCTTTATAAATGCAGCGCAAATGCGGGAATTAATAAATTCAATCAAAAATCAAGATCATAAAAATTATCTTGAAAAAACCTATGAGGATGTCCATGCAGTTTCTGAACACGAATATAGCTGATGTAAAAATAATTGAGCCACGCATCTTTGCCGATGAGAGGGGCTATTTTTTCGAAAGTTATAATCAGAGCGAATTTAATAAAGCAGGCATTAATGCTAATTTTGTGCAAGATAATGAGTCTAAATCAAGTTATGGTGTGGTGCGGGGCTTACACTGCCAGTTAGGAGCGCATGCGCAGGCAAAGCTCGTGCGGGTATTATCTGGCAAGGTACTGGATGTGGCGGTTGACTTTAGAGCAGGCTCACCTACTTATGGCCAGCATGTGGCGGTGGAGCTATCTTGTGAGAATAAACGCCAGCTTTATATCCCGCGTGGTTTTC
>Ga0209264_1000874_pt1 | contig 19223 bp, 18 predicted proteins | sample SaaInlV_DNA_150m_FD_184687 | JGI IMG/M metagenome (GOLD analysis project Ga0209264, IMG submission 184687) | Marine microbial communities from expanding oxygen minimum zones in the Saanich Inlet - SI075_LV_DNA_150m (SPAdes) (version 2) | ecosystem: Environmental > Aquatic > Marine > Unclassified... | reverse complement strand
GCTGGTTCGTTTTTTACTCATAATTTTTTACTCCGAATTGTTTGGTTAAGTTTAACTCGTTCGAAATAAGAAATCTTAATTTGTTGTCTTAATTTGTTGGGGCACTATAAATCTCATATACTCCTCATAAAGTAATTTAAATATTCTGAAGAAATTTTAGGTACGGAAAAATCTTGTGCTCTCTTTATTAGCCTCTCCCTATTATAACTCTCATTTAAGCTTAAATTAATCGCATCAGACAAGGCAACATAGTCTCCAACTGGAACAAGTTTCCCGTAATTCCCATTATCAAGTATTTCCTTAGGTCCGCTTGGGCAATCGGTGCTTACAACCGGAACGCCACACTCCAAAGCCTCAACAATCACATTACCAAATCCCTCCCAACGGGAAGAGAGAACAAATAAATCTGCAGTACCGTACCATGGATAAGGATCATATACAAAACCAGGGAGTTCAACTTTATCAAGAAGGTTCAAACTTTTTATTAATAATAATAATTCATTCATTAATTCCCCATCACCAAGAATTATCAGCTTTATATTCAAGTCATCTGGCAATAAAGATATTGCTTTAATTAAGGTTTTATGGTCTTTTTGTGTTTTCAGCTCAGCAACAGATAAAATATTGAAAGAAAACTCCCCTCCCCATAATTTAATTCGATCAGAATGGGGAAGTCTTTGATGGCGATCTTTATATACAATCGGATTATAAATAACAGTGATCTCGTTTTTTCTTATATGGCCAATTGAGGATAAATTGTCTCTTACACCTTTTGAAACTGCAATAATCCCACTGGATAATCTATATGTTAAAAAAATAGTTAACTTAAGATAAAGTTTAGATGCGTTGATTTCATTAGTTGCAGCAGATGTTAAATGAATATGTTCACTAAGAAAAATTTTACCGACCTTTCCAGAGATAATCCATGCAATTACTGCTAGTGATGTAAGGGGCCACATTGCAGTCAAAATAATATCAGGTTGATAATTACGGAAATACGATACTAAAGGTGAAATAACACTTCTTAGTCGATTTACACGTAAAGAAATAACCTCTATTTTGTCTGGAACCAACGAAAGAAACTCGCCATCCTTACTCATTAGCACAAACTGAACCTTATGACCGCGCTTACACCAGTCTTCGGCAAGATTTAAATGTAGTTTTTCAGCACCTCCAAATTTAAGGTTTGGCAATACGATAGATATCTTCATTGTTCAAGTTATACTACATCTTTTCTGAAGTATTTCAGATATATTCGATATATGAATTCTAATTTACTTTTATCATTAGGGTAGTCTTTATATGATTTGACAGGTGAGTTCATTATTTCATCAAACTCATCAATACTTATTGTTAACTTCTTGCATATATACTCTTTATCAATCTCAATTCTTTTTTGATCAAATGATGGGGTTTTTAACTCATTTAGCGCCAATTCCCGTGTAATATCACCTGTACAAATTTGAGTGGAAAATGTAGCTCTACGATAATCAAGATTAAATTTCACTGGCTGTATATATGACTGCACAAAACTAGTATATTTTGATTCATGGTGCTTACCGCCATAGTCCTTCCATCCCAATTCTTCTTGCAGTACATTAATGGCCTCATCTTTAGAGTATGGGAGGTAATTCAACAAGTATACAATTCTAATTCTCTTAATTAATTTATAGTACATTTCTATCTTATAATCAAAAAAAGGAAAGGGTTTTATTTTGACACTGCCAAATTTTCTTTGAATCGATTTTAATAATTTAGAATCCTTTGGATTGTAAAACCATGATTCTGGCAATATGCCTTCGGTTGCAATATTACCGCCACCAATTATGTATTTAATATTATATTTAGAAGCAATTTTATGCAATACACCTGTAATTGCAATATCTGTAGGAATCTCAACCTCGGGGATTGATGATTTTAAAACTGATAACTGAATATCTTTAAATTTATTCCAATCTAACACATAACTTTCATAATCAATATCAAGTTTGCTACATACGCTTTTTATATTTTCAACTGCCTCTTTTGAATTCCATCCATTGTCCATATGCACTGCTAATGGAGAAAGACCATATTTTTTTAAAATATATGCTACATAACTACTATCAACACCCCCACTCACACCAATAAGACAGTCATATTTATTTCTTTTTCCAGAATCTTTTATCTTTTTAATAAGCCTTTTGAACTGGTCATCACTCTTTTTGCCTTGATAAATAATTTTAGATGAATTGACAATAAAGTCATTACAATGATTACAATTCCCATTCTGGTCAAATTCGATATATGGATCAGAAGTATCCATTACACAACGATTACATATTTGATATTTCATATTTAAATCAAGTTTATTTGAGATTTATTAGGATAATTTATTAATACCCCATTATTCGGTCCATGAAAGACGAACATACTGCCAGCAGCAAGCGCACTTGCGCAACCTTCGCGATAAGCACTTTTCATGTCATTAATATTTCCTGCACCACCAAGAGCAATAACAGGAACTGACACAGAAGTAGATATCTCATTAATTAACTCAATGTTATACCCTGACATTACACCATCAAATTCAATAGACTGAATAATAATTTCTCCCGCACCATTTTCTTCCATTAACTTTGCAAAATCAACAGGGTTGTATCGTGATGCTTTTTTACCTCCATGAGAATACACTCTTATTGATCCAAATATATTTTTCTTAACATCAATACATACAATTATCGAGGATGAACCGAAATAATCCGACACTTCTTTAATAAAACCTGGATTTTCAACTGCGAAACTATTAATTACAACCTTTTCCGCACCAAGTGCAAGAAGCTCTTGAATTTTTTCAATGGAATTAATTCCGCCACCAACAGCAAACGGCATATTGGCTTCTTCGCCTAGCATTCTTACAAAATCACTAGATATAGTTGTGTTGTGTTGTGAAGCTTTTGTGTCTAATAAGATTAACTCATCAACCTTTAAAGTATTAAATATATGTACAGCATTAATAGGATCTCCAATGTACCTATTTTTTTTAAACTTTATTGACTTAACTAATATTGCATCTTTAACTAACAATACTGGAATAATCCTCGGTCGGAACATCTACAAACCTACAAAGTTTGAAAGCAAAATATCTCCAACATCATGACTCTTCTCAGGGTGATATTGCACACCAAATATATTATCACACTCTATTGCAGAAACAAATTTATTAGAATATTCAGTTACATTTAAAATTAAATTGGAATCAAATACATCCATATGATACGAATGAGCAAAATAAAATTCATCCGTACTATTCACCCCTTTCATCAACGCACTATCCTTCATCTTTATTATTTGGTTCCATCCAACATGTGGAACTTTGTACTTAATGGTATCACTTACCTGAATTTTTTTAACATTGGCATCGATCCAACCTAAACCATCAGCATTCCCTTCTTCGCTCGTCTTTGCCATTAATTGCATGCCGAGACAAATCCCTAAGACCGGCTTATGTTTTTCCATAACAGCCTCATTTAATGAATCAATTAAGTCTAGTTGTTTTAGATTGTCCATAGCCTTTCTAAAATGACCCACACCAACTAAAATAATTTTGTCCGATCCCATGATTTCTTTCCAACTAGAAGTTACAAAAACCCTTGCATCCATATACTTAAATTTTTTCAATACGGAACTTAAATTCCCCATTCCATAGTCAACAAGTGCAATATTATTTTTCATATTAACGCATTACAAAATACTATTACCAACTAAGAAAGGGCCCACAGAATAAATTATATATTGTGCCTCTGTTAGACTCTGAATATTTAAAAAAATAGTTTGTTATAGACACCACTAATTAAGATCCTAACCAAATATAGAACTTCATCACTTAGAAGAAGTTAGTTTCTTTTTTTATTTTTAGCAAATATTCTAATAAAAAAATAGGGATGCCTATTGCAACAAGAGAAGCTATAACTTTGGGTCTAAATAAAAATTTAGGATAAATCTTTATTGCCCCAAAAATCGCCTCTCTTGCAGTATTTATGTCCTTCATTGTAATAAAAGTCAACCCGTACTCAAATAAGTCTTTAGCGATTCGTTTATTAACTAATTGACCGCCTCTTAACAAAGTGTTTTTATTTAACAATGCCATTTCATGATAACGCTTCACTCTACGATATACAGAATGAACATTTTTAGCGTCATTCTTATCGTGCATCCTCATAACCACAAGATTCTTATCAACAAAATCAAAGTCAACATACTGACTCATAACCAAAAAGTCATACTCTGACCCTGTCCATGGATTATTTAATCCTATTATGTCATAACAATATCTTTTTACTAGAGGTGAAATTGGTATCACTACATCTCCATTTAACAAATAATCCTTAAAAACATATCCTCGTACAGACTGATGCTTCCATTTATTCATCTTTTTACTATATTCAAAATAACAGTATCCATGACAATAAACGACGCCTACAGAGTTGGGTAGCTTACCAAATAAATCTATTTGTTCTTCAATTTTATCTGGAAGATACCAATCATCTGCATATAACACACTTACAAAATCACCACTAGATTTATTAATTGCGATTCCAACAACTGAACTTGTCTCACAGCCCGGGGGAATATTCTCTTTAATCTCAATAATTACAACCCTTGAATCATACGAAAAAGTTCTAATTTTTTCTAGGCTGTCATCTGTAGATCCATTGTCTACTACAATGACCTCTATTTTACTGTATGTTTGATCTAAAACGCTCTGTATACATTTCTCTATATACTGACCATAGTTATAACACGGAATTATGATTGATACCAACTGGCCTGTATTTTCTTGATTCATTTCTAAAAAAATAGTTATTAATTAGTTAAGTGTTAAAAATATATTAATTACATCAAAAAAAATATGTAATTTATTCTGGAATCTCTGAGGAAAAATTTAGAGAAATTATTCGCTATTTTCTGCTAATCTAACAGCTACTCAGATTGCTAACTTTACTAACCTTAAATCAATATCGTTAGCAAAATTTTACATTTTTTAAGTCAAAGAATCATTTTTTTGGGTTATGCCAAAATAAGACTCTTATAGTTTAGAGCAATGAATAAAAATATGTTTGAATTGCACCTTAAAGAATGTGAATTTAGATTCAATTATTATAAGAAAAACCTTTAAAAAGTTTTGCTTGGTACTTTTAGAAAAGATCTGATAACTGGTTAAATCATCTGCTAACACTCATTAAGATAGACTCCTTAAGCCCATAATTATCATATAAGCCAAACTTATTGATGGCTTTTTTTACAGATGGAATATATCGATCTACAGGCCTACTATTGTTTTCAGTATAAACAACACTAACATTAAATATGTCTGCAACTAGATTAGCCAGTTTCCCAATTTCAATCTCTGTTTCTGAAGCAACATTATAAATAGGACATTGAGGCTGTGAATTTTGCGCCAAGATCATTAACCATTTAACTAAATCATCTGCATACATATAACTTCTGTACACTTTATTATTGGCTTTCACTTTAATATCTCTGCCAGCTACACCATCAGCAATAAAATTCCCAATTGCAAAATGCTGGTCTCTAGGCAAATACTTTCCAACAAACGCAAAGCATCTGGCTATGCTTACATTTAATCCATTCTGCCCTAATTCTTGTATAGCATACTCCGAATCTTTTTTAGCATAGGCGTAAGACTTCTTGACAAAATCAAGTCGTTCTATAGTACCAAGATCCATATCTTCAGTCAAGTACTTGACATTTTCTGGCTGATATCCATAAACTGCACCAGAACTACAAAAAACAACTTTACTATTTTTATGAAATTTTAAAGCAAGACGGCAATAATTGAGCGTAGCGCTAATAATATTTTGTTTTTCTTCTTTGTTATGGCTTAAATAACGAGATGCATCGGTTGATGCGGCTGCATGAATTACAAAATCTGCATCAGGTAAAAAATCAATCTTGGAAATATCCCCGTTTAATAATTCAACCTTGTCTGATATCAACTCGGGGCAATCATTGACAAGTTTCTTTGTATTTCTTGACATTACAATAATTTTGCCAATGTCCCATGACTTCAACAACCCTCTACGGTGTGCATCTAAGATAGATTTTCCAAAAAAACCTGTACCCCCAATAATTAATAATGTAGCCATGTATTATGCTTGTTTTGCGATTAATAATCGTTCATCCAACATGTTAATTCTACTTTGGTCTTCTAATTTGATGCCAGAATAATATCGCTGCTTACTTTGTAACCACAGCAACTCAAACTCTATTCCTTTTACCAATCCTGCCTGAGGGTTATTATAAATAGCGTCTGCGCTATAAACAATTTTCCTAGTTTCATACTTATCAATAAGATTTTTATCTGCAAGGTATTTTATAAAATCAATAGATTTAGATGAAACAGCTCCTCCCAAGCCACAATGTAAATTCTTCTGTCTCACTTTAGAAAAAATATCTTCACAAATAAGCATCATTTTTTCTGAATTAGCCATATTTCTGTCGCCATTCATTGAGCCAACAAAGTCTACTCTCCCTATCGTAATTCCATATAGTTGGCTTATATTATCTACCGATAAAATATCATCTATATTTTTATACGCTGTAATTGTTTCAATATTTATTGCAAATTCAATTTCTTCGGCGTTATCCTTTGCTATAAAATTTTCTATTGCGTTAGTAAATTTTGAGACTGCAAATGCTGTTTCTGCCATAGGAGCAACTATACCTTTAACGCCTATAGATAAAGCGTTGTACATATCCGTCACAGCCTCAACTCCACCAGTTTTAAGAATAATCGGCATATCTAATGCTGATGTTATATCTTTTAATCGCATCATCTCTTCGATGCGACTACCTTCTGCCTCAAATTCTGCTTTAATTTCAAAAACACCGTGTTCTTCTTTTAAACACTTAAGAACTTCAATTATTTTTCTTTCTATTTTATTCATACCTTTATCTTTAACCTAAATATTCAAACACTTTAATCTTAATAGACTCTTCTAATTCTGGAGTCATGACATGCAAAGGATTAGATTCCATCTTACCGTCGTCTGTAACCCTGCTGCTAATCTTAGGGAAGTATGTTTGCTCTGGATCTACAGATACAATAAATGCAGAAAATCCCTCTTTTTCAAAAGATTCAATATAGCTTCCAGAGTTAAACACCTCTGGACTAATTCTAATAGCCTCAACCCCCCAAGCATTGAACAATACTTCCCAATCTGGCAGACCCAATCCAGTTGCAATATCACAACCTACATATTTTCCAGAAAAGTAATTTCTCTGTGTCATTCTAATGGAAGCATAACCACCATCATCCAAAATAAATACTTTGATATTACAATTATTTATCACTGCAGTACCTATCTCTTGGAGGTTTTGTGCAAAACCACCATCACCCTCTACCAATATAACTCTTTTATTCGGATTGGCACTAGACGCCCCAATTGCACCTGATAACCCATATCCCATCGATGCAAGCCCTTTATTTCCCACCATTTTTTGACCGTTTTTTTGTTCAAAGACCGACATCATTGTTGTGAATGCCCCACCACTACTACATGGAATAATAATATCTGAATCTTTCGTAATACTTGATAATTTTTGTACCAATTTATGAGGAGACACGTATTCATCATCAACTTTGTTAACTCCATCTTCAACAATAGGGATGGTCTGCCTAACTTTCTGACAAAATTGTAACCAGTTACTGTGATTGCCCAAATCTTTATTAAGTAACCTAACTAAAAAATTATTAGCATCAACAGCCAACCCTAATGATATTTTAGGATGTTCTTTTTCAAGTTCTGATTTATCAATATCTATTTGTATCACTTCTCCGACAGGAATAAACTCTTGCCAATTGAACCCTATTTGTTGCATACCAAGTCTAGTTCCGATTGCAATTAATAAGTCCGCTTGTTGCATTAAAATATTTGCACTTCGTTGACCCCAAGTATTAGGTCTCCCCATATAATTAGGATGATCGCTTCCCAATCTATCTGCGCCATTCCATGTAGTAACAATAGGAATGCTTATCCTTTCAAATAAATGATAAATTTCTTTTGTTGTTTCTCTGTCTATTCCACCGCCTAATAGTATTATAGGTCTAGTGGATCTATTGAGTTTGTCTATGACTCGCTCAAAAACTTCTTCATCCAAAATGGGTAATTTCTTATTTTCTAAAATGAATTCTGAATCAGGATTAGCATTTTTAGCTTGAACATCTAGAGGAATTTCTATAAAAACAGGACCCTTTCTACTATTATTTGAATAATTAATTTCTTTAAATAATTTTTCTTTACTCCATATATCAAGCATAGACAAAGAATTATTGCAAATAGGTTTGACGATATCTACACCTGGAATTTCCTGAATTCCATTTTGTCTTAATTTTCCATTTGATAAATCAGCTGTTTTAACCTGTCCACCAATCACTAATAACTCTCTGCTTTCGAGATAAGATCCTGCTATTGCTGAAACGATATTTGTCAAACCAGGACCAGCAGTAACCAATGCTAATGCCCTTCCAGAATCAGAGGTTTCATTAAAATACTCTACAGCCACTCCTGCGGCCACCTCATGGATAGTAGGACGACAGTCTAGCTTTCTACTAAAACTTTCCAAAAGATGCATAATATTACCACCTGCCACATAAAAACAGTGTGTATATCCAAACTCAACCAGCCAATCTGCTATTTGATCACTGTATTTCATTTTCTATTCCTGCTAACAAATTAAAAGCCTCCAAAATGAAATTATTATTGCTTTCATTCTTACTAAATTTATACCTACATAAGGAACCATCATTGTCAAACAAAATAGCAACATACTCTTTAGTTGAATGTTTTTTATCTGACTGAAATTTTGCTAGTGCAACCATCATATCGATATCTTTAATCATCAAAGGTAAGTCTATGACCTTTTGTAATAAAGTGAATATATGATCCAATAAATCATCAACTTTTCTATTTCTAACTTGAAGTAATCCCAAACTTCTAGATAAATGATGTGCGCACAACATACCCAACCCTACTGCAATGCCATGACTAATTTTAAAATTACTTGCACCTTCAAGTGCATGGCCAAATGTATGACCAAAATTTAACAATAAACGAATATCATTATCGAATTCATCTTTTTCAATAAATTCTTTTTTGGTTGCTAAACTTAAAATAACAATTTTCTCTAAGTCTATATTTATTAATAATGAGGATTGAAAACTAACTAATGATAAGTAGGTTTGGAATTTTAATTCAGAGTGAGCATAGCAAATTTTAACTGCCTCAAACAAACCTTCTATTAACTGTTGTTCGGTGAGTGTTTTACAGAAATTCACATCAACGATAACTTTCTGTGGTGGATAAAAATTCCCTGCTATATTCTTATATTTACCAACATTTATTGAAGATTTTCCACCGATACAAGAATCTACCATTGCCAGCAATGTCGTAGGAACATAAACCCAGTTTATGCCCCTCATATAAGATGAAATAGCAAATGTTGATACATCCTGAACAATACCGCCACCTATAGACAACACTACTGATTTTCTAGTTGCTCCTCGCTCTCTCAAGGACTCAATAATACCGCCAACAACAATCAACGTTTTGTTTGTTTCAATTGCATCTATTACTATCGGCGCCTTAAACGATAGATTTTTCCAAAGGTTATTAACATTTTTATCAATAATACATTCTGAATATATGCCTGATATTGATGAGGTTATATTTTTAACTATCTCAATCTCATACTCTCTTATGCTTGATTGTATTTTAAATATTTTTGACACGACTAAACCCTAAGTCCACTATAGTAAAATTACCAGTAATTCCAGTATTTAGAAATGAATTCATACTATAAACTGCATTGGACACATCTTCCAAGGTTGCCAATCTATTAAATTGGGTTGCTCCTTTTATTTGCATTTTTTGTTCATCTGATAAGTTTAAACTAGTCATAGACGTTTCTATGACGCCAGGTAAAACGGCATTAAATAAATGGCCATCCCTTCCTAAATCATTGCTTAATGATAGAACTAGTCCTTTCAAAGCTGATTTTGTAACTGCATATGACAGTTTGTCTTGCCTAGATATATTTTGCCAAATTGAACTGACAACACAAAATCTAGTAGGCTTAGCAACCAAATTATGCCGAATTAAGATAGATAACGAGTTTAAGATGTACATAACATTAGTTTCATACATTTCCTGATGCGCTATTGGATTGTAATCATAAACACTATCATTGAAGTTAGATCCTTGGGACCAACAAACTGCTGAAAATTTCCCAATTTTTTTAAAATATTTGAGAATATCGGAAGAGAGTTCATCTTCTTTTATAGGATTCCATTTAATATATTTATCATCTTCTATCGAAGATCGGCTAACTATGAAGACATCCCAACCTTTCTCTATAAATTTATTTTGAATACTCCTCCCAATTGATCCGGTTCCTCCAAATAGTAACAATTTAGGTTTTAAATTTGATGGTTTCATTTAAAAATTAACTCCAAAAAATTCTTCCATTTTTTCAGCTATATAGTCTAACTGCTCTTTTCCTATGCCTGGATAAATACCTAGCCACAATGTTTGGCTCATAGTTACATCAGTATTAACTAGTTCACCAACAACACGATATTCAATATTTTTAAAATACGGTTGTCTAATTAAATTTCCAGCAAATAATAAACGTGTGCCAATTTTATTCTGATCTAAATACTTAATTAGATCCAGCCTATTTACTCCAGAAGTACTTTTAACTGTAATTGAAAACCCGAACCATGATGGCGTTGAGTTATTTGTTGGTACAGCCAATTCAATAAAATCTGTAAGTGTTGATAACCTATCACTTAAATAATCAAAATTAGAATTTCGCTTTTTAATGAATTCAGGCAAACGTTTTAACTGTGCTAATCCACAGGCCGCTTGCATATCACTGATTTTAAGATTATATCCAAGGTGCGAATAAGTATACTTATGATCGTACCCTTGTGGCAAATCGCCCAATTGCTGCTCAAATCGCTTTTCACACGTGTTATCACAGCCTGGATTACAATAACAATCCCTGCCCCAATCTCTAAAAGATTCAGCTATGGTTATTAGTTCTGAATTATTTGTAAATACAGCGCCACCCTCACCCATAGTAATATGGTGCGCCGGGTAAAAACTACAAGTAGCAATATCGCCAAATGTGCCTACATGTTTTCCATCATATTCTGCACCTAATGCATCACAACAATCCTCAACTAGCCAAAGATTATATTTATCGCAAAGCTCTTTTACTTTTTGAAGATTGTACGGATTACCTAATGTATGAGCGAGCATAATTGCTTTAGTCTTTGGTGTTATTGCTGCCTCAATTAGATCAGCATTTACATTATGTGTTTTTAGGTCAACATCAACAAATACCGGAATGGCGCCAAACTGCACAATCGGATTGACCGTAGTAGGGAAACCAGCTGCAACACCAATAACTTCATCGCCTTTTTTAATGGCCCTGTTACCTAATTTTGACGAAGTTAAAGTAGAAAAGGCGACCAAATTAGCAGATGATCCAGAATTAACTGTAATTAAATATTTGATACCAATAAATTCTGACAATTCTTTTTCAAATTTTCTATTAAAACGTCCAGTAGTTAGCCATCCATCTAATGATGCTTCAACCATATATTGTAATTCAGTTACGCCTATTACTTTTCCAGACGGAGGCACAACACTTCTACCTGGTTGAAATATTTTGTCTTTATATTTTAAACCTGCATACTCCCGAACAAGTTCTGCAATTTCTAATCTTAATTCTTCAGTCGTTTTCATTATTCATATTTTTCATATAATCTTCAATTTCTTCAAGACATATAGCCTGCATATCTTCTTGATTCAAGTAGGCTTTATGCCAGTCAATAATTTTCTCTAATGCGTCGCTCAATTCCAAAGTTGGCTTCCAGCCAAGTTTAGATTTAGCCTTTGAGATATCTAATTTCAAAAAACCTGCCTCGTGAGGACTAGAACTATTATCAAGCCTCCAGCTAGAATTAGGCCACTTTGAAATCATTTTATCTAATATCCAATCTACTGATTTTACATCTTGCTCATTTGGACCAAAATTCCAACCTTCGGCATACTTATCGCGATTATCGTAAAGCTTCTGGGCTAGAATAAGGTAACCTGATAAAGGCTCTAGAACATGTTGCCAAGGACGTGTAGCCTTAGGATTGCGAATTACAACAGCATCATTTTTTTCAAATGATCTTAAAATATCTGGAATAAGTCTATCATCAGCCCAATCACCCCCTCCAACCACATTGCCGGCTCTTACTGAGGCGATACCTATATCATGACCCTGTAAAAAAGATCGTCTATAGGCTGATGTGACTAATTCTGCACAACCCTTGCTACTACTATATGGGTCGTAACCACCCATAGGATCATCTTCCTGGAAACCTTTATCCTGCTCTTCATTCTCATAGCACTTATCTGTTGTAATATTGACAATGGCTTTTAAATTAGTGCAACTTCGTGCAACTTCTAGCACTTTGGCAGTGCCAATAACATTCACCTCGTATGTTTCAATGGGTGCACTATATGAATATCTGACTAGCGGTTGAGCTGCCATATGTATCAAAATATCTGGATTAAACTTCACCATACTTTCATGAAGCACTTCTTGATCTCTAATATCGCCAATCTGTGAGTCAATCACCCCACCAATCCTTGCCTCATTGAATAATGATGGAGACGTAGGAGGATCAAGTGCATACCCTTTAACTCTTGCCCCTAATAAAGATAACCATAAAGAAAGCCATCCACCCTTAAAACCAGTATGACCAGTCAAAAATACGCGTTTATTACACCAAAAAGATTTATCAATCAATTCCAAGTCTTCCAAGGTGCTTTATTAGTTGACCATAGCTCTTCGAGATAATTTTTATCACGTAAAGTATCCATTGGTTGCCAGAATCCATCATGTTCAAATGCTGACATTTCTCCTTGTTGAGCTAAAACCTCCATAGGCTCTCGTTCCCATATCGTAGAATCACCTTCAATTAAATCAATCACTTTTGGTGAAAGAACAAAAAACCCCCCATTAATTCGTGCGCCATCACCCTTTGGTTTTTCCTTAAAAGTGTTAACCTTGCCTTTTGATATGCTCAACGCGCCAAAACGACCCGGTGGATAAACTGCAGTAAGTGTAGCTAGAGTGCGTTGTTGTTTGTGAAATTTGATAAGTTCACCAATATTAACATTACCGACACCATCACCATAAGTAAGACAAAAAGCTTCTTCATCTTTTATATACTGTTCTACACGCTTAATTCTTCCACCAGTCATAGTTATATTGCCAGTATCAACCAAAGTAACTGTCCATGGTTCAGCGTGTTTGTGATGCACTTCCATTTTATTTTCTTTCATACAAAAAGTAACATCAGACATATGTAAAAAATAATTAGAAAAATACTCTTTTATTACATACCCTTTATAACCACAGCAAATAACAAAATCTGTTATGCCGTGAGCAGAATACATCTTCATAATATGCCAAAGAATTGGCTTATGACCAATTCTAATCATTGGCTTTGGAATATTATCAGTTTCCTCGCTGATTCGAGTACCAAATCCACCTGCTAAAATAACAGCTTTCACAATTCTTACATCCTATTTTTTTAAATAATATACAGTTTACTCAAAAACTAACCTAGCATTAAAACAATGTTAGATTTTTAAAATTTAGTTATAGTAGGCTCATGGCAACAAGCAAACAATTTGAATAATAGCACAATAAATCAATATATAGATATGAGCACTATCTTACATAAATCTATTTCTTTCAGATTGACTAATTCTCGATAAAAAACGCATCTCATTATCTAGTTTTTAACATTTCTACTACATCATCATATATAGATTTATCCTCAAGCAGGTCTTGAATAATTTCCATTTCTGATGGCCATAATAGTGCTCTTTTATTAATTGGATAAACAGACTCCGAGGCATCCCAACGAGTATCCCACAAAGTAATGGGTATCAGGCCCATATTAAGTGCCTCACACAAAGCTGTACTAGCCCAACTAATAACAAAATTAGGTTTTAATTTGTTAATAATAGACGCCCCGTCAGATCCATCAACATATTTAAAATTAGAGAGGTCAAATATTTCATCCCAATTATATGGCTGTAGATTATATTCTTTAGAAAACTTTTTGGAAGCTTTGGCTAATGGGTGGACTTTAATATATACATCGCAATCAAAGGTTTTAAATAATTTAGTGAGACTTGAAAAACTCTCTGAGAATACACTCCAGTCAATTTTATGGCTTCCAATAGCAGGCATAAAGAAAATAGCAATATTTTTATGACTTTCTGCTGTCATCATTGGATAAATTAGTACTTTAGATTTTATTCCAGTATCTATCAAGTACTTTCTTTCATCATAACTATAAACATAAACTGAATCATATTCTGGATAAGTACTTAAATTAATTTTGTCCATCAAGCCGTGGTAAATATTAATCGTTTTAAATTCGGATAATATTGCCGCATGAGAAGGAAGTATCGCTCCAACTGAATAAACTGTACAACCTGGATGCTTCTCCTTAAGTTGTTGAAAAAACGAAATTAAATACGTAAAAACTGAAATATTTGCCGTATTACCATACAAAATACCTATAATTTCGTCTGGAAATTTCATTGTTAAAACAGATTTGTAATCAGCAATGGCTTTGGCTAGGTTTCTTAAAAGGATAAAAATACTCAACTTCTCATATTTCATATAATCAGTCCGACTAAATGCATAAATTAAATACATTTCGTTAGTATTGATCTGAAAAACTTTTTGAATATTATTGGTATCATATCCACGACCTGAATTCAGAATTAGAGAGGTTATCGTTTTTTGATTTTTATTGCCGCTAACAAAAAACTGTTTTAAATAATAGAAAATAACTCTAATAAATGGCATTACGTAAATCAATAAAATCCAAGAAACTTTCGTTTGATTTGTTTTAATATAGCCCTCTAAGGGATGATTACTGTTTATTTTTATAAGTATTTTTTTAATTCTATCATCATTTATAACCCATTTCAGAGTAGAAGGCACGTTTGGCATATCGAAAATCTTAACTTGAAGTTCTTGATTATCACTCATATACTTAACATCTACCGAAAATTATATTTCCTAAGCTATGTAACATAGGATGCTTATATTTTGACTAATTGAGGCATGGTGTTTTGCATTATATCCATATGTCAGAAAATGATGCAGCTCCATATGCTAATATCAATGCTGTAATAAGTAAATGATATTTATTATTAGAGATGCCTTTTGCTAGTGTATTTCCAATCAAAAAATAGACTAATAATGCAATAAGAGCAAACCAAATATTAAAATACTGAAAGCCTCTTTGACTTATAAACATCAAAACAATCAATTGAGATGCGCTAAATATTAGATAAACATATGCTATATTCGTTCGAATGGTGTCCTTCTCATTGTAAGTTGTTGACATCAATACAGATAATAATCCTCCTCCCATATTTGATATGCCATGTACCATGCCCATAACCGAATAATATAAATTAATATTTTTGTTGATGATAATTTTTATAAATCTTTTTAGAGTACTAGAAAGTCTCATCACGCCGATAAATAACAAGACAGCGCCCACTATCTTTCCAATATCAACTAAATTATCGTTCATAATAATAAAGGCCAGAGAGACCATGAGTGTAGGTACAGTAAAAAAATAAACTTCCCTTTTAGAATTAACAAGATTGTAATTGGAAATAACTTGTACAAAAGATATTAGAATTGAAGCAGGCAAAAGAATCCATAAAGTTGTTTCGTATGAGTAGCCATAAAGCAATAACGTTGGAGTCCCAAAAAGTAGTAACCCAACCCCAAATATCGACTGAACTATACTGAATAAAACAAGGATAAGAACTATAAAATATGTATCTAAAATTTCTGGCATAGCCAATTATTATTTTTTATTGATGTAAATAAATATATTTTGGAATTGAGATTGGGTTTGAGTTAACTTAAGTCTATTTATAATTAATAGCACAATCTACATAATTAAACAGTTTTTCTCTAGATTCGTCTAGAGAGGAGTTAACTCCAGTACCAATAACAATATCTGCATTAAGAGGAGTCTCATATGGATTGCGTTCTGAGTAACCTATTAAGTCAGTAATTTCACCTCTATCTGCAGAGGCATATAAACCTTTGGTATCCCTTAATTTTAATGATTCGATATCTGAATCCAGATAAATTAAATGAAAAATCGGAGACAAAACTCTTCTCACCTCTTTTCTGATACTATCATAAGGACTAATTACAGGAACAATTACTATGTCAAAAGTACTACAAATATCAAGACATATGCCTGCAATACGTAAATTATTCGTTTTTACATCTTCATACCCAAAGCCAAGTTTACTTTTATCGTCATTCCTTATAACATCTCCGTCTATAATTCTAACAGATAAGCCACAATTTTCATATCTTTCCTTGACATCGTTGGCAAGTGTTGTTTTGCCCGAACCAGACATGCCAGTTAACCAAAAAATATTTGGATTTTTAATAGTATCCATTTATACAACTTTTATTAAAAGCATATAATAAATTAGTCGAAAATTATATCTTTCGATGATGACTCTGGAGTCCAGCGGTCTAGTTGTTTAATTAATGATTGAATCATCTTTACTGCTTCAATTGGATACTTTCCAATTGCAGTTTCTGCAGCTAAAACTAAACCATCAGCACCCATCAATAAAGTACTGACAACATCATTAACTTCTGCTCTAGTGGGTGTATCTACATTAATCATAGATTCTAATAAGTTAGTCGCTACAAAAACCGGAACATGTTTCGACCGAGCATTAGAAATAATGCGTCTTTGGATAAATGGTATCTTTTCAATAACCACTTCTCGAGATAAGTCGCCTCTATCGATAAGTATCTGGTCAACTAATGGCAGTATTTGATCCAAATTTAGCACACCCTTTATACTTTCTATCTTTGATATAAGATTGGCTTCTTTCCCTATTATTTTGCGAACTAATTTTACATCATCTGCTGAATTAGTAAAAGAAAGAGAGTAATTTAGAATCCCCATCTTTTTCCCTATATTGAATGCTTGAATATCTTTTTCTGTTACCGGATCAAGGTCAACTTCTTTATTGACATTCACAGCTTTATTACTCCCAACAGTCCCTCCTGAAACAACCTCCGCCACAAGACAATTATTTTCTTTTCGAATTACCCTTAACTCAACAGAATTAAAATCTACATATATTAAATCTCCAACATCTAACTGTTGATATACGTTACTTGGTGTAAATGATATATTTTCACTATCGCCTATTGTATTACTCTTATGAATATTAACATGATCACCTTTTGTAAAAACCACAGACTCATTAATCATGTCTTGATTTCTAATTTGAGCCCCTTCACTATCTAGGCATATTGGAACAGATGACCACAATTTTATAGATTCTATTATATTTTTTAAGTCATTGATTTTCGTATGTGATAGGTTAATACGTAAGAGATTTACTCCATTTAACTCCATCAATTGAATTACCTCTTTGTTTAATGATGATGGGCCGATTGTTGCTAATAATTTCTTATTCATGATTGCATTTTGACTTTAACTTAATTTGTTTAATTTTCATTGCTAAAACTATTATATTTATCTTCACGTCTCTTCAATTTATCAAATAACGCCGGGTTTTGCATTTTATTCCTTAATATCTCACCTTTTTTTTTCCTGTCTGATTTAAAATTAAACACTCTGGTTTCCTTTTCTATTATTTTCGAAATATTTGGGTGACAATCTCTGTTTAAAAAAACTGAAATATCATCAATAACCGTGTATGGGTTTATCATTAGATTTTCGTAATATATAGACAATATATTTTTGTGTTTTTTCATATGGATTTCTTCTTTGTTCGTCAAGTGAATTACACTATTCACAACTCTTTCACATTCATTCATTTCTTCGTATTTATCTTTCCAATTTTTTGCATAAATTGGCACCGAAGCCTTATTTCCTTCTAGAACTGGAATAAATGCAAGAGGGTCTGTACCAAATCTCTCACCCCATCCTCTCATATACCATGAATATGCTATATCTATTGGGTTCCTTCGAATTAAGATAATTTTTGAATTTGGCGCCGTTTTTTTGATTATATTAAAATGTTGCGTACACTCATGCACCATAAAAGTAGAATACCTGTTATCTTGTAGAATTTTATTTATTCCATCTAAACCTTCATTTATATTCAATCTTTTTAGATATACATCTGGCTCAGGTGAATTAAATATAGAACTTGAGTCACTTTTTCTTGTGTTTAAATTTCTACCTAATGAATAATCATAAACACTCATATTCAAATATACCGATAATAGTGCTGATGCATCCTTTTCTTGTATTACCCCTTCACCGCCAAGTTGAATTATATGCTCAATAACTGGATTATATATAAAATAATCTACATTAAGAAAACCGCCAATAATTTTCCCTAGGAAGAATTTTCCTGCTCTGCCCAAACCATCCAAAAATAGAATATTCTCGTTTAATAGTTCGTATCTAGATAAAGTCATATTATATTAAATTGCTATTCATATCTTTAACGATGCAATTACCATATTGTCCAACCGCCATCTACTAACAAATTTTGTCCAGTTACGTACTGAGAAAGGTCACTCGCCAAATAAGCTATTACTCCTTTAAAGTCTTCTTCTGTTGCCATTCTGCCTAGAGGTGTTCGAGCATTATAACGTTGGATAAATTCCTTCGGCTGATTTCTAAGAACTCCTCCAGGTGATATAGCGTTAACTCTAATATCGGGTGCTAATGTTGTTGCCAGCCAACGTGTCAATTGGATAAGTCCACCCTTTGAAACTGCATATGCTGCTGGATTACCCATATCAGTACCATCATATAATGAATAATCTGGTCCGTTAATTGCATAAATAGAAGCAATATTTACAATTGAAGACTTTTTACTTTTTCTTAGTAATGGCGCACATCCTTGAGATAGATGAAATGCTGATGTAAGGTTTACCTCCATAGCGCGTCGCCAAGTTTCTATACTTTGATTTTCAAAATCAGTAACCCACCCTTCCAGGCCAGAGGTACCAACAAAAGCTGCATTATTAATTAAAATATCTAAACCTTGCTCATCTTTATTAATCATATTTATTAAAGCTATTCT
>Ga0209264_1000870_pt1 | contig 19266 bp, 16 predicted proteins | sample SaaInlV_DNA_150m_FD_184687 | JGI IMG/M metagenome (GOLD analysis project Ga0209264, IMG submission 184687) | Marine microbial communities from expanding oxygen minimum zones in the Saanich Inlet - SI075_LV_DNA_150m (SPAdes) (version 2) | ecosystem: Environmental > Aquatic > Marine > Unclassified... | reverse complement strand
TTGATGAAGTTTTAAAATAAGAGTTTGTTTATTGACATTATTAATTAATTCATCAAATAATTTATTTTTATATATATTTTTAAATTGTATAAAAGCTTCATTTAAATCATTCCAATCAATTAAAATGGTATTATTCTTATTAACATATTCTAATAATTTATGATTTGTTTTTTCTACTTTTTTAATCATTTTATTAAATTTTTTACTATCTCTAATAACTAAACATAAAGATAAAGTATAATTATTTTCATATTGTTTAAAATTAGTTAATATTTTATCAATGTCTAACTTTCCAATATTTTCTTTGTTAATATTTTTTGATGTGGAAACTAAAATATTTTTATTATCATTTTTATTTATAAATGTTAAATCAGATGAATCACCTTTATCTTTTAATTTTATTTTTTTACCTTTTTCATTAAAAAACATATCATTCATATTTTTTATTTTTTCAATTGTTTGTAAATTAAAATTACCTTTACAAACATCATAATTATTTAGTTTATTTAATAAATTTAAATATGAAAATAAACGAAAAATAGATTCTTGTTTATCTTTACCTTTCCAAGGTGTTTTTAACCATTCAAGTAAGTTTTCATTACAATTTTGTAAAAATAAATATAAATCTTTGAATGTTTTAATATTTATTTCTTCCATATTTAGATATAATATATTAAATATTATTTATTCAATTTTTATATTATTTAAACATATTTTTTTTGATTTTTCATCAACTAATATAGTTGAATCATCATTTTTATTTTCATCTGATTTAATATTATAAATTCTAACATTCTTAACATTAATATTACAACTTTTATTATTAATAAATAAGCCAACAGATGCATTATATTTTGAAAAAATATTACTAATAGACATATCATTAAATACACTTTTAACAACTGCTGATGATATAAAACCCATTGAATAACTACCTGTTAAATTTTTTTTACCATCCGTTCCAGTATCTGGAATAATTACTTTATGAATATTATATTTATCTTTATAATATTCATAATCATCACTTAATTTACCATAATTATCAATACATTTAATTTTAATATCATTACAATAACAATCATCAATTGAACCTAAACGAATACCCATAATTCCTTTATTAATATGACCCATTGTATCCTTATTTCTAACAATTTCAAAATTTTTACTTTCTTCATCAGTTAATGGTTTATCATTAAGAATTTTATTTAGAATAGTAATTACATAATCATCTATATTTGTTTTAATTAAAGTATTTAAATCAGGATAATCATTAATTAAACTATTAATATCTAAAATAACTGGTATAGTTAATGGTGATTTTAATAATAAATTAAAACTTACTTTAACACCAGCTCCAATCATTAAACATTTTTCTTTATATGATAATAATAATTCTTCATCAACAGAGGCTTTTAAATTTTTAATAGTAGTGCTAAGGATTTGAGTGTTTTTAGAATTAACACTATTAATATCACTAATACTTTCATGAAATTCATTAACACTTGGTCCTTGACCGGTTATTTTAATTCCATGCATATTACAAGGTGTAAGACCATTATAATTAATAAATAAATCATCAACAAACATATTTTTTAATTCATTTAGATATGTAATACTATAAATAGCATTAATATATGGTTCATAAAAAGTTTGAATTTTATTAAGTATTAATTGTATTTGATTTTTAACATTTTCTCTATTATCCATTACTTGTATAGTTTGTAATAATTTATGAATAAATATAAAACCAGCAAAGAATGGTGTAATAACTACATCATTATTAGAAGGTCCAATGTTAGTTCTTTCAATTTGTAATTTATTAACAGCATTTAAAGTTATTCCTGATACTTCAAAATTATTAATTTTAAGATTTTGTAATTTAACATTAATATTATTATTACCTAAAATAGCTTGATGAGATGATAATCCTAATGTTCCATTTTTTATTGTTATATTTTTACCAGTTTCTAATTGTGTTCTTTTTTCTAAAATTGGTCCTGCTCCAATAATAAAAGGCATATTATTTAATTGTATTAAAGCAAAAAATCTTTGTAAGCAATAATCCTGAATAGATTGTTGTATAGTAAAACCATTTAAATCTAATACAACATCACAAGTATCTATAATAATACCCGCTGTAAAACCAAAATTATTATCTTTATTATGTTTCCAAATATCATTTTTATCTTTTAAAAAATTAATTGTAATATCTTCACATAAATAATAATAACCACTTTTCGATATAAAAAAAGGACCATTTTCTAAATCAGTATTAGTTATTTTGTATTTATACATATTATTAGATTTATAAAAAAGGTTATTTTATAAAAATTAAAATAATGATATTATATTATTATTTTATAATAAAACTTAATAATGCAAAATTTAATGTATTGAAAAATTATATTCCTTTTATAATACCAAATTATTACACACAAGAAAAAATTCATTATAGATCTTGAAAGAAATAATGAATATTTAAATTCAATTTTAAAAAGCGTTATGTTCAAAAGAAGTGTTATAGAACATAATGAAAATACACCATATTATTGGCTTAAAATAAATTATGATGAAATATTTAGTAAAATAATAAATAATAATAATACAGAAAATTTTAATATTAAGAATATTTTAAATATCAATCTATTTTAAACTCAAATAAAAGTAAAATTAAAGAAACTAAATTATTTAATAAAAATATTTACAATGATATATCTTCAAAAATATTATTATCATCATCCTTTTTTAATAAAAATACAGATAAAGAAATTATAGATAATAATATGTTTGAACTCAATGAAAATGGTATTTTAATTGAAAAAAATAAAAATTGTAATAAATGTCATCTATTAAAACAATACTTAAATGTATATTCATCCAATGTCAATAGTGAAGATAGTTATTTTATTGTTTATATTGAAAAAGAATTAGATAATAGTAAATATTGCACACTTTATATTGATAAATAAATTGATAAAGATTAATGTTATATATTTAATATTTTTGAAATAAATAATTTTATTTAGTTATTACTATTATAATTAAAATGTTTTTAATAAAATAAAAAAATTAAAAAAATATTTATTTAATTTATTATAATTACTTATTAAGTTCTTTAAAGTATTCACAAACAATGACTGTTTTTTCTACTACTGAAAGACGTGTTTGTCTTACTTCTCAAGAAGGAACTAATCCTTTTGGTTTATAGTGGAATTATTAAAAAAATAAATATTTTTCTATAAATAAATTTTAGTATTTAATTTAAATTAATTTCTAATAATTCAAAACCTTCATTTTCATTAGGATTTTCAAATCTTTTTTTATATGTATTATAAGCAATTAATGGAACTTGTTTATTATCATCTCTTAACTTATTTCTATTAAATGAATTTTCAAATGATGTAGTTATATGAAAGCATCTTACATATAAATTATGTTGTTTAGCAAATTCTACATATTCGTTTCTTCGTAATTTTGTGTAATTTGTTGCATCAAATATAATTGATTTATTATTTTGAATAAAAGGTATAGAAGCTTTAATCATTTTTTTAGATACTTTATATACATCTCCTTCAATATGAATATAATTATTATTTTCACATATTTTTTTAGAAATTGAGCTTTTACCTGAACCAGGAAATCCAATCATTATAATAATTTCTTGTTTATTATGTAAAGTTATATTAGGTAATTTAAAATTAATTGGTTCATCACAAAAAAAATCTTCAGGAGATAAACATTTTAATCCAATATTTTCTGCAAATATTTTATCACTATTTGAAAAATCATTTTTTCTTCCTAAAGCATCACCAACAAAAAATGACTTTTTAACTTTAATTGGATAATCTTTAAATAATTTATCAAATATTAATCTGTTAGGTTTATATTTATCTTTTTCTGTAGCAACAACAATAGTAATTGGAATTTCTAATGTTTTTAATGCTTTTTTAATTTGTATAATTTTCCATTTTTTTGATTGATTTGTAAATATTACAATCATAAATCCATTATTATAATACTGTTTTATTTTATCACCAACATTATCATATAACCAACACCAGTCATCAATATTTGATGGAAATTGCTTATTATTTTTAGGTTTAACTAAAGTCCAATCATAATCAAATGATGCAACTTTTTTTCTATAAAATGATTTATTAATAGTGTGTATTTTAATTGACATATTGAATAATATTATTATTTATAATAAAAAACAATTTTTATATTATAATATTATATTATATTATGTCAATAAGTGGAACATTAAAATATGAAATAACTGGCACATTCACAAATATTTTACCAATTATAAATAATAGTAGTTTTACAATATTATCTTCAACTGAAACAAATAATATAGTATCTGTTGAATTTGAATATACACCAACAAATAATAATGATGGTTTTTATTTTTATAATATGAACTTAGGTTATAATATTACAAAAATAATAAGTTTTGGAGACATTCCACTTTCAAGATCAGGAAGTCAATTTAGAACATATAATGGTATATTACCACTTACTACAACTGACACACCAACAATTTTAAACAACACAATTGGTGATTATATGTTTGCTGATACAACATTTAGTGTTGGTGTTAGTAATTGGAATACAACAAACATAACAAGTATGATATGTATGTTTATTAATTCATCAAATTTTAATGAGGATATAAGTGGTTGGATTGTAGATAATGTAACAAGTATGTATTGTATGTTTGATTCTGCAAATAGTTTTAATCAAAATATTGGAAGTTGGAACATTCAAAATGTTTTAAGTTGTGGATTAATGTTAAATAATACAGCTTTATCAGTTGATAATTATAATAGCACTTTAAATGGATGGTCTTCACAACAAGTGCAACAAAATATTGAATTAGGAGCCATTGGATTGGAATATTCATTAGATGGAGAAACAGGAAGAAATACATTAATAAATAATTATAATTGGACTATTACCGGTGATATTTTTGTTTGTTTTATGAAAGATACAATGATTTTAATTTTAGAAAATGGTATAGAAGTAGAAAGAAAAGTTCAAGAATTAAAAAATGATGATATGATTAAAATATCAACTGGAGAATATAAAAAATTGGTATTTATTGGAACTAAAAAAATAGATATTAGAAAAAATATAGATAAAATAAGAATAATGAAACAAGGAATTTTAGGAAATAATTTGCCAAATAAAAATTTGTTAGTTACATCAGGTCATTCTGTTTTATTTAAAAATCTTAAAAATGTAAATGAATATTATAATGAAAATATATATAATAATAATGTGGAAGGATATTATAAAATAATGTCTCAACATTGTAAATTATTTGATCATGTAAAACCGGAGGAATTAACAAATATTAAAGATGGTAATAATGTGTCATATTATCACTTTGTTTTAGAAAATAAAGATGAAGAAGGGCAATATGGTGTATATAGTAATGGTATTTTAAGTGAAACAATGGCTTTAAGTTTTAGTAAAAAAAATTTTTATTAATAAAAATTGAAATAATATAAAATATAAAATATAAATATAATTAATAAGTATGGAAAATCTTAATTATACCTCTATTTATAAAACTGATAATGAAATTTTAAATTGTATTAAAGAAAATTTGATAAGAATGTTATTTGAAAGAAATTTAATAAATAAAGAAAATATAGAAAATAAAATAAGTAAAATAAAAAATATTAAAAATGATATTTTTGATATTAAACTTGATAATGCAGAAAATTATAATAGTAAATTTGAAGATGATGAATTATTAATAAAAGTATTTAATTATAATATAACATCTATAGCTAAAGGCAGTGAAATTCAAGAATTTATAATCAAAAATATTAATAAATATAAAATATTAATAGTTAATGACATAACACCAAAATCAATTAATAGCTTAAAACAATTATCTAATATTAAAAAAGAAAACAATAGTAGTAATTTAGAAATATTCACATTTTTTGAATTATCATTTATTGTTATTGATAATATTCTTCAACCTAAATTTATTCCATTAAATAAAGATGAAGAACAACAATTTTTAGATGAATATCCAACAATTAAAAAAAAAGATTTAAAAATTATATTAAATAATGACCCTGTGGCAAAATTTTACAATTTTAAAACAAATAATATTATTAAAGTTATTAGAACAACACCAGTTGGAATGACATTTGAATATAAATTAGTATATTAGATTTGAAAAATATAAATAAATTCATTTTTATTCCAACTTGTTCTTATTTCTTTTTTGTATAATAAATATTTTTTTAACAGATGATTATAATCAAATAATAAACAATATCCAGTGAATTCATTTAATATTTTATTATATAATATATTATTATCTTCTTTGTCAAAAATTTTATTACAACAATACAAAATATCATAATTACCAAAATATAATTTTTTATAGTCTTGATGTAATAATTCAACATTATTAAACATATTAAATTTTTCAAGTAATGAAACACTTTTATTATATCTTTTAATATTTATTTCAACACCAGTAGAAAATATATTTAATTTGTAAGATAAATAAATAATAATTTTTCCACATCCACTTCCAATATCTATAAAATTTAAATTTTCATATTCAAATGTTTTGATTATTTCTAATAAATTTTTTTCATTAACTTCTCCATATATATATGATTGAATATTATCATCTAATTCCGGAGGAATAATATAATCTTCAACATCAATTTTTGAAAATATAATTTCACTCATTTAATATTATATTAAATGATAATTTTAAATATTTATTTTTTTATAATGATAATTATAATAATGAGTATTTATAATTACTTTATAATATATGAACTTTCCAATAATAAAACATTTGTCAAGATTGAGATAAAAAATAATAAAATAAAATGTGATAATAAAGTTATTAAAAAGGATATTGAAGAAAAAATAAAAAATATAGATATTAAAAAGGTTAATTTTTATGTATCGTTATATGATTATAAACTAATAAAAGAAAGTGCTTTTTGGGATACTATTAAAAATTTAGAAAGAAATGAAATGCCAATATATAAAAAAAAAGAAGATTTAAAAGATTTTTTATTATGGTGTGAAAATAATTTTAATAATGATAAAGTTGATATTTATGAAACTGATAAATTTACAAAAAGAAAAACAGTTTTTTCAGATAGAGAAGAATGTTTAGAAAGTGTTAAATATCAACAAACAAATCCAAAATTTAGTAATTTTAATCAATTATTTTTTCACGCTGGTGATATGATAGATATTGAAAGATATGGGTATATTTATATTAGATCATTATATAATAAATTAGAAACAATTGATTTAAAAAATAATATTTTTAAAAATCATAGTATTGAAATTTGGGATAAATTTAAAACTGATTTTAATTCAATAAAAAATACAATGGAATATATGTTTCATAAAATGAAAAAAGGAATACTTATTGGAATAAAAAACAATAGATTAGCAATATTTTTGCCATTTTCAAAACACAATTATAAAAATGATTTCTATACCGAATTATATTTTGATGAAAATGATAAAAAAGTATTAAAAGAATATGAAAAAACTAAAAATCAAAAATTATTATTTAAACTAAATAATACAGTTAAATATTACTTAACCAAATATCATCTTCCAAATAAAGATAAAGAATTAGATAGAAGAAAATGGATTGCTAATGATTGTTTTTTTAAATATGAAAAATATGAAGGAGACCAAAATGAAGCTTTATTTGAAGATTTTTTTAATGAACTTTGTATTAATAGAAAATTACCTGATTGTATATTTTTTATAAATGTCAGAGACCATCCAATGTTAAATAAAAATTTAAAAGATAGTTATACTAGTATAATTAATAAAGATTTAGATGATAAATATTTACATAATAAATATGCTCCTATTCTTTCTGTTGGTCCATCTATAGATACAGCTGATATTCCATTAATAACACAAGATGATTGGATGAGAGTAAGTAAAAGAATATATCCTGATGATTGTAAAAATGGTTATTTAAATAATTTTAAAAATGTGGAATGGAAAGATAAAAAAAATATAGCTATTTTTAGAGGAACGGCTACAGGATGTGATGTTGATGAAAGAAATGTTAGAATTAAAGCTTCTATTTTATCAAAAGAATATCCAGAATATTTAAATGCTGGTGTAGTTAAATTTAATAGAAAATTAAAAAAAAAATTAAATAATTCATTGAATATTATTCAACCAAAAATTCAACTTGTTAATAGAATGGAATTAGAAGAACAAAATCAATATAAATATATATTAAATTTAGACGGACATGTAGGAGCTTTTAGAATGGGTAATGAATTTTCATTAAATAGTGTTGTATTAAAACCGGATTCAAAATATTATTTATGGTTTAGTTATTTATTAAAACCATTCGTTCATTATGTTCCTATCAATGAAAATTTAGATAATTTAATAGACCAAATTAAATGGTGTAGAGAGAATGATAAGAAGTGTTACGAAATATCACAAAATGGAATGGAATTTTATAAAAAGTATTTAGAAAAAGATGGAATTTTTGATTATATGCAAAAAGTTTTAACACAAATAATTCCAAAATCATTAGATTTTAAGAAATATGATAAAACAATAGCAATTATAGTATGTTATAGAAATCAGCCTAATAATGAAAGATTAATACAAAAAAGATATTATACTTATTGGATGAATAAATTATTAAAACCAATTTGTAATTATGATATTATTATTGTAGAACAAAGTGAAAAATATAAATTTAATATTGGTAAATTAAAAAATATTGGTTTTGATTATCTTAATAAAAATAGCAAAAAAAAATATGATAATTATATATTCTCTGATGTTGATACAATACCTGATAGTAATTTAATTGAATATTTCTTTAAAACTACCAACTCATTAAATGCTTTAGCTGTTTATGGAACACGGTATGAAAGAATGGATATTAAAAATAAAAAACCTTTTGCTGGTGCTTTAATATCTTGTAATAAAAATTTTTTTAATGAAATAAATGGTTATCCAAATAATTTTTATGGATGGCAAGGAGAAGATGAATGTTTATTATTAAGATTATATGAAACAGGAAAACCAATATATAATGTTTCTAAAAATAAAGGTCGTGTTATTGATATTGAAGAAAAAGAAGGTAAATTAAAAGATACAAAAGAAAAAGTTGAAGATTTAAGCAATAAAAAAGAAAGAGAAAATTTAACATATGAAAAAATTTATAACTATAAAAATTATAAAAAAAATGGATTAAGTAATTTAAATTATGATGTTATTGATAAGTTTGAATATGATAATAATTATCATATAATTGTTGATTTAAAAAAAGAAGAAGCTGAAAAATTATATCCAAATGATTATTTTTTTAAAGAAAGTATTAGTAAAGAAGTATATAAAAGTATTACAAAAAAAATATTTGATATTAAACAAATTGTGTTTTAATGATAAATAACTTTATAATCTTTAAAATCATCAATATATTTATAATCTTTATTACATTTTATTGTTTTAAGATTTTTTGGTATTTTTTTTTATTAAATTTATATTTAAAAGTTAAATGTGTTAAATTAATATTATTTGATAAATCTATTTTTTGATTGAATTTATTTTTAATATATTTTTTTATATATTTATCATTATATAAATTATGTATTTCAATCGCTATTAAAGGGTCATTATAATTACTAAACTTAATCTTTTTATATTTATTAATTACATCATAATAATCCGTTAATTCTTCATTAAATTCTGGTTTAAATATTAACAAATCATCCACAATCCAGTAATTATTTTCCATTATTAAATATTTAATAATATTATAAATAAATTTTCAATTTTTAATGATGAATAACTTCATAATCTTCAAAATCATCAATATATTTATATTCTTTATCACATTTAATTGTTTTAAGATTTTTTGGTATTTTTTTTATTTTTAAATAATAATTTATTAATTCTAAATATTCAATTGAATTTGGAAGATTATTTAACTCTTTTTTATAATTTATAATATTTATTTTTTTAATACTATTTGGTAAATTATCTAAATTTAAATCATAGCTATATATTTTTAATTCTTCAATATTATTATGTAAATTATCTATTATATATTGATTATTACAATATTCCATTTTTAAACTTTTAACATTTAATGGAATATTAAATTCTTGATTAAACCCATTACCAAAAGTTAAATGTGTTAAATTAATATTATTTGAAAAATCTATTTTTTGATTTAAATCCCCTTTAAAAGTTAAATGTGTTAAATTAATATTATTTGATAAATCTATTTCCTGATTAAAACTCTCTCCAAAAGTTAAATGTGTTAAATTAATATTATTTGATAAATTTATTTCTTGATTAAAATACCCTTCAAAAGTTAAATGTGTTAAATTAATATTATTTGATAAATTAATTTCTTGATTAAAATTTCCAAAAGTTAAATGTGTTAAATTAATATTATTTGATAAATTAATTTCTTGATTAAAATTTCCAAAAGTTAAATGTGTTAAATTAATATTATTTGATAAATTTATTTTTTGATCAAAATCCCATCCAAAAGTTAAATGTGTTAAATGAATATTATTTGATAAATTGATTTTTTGATTAAAATTATTGCCAAAAGTTAAATGTGTTAAATGAATATTATTTGATAAATTAATTTCTTGATTAAAATTTCCTCCAAAAGTTAAATGTGTTAAATTTATATTATTTGATAAATCTATTTCTTGATTAAAATACCATACAAAAGTTAAATGTGTTAAATTTATATTATTTGATAAATCTATTTCTTGTTTAAAAAGAAATCCAAAAGTTAAATGTGTTAAATTTATATTATTTGATAAATCTATTTTTTGATTAAAATAATATCCAAAAGTTAAATGTGTTAAATTAATATTATTTGATAAATCTATTTCTTGATTAAAATACCATCCTAAATTTAAATGTGTTAAATTAATATTATTTGATAAATTTATTTCTTGATTGTAATCACTTCTAATAAAATTAGAACAATATTCTATATTATACATATTATTGGTCTCAATTGCTATTAATGGTTTATTATAATTACTAAACATAATTTTTTTATATTTTTTTATCACCTCATAATAATTTGTTAATTCTTCATTAAATTTAGGTTTAAATATTAACAAATCATCTATAATCCAATAATTATTTTCCATTTTTTATTATTTTAATAAATATATAAATAAATTTTCAATTTTTTTAATGTGTTATAACTTTATAATCTTTAAAATCATTAATATATTTATATTCTTTATTACATTTAATAGTTTTAAGATTTTTTGGAATTTTTCTTATTTTTAAATAATAATATTTTAATTCTAAATATTCAATTGAGTTAGGAAGATTATTTATTTCTTTTTTATAACCATCAATATATATTTTTTTAATACTATTCGGTAAATTATCTAAATTTAAATCAGTTTCATATATATATAATTCTTCAATATTATTATGTAAATTATCTGTTATATATTGATTATTACAACTATTCATAGTTAAACTTTTAATATTAAATGGAATGCATATTTCTTGATTAAAACAATTTCCAAAAGTTAAATGTGTTAAATTAATATTATTTGATAAATTTATTTCTTAATTAAAACAATTTCCAAAAGTTAAATGTGTTAAATGAATATTATTTGATAAATTTAGTTTTTGATTAAAATAAAATTCAAAAGTTAAATGTGTTAAATTAATATTATTTGATAAATCTATTTTTTGATTGAATTTATTTTTAATATATTTTTTTATATATTTATCATCATATAAATTATATATTTCAATCGCTATTAAAGGGTCATTATAATTACTAAATATAATCTTTGTATATTTATTTATTATGTCATAATATTTTGTTAATTCTTCATTAAAATTAGGTTTAAATATTAGACAATCTTCTACAATCTAGTAATTATTTTCAATTTTTATTATTTAATAATTAATATAAATAAAAATTGAAAATATATATATATTAATTATTAAATAATAAAAATGAATGAATTAAATAAATTTTGCAAAGATCAAATTATAGAAAGAAATAATAATAAATTATGGTATTCTTTCAAAGAAATATGTTTTAATAATAATATTAATGAATTTGATAATTTTATTATGGAAAATTATGGAGATTATGAAAGAATATTTAAATTAGAATTAAAATATGATAATGATGGAGTTGGATTACTAATAAAACTCTATGAAAATAAATATTTTGATATTTTAGACCATATTCTAAATTTAAAATGGAATAATGAATTGATAATAAATAATTTAATGGCAAAATGTGTTGATGATAATGATTATTATAGACTTGAAAAATTAACAAATAAAACTTTATATTGTTTAAGAATGGCTGATATGGATGTATGTCATTATTGTTTAAGAAAATCTAAAAAAAATAATAATACTCAAATTATTGAATGGTTAAATAATTATTTTCAATATTTAGGTGAATTAAAAAATATAAATAATTAAAAAAATTTATAATTAAAAAAATATTTATATATAATTTTAAATGCTTAAAAAAACTCTTGAAATCAACAAATACAAAAATAGAGATATTAATGATAAATATCATGAAGAATATCAATATTTAAATTTATTGAATGATATAATGAATGAAGGTTCATTGGAGGAAGGTAGAAATGGTTTTACAAAGGCTGTTTTTGGAACTGCTATGCATTTTTCATTAGAAAATAATAAAATTCCTATTTTAACAACTAAAAAAACTGCTTGGAAAACTTGCTTGAAAGAATTATTGTGGTTTGTTAGAGGTCAAACTGATAATAATATTTTAAATGAACGAAAAGTTCATATTTGGGATGGAAATTCCAGTAGAGAATATTTAGATAGTGTTGGTTTAGAACATTATGAAGTTAATGAATTAGGACCTATTTATAGTCATCAATGGAGAAATTTTAATGGAATTTATTTTCCTAATAAAGATAAAAAAAAATTAGAAGATGATTATCAATTTAAATCAAATGGAACAATGCAAGAAAATTTAATTTGTGGCAAATACTGTAATGATACTAAAAATGAATTAAAACTTGATTTTGGTTTAACTGATGATATTATTGATATAGTTGATGAAGTAAAAACAATATCTCCACTTGAACCAAAAAAGGGAATAGACCAATTACAAAATGTTATTAATGATTTAAAAGACCCAAAAAAAAGAAATTCAAGAAGACATATTGTTTGTGCTTGGAACCCTTCTCAATTACATCAAATGGCTTTACCCCCATGTCATTGTTTTTTCCAGCTAAATGTTCTTGAAGGAAATAAATTAAGTTGTAGTGTTTATTGCAGATCACAAGATGTTTTTATTGGTGAGCCAATAAATATTTCATCTTATTCCTTCTTAACATATTTAATAGCTAAACATTGTGATTTAGAACCATATGAATTTATATTATATGGAGGAAATTGCCATATTTATGATGACCACTTTGAACAAGTAGAAGAACAATTAAAAAGAGAACCTTTTGAATTTCCAACATTAGAAATTCTAAATAAAAAAGAAAATATTAATGATTATGATATTAATGATTTTAAGATTTCTAATTATAATCATCATTCACAAATTAAAGCTAAAATGAGAGCTTAAATATTATAGTAAAAATAATACTATGAGGGGTTGTCATCACATACTGACCTGTTAAAATATTTTTGGAAAAATTCTTATCTCTTAATTCTGGATATTCATCATAATATATTTTATCATATATCATAAAATAATCAATCTTTATTTTATCATTTTTAATATTTAAGTTAATGCCTCCAATAATTGCTGGTTTTTTAAAAAATCCAATGTTTTTTTCAATTCTTAAATAATACATATTTATTTATATCGTTAATATTATTAAAGAATAATAGTGTGTATTTAAACATATGTATTTATAATAAAAATTGAATTTTTATATTTTATGTGGATTATATATTTTTTAGTATTAAATTTTTATTTTAAAATGACAATAACCATCATTAATCAATTAGAACAATTATTGTTAGAGGATAATCTTAATCAAAAATCTTTAACAAAATTTAATAATAGAAATATTAATCCTTTGTATATTGCTTGTAAGACAAATAAAGAAAATCTTGCAATAAATATATATAAAGTTGAAAGTTTTAAATATTTACTATTTGAAGAAAATTCAAATGGTTATAATTCCTTTGTTATAATATGTTTAAATAATATGGCAAAAATGTTAAAATTTATTCAAAATAGTTTTATTGATATTATTGAATATATTGATTTGCAAAAAACATATGATAATAATGAAACATTAATGATACTTATTATTAAAAAAAAATTAAATAATATTGCATTAGAGTTATTAAAAAATAATTATGAATTAAATTTATATCAAGAAGATAATATAGGTAAAACAGCTCTTGATTATTCTATTGAAAATAATTTTGATGAATTAACATTACTTATAATACAACAAATGAAAATTAATAATAAAGATGAAAATAATGAAACATATTTTATAAAATTATGTAAAGACAAAAATAAAACTAAATTAGCTATGTATTTAATAGATTTAGATGAAATTAATTTAAATTTAGAACATACTGATAATTGGAAAAAAACAGCATTAATTTATGCAATTGAAAATAAATTATTTAAATTATCAAAAAAAATTATTAATAAAATGAAAAATTTTGATACAATTGATTTATTCAATAAAATACCTTTAATGTATGCTATTGAAAAACATTCATTAGATATTGTTAAGTCTTTGTCTAAAAAAACTAAAAATGTTAATCATATTAATGATGATAATGAAACACCAATTATTATGGCTTGTAAATCTAATTTAAAAAATATATCACTTGAACTTTTGAAAAATAAAAATGTTAAAGTTGATTGTTATGACAATTATAATTCAACGCCTTTAATTTATGCTTGTAAAGAAGACCAAGATGTAGTTGTTGATAAAATTTTAGAAAAAGATTGTTTATTATATCAAAAAGATAATGAAAATGAAGATGCTTTATCAACCACAATAATATTAAAAAATGATAAAATAGCATTAAATATTATTAAAAAATGGGGAAATGATTTTAATATTCCATATAAAGTAAATAATGTAAATGTATATTTAATTGTTAGAGTAATTCATAATAATTTAATTAAAACAGCTGATTATTTAATTAATTCTGGAAGATGTAATTTAAGTTTTATTGATGTTATTAATCAAACTGTTTTAATTTATGCGATTGTGAAAGGCAGAGTTGAAATTGCGGAATTATTATTAAAATCTAAACAAAATATAAATATTGGATATGTAGATGTTACAAAAAATACAGCTTTGACATATTGTTCTGGATTTAATTATACCATTTTATCAAAATTATTACTAAATATGCAAGATTGTAAACCAGAAAATTATAATATTGAAGAATTTGATTGTCTTGGTTATTTTATACATCATGAACAAGAAGAATTAATTATACATACATTGAAATTATATGGACATAAATTTAAACAAAGTTATTCTAAATTATTTGAAATTTCAAAAAAATCAAAATTCAAAGAAGTGGAAAAATTTTTAAGGAAGAAAGTGAAAAAATATTAGTTTTTATATAAAAATTGAAAAATAATTTAATTAAATGTTAAATATAAATTATGGAAGAAATTATTGTAAGAGATATTGAAAATTATAATATTAAATTTATTGATGGTGATTTAATTATTACTCCAAAAAATGATTATATTGATGAAGATGATTTAAAATTTATAGATTTAACAAAATCAAATATTATTGATTGTAAAGTTTGTTATAAAAATAATAATTTAATAACAAATAAAACAAAATATATGGATATTTTAATTGAAATATGGAAATTGTATAATATTACAGAAATTATTCAAAAAACAAATTTTGATATTTCATTAAAAAATGAAAATGGTTATACATGTTATATTTTTAATAAAATATTAGGATTTTCTTATATAAAAAAAAACGAAAATATTATTTTTAAAGAAATTATTAACTTTATTAAATTTAATAATTATACCATTCATGCAAAAATTAAATTAAATAATAATAAAATCATATTTTTTAAAATTTAATTTTTAAAACATTCTTTACAAAAATAGTTATAATTATCATCAATATAAATATTTGTATATGGTTCATCAATATTAATTTTTTTATTACAATTATTGCAATTAATATTTTTATAAATACAATCATAACACATACTATAATTTAAATATTTATGATTTGTATAATTATAATAATTTATAAAACTTTCATAATCATATGGATAATTATTATTGCACAAGATACAATATTTTTCTTTATTTAAATATTTATTTTTAATTTCATCACTCATATTAAAATATTTTGATATTTTATTTATAAATTTGTTATAATCGTAACTATTTTGTTTATATATTTTATTGATTGCATTTTTATCATTTAAACTTAAATTATACGATTTTTTTGGATAATTTATTTCATCATAAGCATTAACAAATATTTCAAAAGAAAAATTAAATTTATCATCCATCATTGCATTTTAATAAATAATTAAATTTAAATTCAATTTTTATTAAATACAATTATATATTATTTTTTATATATAATTAGAAATAAGAACATATTAAGATGGTAAAAGAAAAGAAAAAATTAATATTTGAAGAATATTTTGATATTCATGATGATTGTGTAAAAAGATATGGAAAATTAACAGTTATATATATGATGGTTGGAGATTTTTATGAGTTATATTCATATAAGGAGAGGGGTCCAAATTTGGGATTAATAACTGATTTAATGGATATTGTATTAACAAAAAAATCAGGTGAAAAGGAATTATCACCAAATAATCCAAATATGTCTGGATTTCAAAGATTAAGTTTAAATAAATATGTTAATAAAATGATTAGATATAATTATACGGTTGTTATTATTAATCAAGTAAAAACAGGTGGTGAAATTACAAGAGAAATAGAACAAGTTGTTTCACCATCAACAAATATAGATGAGATTAATATTGAGAATAAGTATTTAATGTCATTATATATTGAGATTAATAATTCATTTTCATCAAATAAAAATGTTTATTCTTGTGGTTTATCAGTTGTAGAATGTTTATCAAATAAGGTTATTACATATGAATTGAATACAAATGATTATTATAATTTTATGAATGAAATAACAAGATTTTATATGTCATATATTCCGGAAGAATTAATAATATATGAAATAAATAATACAGATAAAAGAGAAGTTGTTTATTCAAATATTAATTTTGTAAAGGGTCAATATTACAGAGTGTATGATAAGATTAATTATAACTATACAAAAGTTAAATATCAGAATAAATTATTTGAAAAAATATATAAAGATGGAAACCAAATTATTAGTAAAATTGAAGAATTAAATTTATCTAAAAGTGAATATTCAAGGGTTTCATTAATTGTAGCATTTGAATTTTTGAATGAAAGAAATGCAAATATTTTAGTGAAACTTCAAAAACCTGAATTTTATAATGATAATAAATTTATGAAATTATATAACAACGCTCAACATCAACTTAATATTATTGATAATGATGTTAAAAATTATAATACTTCTTATAATTCATTAAATGATGTTGTTAATCAATGTATTACACCAATGGGTAAAAAATATTTAAAAGAGAGATTATGTTCTCCATATATTGATAAAAAGATTATTAATAATTATTATAAATTTACTGATATTGTATTAAAAGATAAACAGTATGAGAATATTCGTGAAATGTTAAAGGGTATTTATGATTTACAAAAATTATTTAGAAAATTGGTAATTAAATATTTGAAACCAATGGAATTTATGAAAGTTTATATATCATTAAAAAATAGCTATGAAATGATTAAAAAATTAGAGAATAGTGATATTAATAATTTTATTTATGAATTTCTTGAAAAAGAAAATATTTGTAAATTAGAAAAAATAATAAAAAATATTGAAGATAGAATTGATATTGATATATTTAAAAATTGTGATTTATTAAAATTAGAAAGGTCAATATTTAAGTATAATTGTTATGAAGATATTGATAAATTACAAAAAGATTTAGATTTAGGTAATTGTAATTTGGATACATTGGAAGAAAATTTTAAAAAATATGATAATAAAGTATGTATTAAATATACAAAGAAATCTAAAACTGATAAAGGATATTTTATTAAATTTCCACTTAAAAATGGTTTAAAATTTAAAGAACAAATTGAAAGAGATGGTTATGTAATTATTAATAATAATAATAAAATAATGTATGAAGATTTAGAATTTAAAGAATTAAAGAATGAAGTTAGAATTAAATTTTTATCATTAAATGATGAATCTAAAAATATTGATGAGGTAAAAGAAGAAATAAGTAAATTATGTTTAAATTATTATAAAATTGAAACTAAAAGTATTTATGAAGATAATGAATTATTATTCAATAAATTAATAAAATTAATAATTAATATAGATTATATATCAAATAATGCATATATTAGTAATAAATTTCATTATTCAAGACCTATTATAAATAAAAATAAAAATTCATTTATTAATTCTGAAAAAATAAGACATCCAATTATTGAAAGATTGATTGATTATGAATATGTTCCAAATGATATTGTATTAGATGAAGATAATACTGGTATAATGTTGTATTCATTAAATTCAGCAGGTAAAAGTAGTTTAATGAAAACGGTTGGATTATGTTTAATAATGGCTCAATGTGGTTTATATGTTCCAGCAGTTAATTTTGAATATTCAATATTTAATTCATTATTTACAAGAATTACAGCTCAAGATAATTTATTTAAAGGTCAATCTTCTTTTATTGTTGAATTAGTTGAAATGGATGCTATATTTAATTTTTCTGATAAAAATTCATTAGTTATTGGTGATGAAGTATGCAGAGGAACCGAAGTTAATAGTGCAAATGCTTTAGTAGCTTCATCAATTACACATTTATTAAACAAACAAGTGAAATTTTTATTTGCCACACATTTACACGATATTCCTAAACTTGAAAAAATTAAAGGATTTAATAATTTAAAATTTTTTCATTTATCAGTTGATATTGATGAAATGAATAATATTAAATTTAACAGAAAGCTTAATGAGGGTATAGGTCAAGATAATTATGGTTTGTTAGTTGCTTCTAATATTTTACATAATAAAGAAATTGTTGATACAGCTTATGAATATAAAAAAGAAATATTTAATAATT
>Ga0209264_1000865_pt1 | contig 19331 bp, 20 predicted proteins | sample SaaInlV_DNA_150m_FD_184687 | JGI IMG/M metagenome (GOLD analysis project Ga0209264, IMG submission 184687) | Marine microbial communities from expanding oxygen minimum zones in the Saanich Inlet - SI075_LV_DNA_150m (SPAdes) (version 2) | ecosystem: Environmental > Aquatic > Marine > Unclassified... | reverse complement strand
ATGGCGAAACTGTAAACAGTCAGGGGGCCGGTTCGGCGCAAGCGCCTACCAACCCCCACTCGAACGGAAGAATCAAATGAATGCTCAAGACCATCATTTAATCTCCGATCAGTTTCGCCATTAGAGAGCATTAAAATATTTGAATATTTTGGCAAAATTAGATACACTTAACAAAACACATCCTTCATTGTTAAAACAATGGGACTATAAAAGGAATAATGGTGTAAGTCTATCAGATTTTAGTAAAGGAAGTAGTAAAAAAGTATGGTGGAATTGTCCGGTCGGCGCTGATCATATATGGGAAGCAACAATTGCACATAGAGTAAATGGTCGTGGCTGTCCAATATGCGCAGGGAAAAAAATTGTAAAATCTAATTGTTTAGAAACAAGATTTCCTGATATTGCAAAAGAGTGGCATCCTACCAAAAATGGTTCTTTAACGCCAAATACTGTATCAACCGGAAGTCATAAAAAAGTATGGTGGAAATGTCCGAAAGGTGATGACCACGAATGGCAAAATACAATCGGGCACAGAACATCAAGAAATCAAAGCTGTCCAATTTGTAGTGGGCGAAAAGTATCACTATCAAATTGCTTGAAAACTTTACATCCCAAAACTGCAAAACAATGGCACCCAACTAAAAATGGAAAACTAACACCTATGGATTTAGTGCCTGGAAGTAATAAAAAGGTTTGGTGGGAATGTCCGAAAGGCGATGACCACGAATGGCAGACTACAGTATGGGACAGGATTAATAAATCAAACTGTCCAATTTGTAGTAATAGGAAAATAGTAAAATCTAATTGTTTAGCAACAACGCATCCTAAATTAGCATTAGAATGGTATCAGACGAGAAATAACAATCTTACCCCATTTAATGTAGTGGCAGGAACAGAAAAGAAAGTATGGTGGAAATGCTCAAAAGGTGATGACCATATTTGGGAAGCATTAATATCAAACAGAACACGAAATAATTCAGGATGTTCAGTCTGCGCAGGGTTAACAATTGTTAAATCAAATTGTTTATCAACAACTCATCCTCATATTGCAGAACAATGGCACCCTATTAAAAATGGCAAAAAGACTCCAGATAATTTTGTAGCCGGGACCCCTTCTAAAGTATGGTGGAAATGTCCAAAAGGCGATGATCACGAATGGAAAGCACGAATTAATAGCAGGACTGGCCAAAATGTAGGTTGCCCCATTTGCGCTGGTTTTATTGCAGTTAAATCAAATTGTTTATCAACAACAAATCCCAAAATTGCAAAACAATGGCATTCAACCAAAAATGGGGATTTGACACCCGATATGTATGTTTCAAAAAGCGGAAAATCTGTTTGGTGGAAATGTCCAAAAGGCGATGATCACGAATGGAAAGCACGAATTGCAGATCGCACTTCCGGTCAAGGCTGTTCAGTTTGTGCTGGGTTAACAATTGTTAAATCAAATTGCCTACTAACAACACATCCTCACATTGCCAAACAATGGCACTCAACAAAAAATGGGGTTTTAACTCCAAATCAAGTAATTGCTGGAAGCCATAAAAAAGTTTGGTGGAAATGCTCAAAAGGTGATGACCATGTGTGGTTATCTTCTATTGCTCACAGAGTTAATGGTAGAAATTGTTCGGTTTGTGCAGGAAAAAAAGTTGTTGAATCAAATTGCCTAAACACCACTCATCCTCAAATATCAAAACAATGGCATCCAAATAATAATGGTGAATTAACACCTTTCAGTTTTACCGCAGGTGCGCATAAACGAATATGGTGGCAATGTGATATTGATAAAACACACGAATGGATTACATCAATCCCCAATCGAATTGTTGGAACTGGATGCCCCTATTGTTCTTTAACACCACAGTCAAAGGAAGAACTTATAATACAGTTTGAGTTAAAAAGTATTTTTCCCAATATTAGGTCACAAGGATATAAAACCAAAATAAATGGGAAGATTTATTCCATTGATATTTTTATTAAGGATTATAACGCAGCAATAGAATACGATGGCTCATATTGGCATAGAGAAAAGACTGAATACGATAGGCAGAAAACTAAAATTTTGACAGATAACGGTATTACTGTAATAAGGTTGCGTCAATCTCCATTAAAAAAATTATTCAAAAACGACATTGTTGTAAAATCTACTTTTAATGGAAAGATCATAACCAATAAAATATTCAAAAAGATAAAATCAACTTTCAATATTTCCCAACAAGTTGAAAACAAGATTGATAGTTATTTGTTGAAAGATGGTTTACAAAATGAAGAAGCATTAAACCGCTATATTGAACGATTACTAATAGAAAAAAAGAATCGAAAACTTGCTATAATTAAGGCAAAAAACAATGCTCTCTAACCCCCACTCCACCGGACGGCTAATGCTGGAAGCGAAAATGAAGGATTTTGGTAAAATAATGGTAAGTGTATTTACAAAAGATTTGAGAATGGATTCGCCGTCCACCTCCGGTGAGTTTATTCGTTGGGTTGCCTAAAATTTACAGGAGCAAGATATGAATAATATTGAACTAATATCACCACATATTTCCCCAAGAATTCTTGGGAATATTGCTTCTTTATATAATGACACAAATCGTGTTTTTATGGAATACATAGACAATTCTATTGATAGTGCAGAAAACTTTTTTAATCAAGATGAAGAAATCTATTCAAAGCCAATTGACATTAAAATTGAACACACTGGTTCAAATAATAAAAATAGTAAAATTATAATAACTGATAATTGCACAGGAATGGATTCCGATGGTTTATTAAGAATTATTAGAGAGATAGGAAATTCAGACAAAAAAGAGCAACCCTGGACAAATGGGCAATTTGGCTATGGGATTTATTCTTTTATGGCAATTTGTAAAAATATTGAGATTATTTCAAAAGTTGAAAATAATTCTCCACAAATTGTAAAATTGAATCGGGATATTTTAAACAAAGATCATATCGAAGATGTAAAGATTGAACCGCCAATAGAATGTGCAAAACATTTGTTTGAATATAAAACGGGCACGAAAGTAACACTTAAAAATATCGAAAATACCTACTGGAAAGATATTGACTTATCAAAACTAAAATTAGAAATAGAGAAACATTTTGAGTTATTATTATCAAGAACAAATATAAATTTATCATTGTTTTCAAAGGGGGCTCTTTTTGCGCATTGTGGTTCATTTAATTATGATACTTTCTCTGGTGAAAGTTATACCGATTTTTTGAATGAATTAAGCGTTTCTGGAAGACTTGGTGCAATCAAAACATTTAGTATCACAAATCCATTAAAAGTTTTTATTAAAATCACCGATGGTGAAGATATCAATAAAAGACCTGTCATTATTACAAAGGGACGAAGGATCGCTGAAATAAAAGATTTGAAATCATTTAAATCGGAAAACAAACAAGTTATTTGGAACCACCCAAATGTTACGGGCTATATAGATATTCAGAATTTTTTAGACCCAACAATTGCAAGAAATGATTTCAGGAATAATGATAAATCCAAAGCGCTTTTTTCATACTTGATTGACATAGAAAGTCTTATTCAGGATTTAATCGAAAAAATAAACAAAGAAGATGAAGAAAAACATTATCATCATTTAGAAAATGAATTAAATAAAGCATTATCAAGTCTGGCAAAATTAGATATAAAAATTTTAAAGCATAGAACAGATATAATAACTGGTAATGAAATTCCATTGACTGAAGGTTCGTCTGGGCAAGAATTAGTTGAAGGATTTGGTGGTAAAGACAGGGATGAAGGTCAAGTCGGTTCAGGAAACAGTATCGGCGAAAATGAAGGCGTAGGTATTGGTCCTGGTGGCGATAGTGGTGATATACCTGCAGAAAATTCTCCAGGCGACTCACCCAAAAAACAAGAGTCTGATAATCCATTTGAAGACTCTGATTCAAAAGGGAGAAAAACGAAAAAAAGCGGATTTAATGTTAGAATTGTAGATCGACCTCCAAATAAAATAAAATCACCACGAACAGGTGAAGTAATAGAGCAAAGATCAATTTTATCTGGTGATACTATTGAGATTTTTAAGCAACATTCAGACTTTCAAAACAGGATACAGAAATCCAGGACAAAATCTCATAAAATTGGTCAGCGAATGATTACTTATTTATCAGGAGAGATGACTGTTCATTACAAAGATATGTTTCATAATAAAATGGGGCAACCTGAATATGATAAATGGATGTTTGTTGATCTAACGGATTCAATTTATCAGTTGGAAAAAATGTTAAACCCATTGGTTGGTGTAAACCTTTCTGATTTAGATGAAAATGAGTAATTCAAATAAAATTAATACAATCATAAAGGAAATAACTCCACATTATAATAAATATATTGGTAATAAATCGAATCTTTCTGGGGCCCAATCGTTAAAAATTATGTGGGATATAGGTGAGATATTAAAAATACAAATTGACAAATTAAACATTCCACCACATAACCTTTATAGACAGATTTATGGCAAATCAGAAAGCAATAACAATATTTTACAAAAAAGTTACATAACAAGAGAATTCCAGGGTAGGTGTTTTAGAATAAGAAAAATATTTCCATTAAAAAAAGATATTGATAAACAATTACCTAAACTAAAAAGTTTTACTTGTTTTAGAGAAGCAATGCCTTTTTTTGATAATGATAAATACAAATTTGAAGGTATTCAAAAAGAACTCTTATTAAAACTTTTAAACTCAAACATAAAATCATCTTCAATAATAAGCGATATTAAAAAACTTCAAAAAAATTATATTGGTATTAATAATACAAGAAAACAGAGATTAGATGAATTAAATGTAGAGAAAGAAAAATTTATTTTTATTTATAATGAAGTTTATCGAATATTAACAAATTTTGAATATGAAACATTTAAAGAAAACTTAAATGTTTCTAATGATTTAATTATAAACTTTTCACAACTAACAAGTGCTTTGGTTTCTGAAGAAATTGTTACACCCGACTTAATTAAAAGTGAGAACTTGCCAGAGCCATTTAAATCTTTGAATGCTATTTTAAACAAATTATTTACAAAAGAAAAAATGACGGAAAGAAGTCGATTTAGGAGATTAATACCACCGGAAAGAATTTCAAAATTATCTGATATGATATATGCTTTAACAGAAAAAAAATTATTTGTACATTATAATAAAAGACAGGCAAACCCAACCCCCACTCCACCGGACGGCTAAACTTGTGCGGTGAATTTGAGAATTGGTGACAAAATGAAGATTTGTGAAGTAACTAAAATTTGTGGAATAGATTCGCCGTCCTCCGGTGAGTTTATTCGTTGGTCGGTCGCTTTGCGCCCGACCAATGGCAAATAAAATGAACAAAATACTAATATTAATTATCTACTTTTTATTAATTGGTTGTGAAAATTTGTTTGAACAAGAGAAGTGGAAAACAACCTTTACTCAATCATCATTTGATGATTCTCAAACAGTTGTGGTTTCTTTAAAAGCTGAAAGAAAAATCAAGGGGTTTTTAGAATCTTCTTTACCTAAATTAATTTTTCGTTGTAAAGAAGGTTCAGTTGAGATTTATATAAATGTTGGTTTGCAGCAAGATGTAGAATACGATTTTGAAAATTCTACTGTAAGAATTAGGTATGATAAAGAACCTGCATTTCAATCAAAAATGGGACATTCAACAAGTGGCGATGCTTTATTTTTCAAAAAATCTAATGAAGTTTTACTAGAAATGGTAAAGCACAAAACTATGATTTTTGGTTTTACACCATTCAATGCTTCGCCTGTCCAAACCAGTTTCGATTTAACACAATTAAGAGAAAAAATACAACCATTAGTTAAGGCTTGTTCTATTAAATAAATGAAAGGAAAATAAAATGTCGAAAAGTGTAGGTTATTATTATCACCCAGCAAATAACCATCCAACTGAAATATTTGAAGGCTTTTCTTGGCCTTGTTTATTTTTTGGTGTTTTTTGGTATCTATACAAAGGAATGTTTGCTTGGGCTTTAATAGCGTTTGTTGCTGCTTGGTTTTCATTTGGAATTTCAATGATAATATTTCCATTTTTTTCAACCAAACAACATAAAGATTATCTATTGAAGAAGGGTTACTTAACAGAAAAGAAGGTTGACTAATTTGCCATTTAACCCCCACTCCACCCAGCCTACATTGTCCACCTACGCTTTGCTTTGGTGGACAGGCATTACGGCAGGCAGGCGGACGGCGATGAGAATTAATCTGCACCTCGTTACGATTAATAAATTTGGAATTACAAAAGCCGGCTTGCCCGCCGTAGCAGTAGCGTAGGTGGGTGAGTTTATTCGTTATATTTCAGCAAACAATTATCAAGAGATTTAAATTATGAAGGGTAAAAATAGATTTACTAAAAATGAAATTTACCAACTCAAAAAACTTATTACGAAAAAGGTAATTTCTTCAAAATATGAACAGAAAAAAATTCGAGACAAAATTCGAAATATCGGGTTTTATTTTACAGACTTTTCTAATAAAAAAGGTTACACAGTTAATGATTTAGAAATTTTAATTAATAGTGGTTTAATTGAAATTGTCGAAACAGAGTTAACTAATAAAACAGGAAGAATAGAAAATGAAGGGGATAAAGTTACTTTTAATAATTCTTTCAAAAAAACAAGTGGCAAGGGAAAAAAGCCTACAATAGTTAAAACCCTTAGTGAATTAAATAACCCTGAATTCGGTTTAAGCCCTTTATTTCATAGTGAAATTAGATATTTAATTTTGGGAACATTCCCAGCAAGAGAATCAATCAATGCAAACTTTTATTATCAGAACCAAAACAAACGATTTTGGGGTCAGGCTCTCAATTCAGTTGGGAATTTGATAAACAGTGATACCAATATTCGTAAAGGTTTGCTTTTACAAAAGAAAATTGGATTGTGGGATGTTTTTGAAGCAGTGGAACGAGAAGAAAGCAATCAGGATTCTGCAATAAAAAAGGCATTGATGAGTCCAATAAATAAATTCAGTCAAATTTTCCCTAATCTAGAGTTCCTTCTATTTAATGGTAAAAATACTTATGAATGGCTTCTTGATGAACAACCAGAATTATTTAGTAATTCCAATATAAATTGTATTCGTTTTCAATCAACTAGTGGCAGTAATGGGTGGTTTAATAATGGTGTTGATTGGAACGAATTTTTTAACGAACAATTTTCTCAACATAATGCTAAAATATAACCCCCACTCCACCCCCGAATTTCTTCGGGACCGGCGGACGGTAATGAGAATTAGGAATTATCAATTAAGAATTAAAAATTAATGTCGCCGGTGAGGTTCACCCAATAAACCTTTGTTTAGTAATATGTGATACTGTAAATTGATACTATGCTAAAGCTGGGGAAAAAGCACAAAAGAACTTTGGACAATATTTTTGACTCCCCGGTTAGAGCCAATGTAAAGTGGGATGACATAGAAAAAATGCTCACTGCATTGGGAGCTGAAATATCAGAAGGTCGTGGATCACGAGTGAGAATACATCTAAATAAAATCAGAGCTGTATTCCATCGTCCACATCCCCAAAAAGAGACAAATAAAGGTGCATTAAAATCTATGCGTCGATATTTAAAAGAAGCAGGAGTGAAAAAATGATGACACACAAAGGATATTCTGGTCACGTTTCATTTGACGATGAAGCAAAAATATTTCATGGCGAAGTTCTTGATACAAGAGATGTTATTACATTTCAAGGACAGTCTGTTGATGAAATAGAAACTGCTTTTAAGGATTCAGTTGATGATTACCTTGATTTCTGTATGGAACGTAAAGAAGAGCCAGACAAACCATTTTCAGGTAAATTTGTAGTCCGTTTAGACCCATCGCTTCATCATAGGATTTATCTAAAAGCAGTCCAATCCGGTAAAAGTTTAAATGGGTGGATTAAAGATACATTAACGGACAATCTACATCATCACTCCACCGGACGGCAATAAGAATTAGGAATTATTGTGAAAACTGATAATGTAATTTTAGATAAGAGTTATGCTTTTGCATTGCGAATTATAAAATTATATCAGTATCTATGTAATGAGAAGAAAGAGTATGTTTTATCAAAACAAATTTTACGAAGCGGAACCTCTATTGGGGCAAATGTTGAAGAAGCAATTGGTGGCCAATCTGAAAAAGATTTCAAAGCCAAATTATCAATTGCTTATAAAGAAGCTCGAGAAACCCATTATTGGCTTCGTTTAATTCGTGATAGTGAAATATTATCAGAAAAAGAAGTAGAATCTTTAATTACTGATTGTGATGAAATACTTAAAATATCAGGCAGTATCATCAAAACAATGAAAATTCGTAATTCCTAATTCCAGATTCGTAATTAAACTTGCCGGCGAGTTTATGCGTTACTCTCCCCGTTTTCCCCAGCCCATTTTGGTACGCAGGGTTTTGAAATAGCTTTGATCTCCAAAATCAATGAGCTGAACACGATGTTTTGCTATTTTGACTTGAATCATTTCAGACGGAAATAGTGTTTCGTGGATTTGTCCATCTGCCGTAAAAATAAAAGGTTCTTCCTGATCCACGATTTGAATATCAATCATAGATTTGTCCGACACCACCAAAGGCCGTGATGTGAGGGAATGTGGCGATATAGGTGTAATCACAATTGTATGTACATCTGGCGCCATAATGGGACCGCCTGCGGACAAGGAATAAGCGGTTGAGCCAGTGGGCGTAGCTACAATCAATCCATCTGCTTTATAATCCCCAACAAATGCCCCATTCACTTTCACTTTAATGGACATCATGCGATGGGATTCGGAATTGCGAATGACGATATCATTCAAAGCAAAATGACTTATGGTTTCCCCATTTTTTTTAAATAACCCTTCCAGCATGGATCGAGAATCTAAACTGTAATTTTCTGCAAGGATATCTTCAAGTCGAACCGTTAAATCCTTTTCCATGACCTTGGCCAAAAACCCTAAATTCCCAAGATGAATTCCCAAGATGGGCAAATCATAATTCATCACCGCACGGGATGCAGACAATAAAGTCCCGTCTCCTCCCAAAACGAGTAAAAGATCAAGACGATCCAAATCGGCTGGTTTTTCAATAATGCGAATCGAATCCGAAAAAGGTTCACGTGTCATTTCTCTGATTCTTGTTGTGATAAATGGCGTCAAGTTCTTTGCTTGAATCCAATCCAATAAAGGATGGAGTAATGCCCAAAATTGAGACTTTTCCGTATTGCCCCAAATACCAATGCTTTGTATGGTTTTCATTTTTCCGGACTACTTTTCTCAACTTTGTTTGAGAGTTCAGTGATTTTTTGTTCAGCGCCATGAAGTTGTTCTTTACAAAAGGTGAGTAAGGCTGTCCCTTCTTCAAATAGATTCAAACTGTTTTCTAAACTTTCTTCGCCTGATTCCATTTGAGAAACGATATCCTCCAAGCGAATTAAGGCCTCTTCAAAATGTTTTGGTTTTTTGGATTTATTCATTGTTGAATTTAATGCGATTTATTGAACGCATCATTTCCTTTCCTTGTTTCGTATTTTTTTAGCTTCAAAGCGCCCCTTGCCTGTTTGAAGCGTAAAGTGTTCACCTGTTTCCACATCCTCTTGGCTTCGAATGAGCATTCCATTTTCTAAAGTCGCAAGAGCATATCCTCTATGTAAAATAGATTCTGGACTCAGAGATATTAAATGTTTTTCAAAACCAAATAGATTGGCTTGCAAGGCTTTTTGTTTGGTTTCAATCGCATATTGCATTTGATGAAATAACTGATGCATTTTTTCTTGGTTTTGTTTTATTTTTTCTGAAGGAGCTTGAAAAGCTAAGCGATGTTCTATTCCATCTATATTTTGCCAATGTTCAAGGATTTGACTCTGTAGTTTTAATCGAATTTCATGAAATTTACCTTGCGCTAAATCCGCTATCTCTGTGCTTTGCAAGCTGGCTAGCTCTGCACCTGCTGAGGGTGTGGGCGCACGGAGATCTGCCACCAAATCCGAAATGCTAATATCCACTTCATGCCCGACTGCAGAAATAACAGGAATCTCACTGGCAAAAATAGCCCGAGCCACAATTTCTTCATTAAAAGCCCATAAATCTTCCAACGATCCGCCGCCTCGCCCCACAATTAAAAGATCTACTTCACTGATATTTTGAAAGGCTTCTATACCTTTAACAATATCTTCCGCTGCTCCTTGGCCTTGCACTTTTGTAGGACGAACAACAAGCTCAATATGAGGCGCTCTTCGTCCTAAAACTTGGATAATATCTCGAAGGGCTGCGCTGGTTCCGGAACTAACAACACCAATTTTTCTGGAGAATTTTGGCAAGGGCTTTTTATACTGCGCATCAAAAAGGCCTTCTGCTTGAAGCTGTTTTTTTAAGGCTTCAAAGGCTAAATATAATGTGCCCACACCTGCTGGTTCCATTTGGCGTACGGAAAGTTGATATTGGCCTCTTTTTTCGTAAACAGAAATGGCGCCAGACGTGATGACTTGCATACCTTCTTCCAATTTAAATTTTAGATACTGATTATATCCTCGAAAATAGGTGCATTTAATTTCAGCCCGGTGATCCTTGAGCGTAAAATACATGTGCCCCGAACTATGATGATGAAAATTAGAAATTTCCCCTGTTACCCAAATATCAGGAAATTCTCCTTCGATTAACGATTTTAATCGCTGGGTAAGTTCAGTGATGGATAGGGGTTTAAAATCCACCCGAGATGGCCAGTGATTGGCATGTAAAAATGATTGTCACACAATTAAGAGAGAACTATGCGGTCAAACAAACTGACCGCATAGTTCAAAGCTAAGAACGCTTAGTTTTTCTTTTTCTTATGTCGATTTGCGCGTAAACGTTTTTTCCGTTTATGGGTATTCATTTTGCGCTTCTTGCGTTTTTTTCCGCAGGGCATAGTGTTCCTCTTTTACTTATTTGTTAATTCGTTCACGCGTGATCGCATCATTTTAGCCGGTTTAAATGTGGGTACATATCGCTCCGGTAAATAAATGGCCTCTCCTGTTCCTGGATTTCGTGCTTTTTTTGGCATACGGTGCTTAACGCCAAAGGTACCAAATCCACGCAATTCCACGCGATCGTTATTTGCTAATGCATCGATAATGGTTGACATAACACCGTTCATAATTGTTTCTGTCTCCACTTTGCTTAATCCAGTTGCGGATGAAACAATATCAACTATTTCCTGTTTTGTCATAATGAACTCCTCCTCTTTGTTGGAGATTATCCTTCCTTGACCCAAATGGTCAATTTTTGTCCTGGGTGAATCATATAAGAACCATATTTTAAATTATTCCATCGTCTAATTTTTCCAGCTCCGGTTCTATAATTCTCAGCAATATGGCCAAGCGTATCCCCTCTTTTTACCTTGTAAACCACTTTATAATGACCCGCAGGTCCGCCATTTTGCAAACCACCATACAATCTTCCACCCTTGCTCGGAATCTTAAGACGAGCGCCTACGCGAATTTTATGTCGGTTTCTAATTTTATTAACAGAAGCAATATCATGAACCGATACCTTATATTTTTGAGATATGGTCCAAAGGCTTTCTCCATAGCGAACTTTATGAGAAACAAATTGTGGCGCAAAACGTTGATTTTCTGATAATTTTGACCAATTGTTTTCAAAATGTTCTTTTGTTCCAAAAGGCAATTTTAATAAATAAGGTTTATCTGCAGGGGAGGCCGATTGGCGCAACTCCGGATTATAATTTCGTAAGGTTTTTACTTTGATTCCAGCGTTCTGGGCTAAAACAACCAAATCCGCACTTTTTTCTAAGCGCACTTCTTCAAATCGAAATGGCTTAACCTTCGGAATTTTAAAATCGTAATCTGCTGGAGACTTTGCAATAATTGCGGCAGCCAAAAACCAGGGAATATAATTTCGTGTTTCTCTTGGTAAAGAATGTAATTGCCAAAAATCAGAGGTTTGATGCATTTTGGTGGCTCGCCGAATGCGTCCACCTCCAGCATTATAAGCAGCTAAAGTTAAATACCAACTATCAAACGATTTGTTTAAGTCTAATAAAAATTCACACGCTGCATGTGTTGCTTTTATTGGGTCCCGTCTTTCATCAATATACCAATTCCTATTTAAACCATACGCTTTCCCTGTAGAATAAATAAATTGCCACATTCCAGAGGCATTGGCGCGAGAATACGCTTTTGGATTTAGTCCTGATTCAATCATAGCCAATACAATAATTTCTTCTGGAACTTCATGTGATTTCAATATAGGTAAAATTAATCCTTTATACTCTTCATACCTTTCCAACCAAATCTCAAACTGTCTCCGCCCTTTAGAAGTAAAATAATTGATATATTGATCTACCTGCTTATTGCGCACAAGTGGAATATGGCCATCTCGATCATCAACGACTACAAATTTACTCTCCCCCATTTTAATTTCCAATGGCTCCAACTTGGATGTGAGTTCGTTCCGAGTTCTGTCTGCAAAAAAGGGAGATTCAGATTGCTGGATTGTTTTGAGCTTTTGAGAGGTAATATCGGAAAAAGTTTTATCAAATCGATCAAATTCTTCTCTATCCTCAATACTCATATCACCTAATTGATCTGCTTCCATGAGGAGCTCAACAATGCGACTCAAATTAAAAACGACTTCAGCCGTATCATGATGAAAATCAGCAATTTGCACGTCTACCAACAGAAGCTTTACGTCCTGTAGTAGTGTGGGGAATCTATTTTGAGTCTCATCAATATCCGCAGTTTTTTCTGTGATTTCTTGGTCCAGAATTTTATCAGATATAGCTTTTTCAGCCCCAAACCCAAGACTGAGTATGAGAAGAAAAAGAAGAGGTGTTGTTCTTGTAAAAGTGTTATTCATAGTGATTTACATCAATATTAAGGGTGGAAACTTAGGGGCATCGCATCCATAAGACAATAGGGCATATTTCATCGAACGTAGATTATTGATAAAGGTTCATTTCTATTCCAGGACATGCAAGACAAAGGTTTTTCTCACAGTATGAAGACTCTAATACTAAGAACCCTTGAAGAATGGAAAATGATTTCAATTCTTTTTGTGATAAAACATGACCAAACTTTCGTTGAGCTTTTCCATAAGTATATGGCAAACGTAATCCCAACCATTCGGATTGCCACAACTGTAATCCAAGGCCATCACCCTTCCTTAAAGATTGGGCAGCAAGAAAAGGTAGAAATACATTGCCGAGCCATTCAGTGATTAAGCCCTGACCAAATCCACAGACACGCATTTTTTTCTGAACCCATGCTATCGAAACATCTTCAGACAGAAACATATCATAATGCTTCATAAGAAAATGATAAAATAAGGCCGCTTTGGGCAATAATTGACTCGCTTGTTTTGCTGGGCGTACGGCACAATGATTCCAATCACATGCTTGACTAAAGGCAAGAAACTGAGCGATAAGTTTTTCTTTATTTCCTATATGTTCTCCTTGGCAATACACCTTTTCTGCCAATAAAGCCATGCTACTTTCATTCCCTTTTGCCGCCACTATTTGTAATGATTGTGTGATTAGCAACTTTTTAGGATCTTTTCCAGCCATCTGATATCTCTCGACCTTTTTAAGCCAGCGTTTTTGGCTTAAAAATAATAATTGGGAACGGATATCATCCCGAATAAGTTTCCCCGCCAAAAGACAAGAAGAGCCCTCGCCTTTCGTATCTCCTTTTTCAAAAAGGATAGTGGGGATAAACGTAACGGGAGATGGTGCAAATTGATGGACCACATGTAAAATAACGGATTGATATTTCGGATTTTGATGGTGGCCATGATACCACCAACTTTTTTCATGTAAATGTATTTCAATGTCACCTCTTTGAATATGGCCATTGACGAATACAATGGCATTCAAAAAATCTGGGCCATCATGATGGTTTTCTTTCCCCGGGTCAATCACCATTATGGGATGTTTATTCCTATCATAGAAAATTTGACCTTTGGGTAATTTGGTCCACAACTTTACGATTTGCTTTTCATAAATGAGAGGGGAATCATGCACACAAAAAGATTGATATTTTGGCTGAAGATAAATCACCTGCGTTTTGCTTCCCACTCATTTTTAAGCCGAATCACTTCATCTCGTATTTGTTCTGCAATGACACGCCTATCTTTTGTATCTAAATCTTTTGTGATTATTGGCTCTCCCAAAACAGTTTCAATGGGTGTTTTTCCTAACCCCCAGGATCCTTTAGTCAGTAATTCAAAAGTGCCACACAATGCCATCGGTACAATCGGGATACCCATTTGAATGGCCATGACGATACCTCCCCGTTTAAAAGATTTAATCTGTCCATCTAATGAGCGAGTGCCCTCTGGGAAAAGGAGAATGGATCGAGGGTCTTCATTCAGGGATTTTTTGGCTTTTTCCAAAGAGTCAATGGCTTTGTCGTGATTACTACGATCCACAAAAATATGTCCACCCGCTGTGAGTGCTTGCGCAAATACAGGGATTTTTTTTAACTCAATTTTTGCAATGGATACCATTTTGTTCGGTATGGTTGCATATGCTAAGGGGATGTCGAAACCAGAAGCATGATTTCCCACAAAAAAATAGGATTGATTTTGAGATATTTTATCAAGGCCTGAAATTGAATACTGGATGCCACCTGACCCTAAAATGAGTTTGGACCAGGTTTGAGCAACCCAAGCCATTAAATCGGTACCATTTCGTAAAAATAAGGATAAGATAACACCGCCACCGCCTAAAATAATCGTCCAAATGATGAGATTAAATATAACCCAGATGGTCCGCAATCAGCCTATCTCCTCTATGCCCAAAAGTTTGGCGACACTTTCAGGAAAGCGAATCGTCCCATCCGCTTGTTGGTATGTTTCAATGAGGGCAATAAACAGTCGAGGCGTGGCCACTCCAGAGCCATTAAGTGTGTGAATAAAATCGACTTTTTTATCATCGGTTTTTCGATATCGAATATTCCCTCTTCGGGCTTGGAAAGATTCAAAATTGCTACACGAGCTCACCTCTAACCATTTTCCCTCACCGGGAGCCCACACTTCAATATCATAACATTTTGCGGCCGAAAAACTCAAATCTCCAGTCGAAAGGGCCAAAACACGATAATGAAGTCCCAACGCTTGTAAAACTGACTCAGCTTGTAAGGTTAAACTTTCCAGCTCATCATAGGAATGCTCAGGCTTTACAAATTTGACCAACTCCACCTTATTAAATTGATGAACCCGCAATAATCCTCTCGTTTCTTTCCCATACGAACCCGCTTCTCGCCGAAAGCAAGGCGAATAGGCTACGAGTTCAATAGGCAAATCTTTTTCATCTAAAATTTCCCCTTGATAAATATTGGTTACCGGTACTTCCGCTGTGGGCGCCAAATAAAGATCATCCACTTCCGCATGATACATATCTTCTTCAAATTTTGGGAGCTGTCCCGTTGTTATCATGGCAGATTGTCTTAATAAAACGGGGGGAAAGATTTCTGTAAATCCATATTTTTCGATATGATGTTCTAACATGAATCTGAGTAATTCTCGTTCTAATTTTGCACCTTGCCCTATATATAAAGGAAATCCTGAACCTGATAATTTTGCTGACCGTTTAAAATCAAATAAATTTAAGGATTCCCCCAAATCTGTATGTGATTGAAGCTCAAAATCATACTCGGGCTTTTTACCCCATTGGCGAATTTCAACATTATCATTCTCATCCTTACCAATAGGAACAGATTCATGAGGAAGGTTAGGTAACCTCAGGAGGACATGTTGAATCGATGCTTGTAAATCGCTCCCTTTTTTCTCATAAGACTTTATTTCTTCTCCAAGCGACCTCATCTCAAGAATCATTTTTTCCGCATCTTTTCCAGCTTTTTTCAATTGACCAATTTCTTCAGATGCACGGTTACGTTCTGCGCGCTTTTCATCTAATGAGGATTGAATCTCCCGATGAGACTTGTCTAAAGATAGAATATGATTAATATCAATATTTTCACCTTTTGTCATAAGGGCTTTTTCCACCGCTTTGAATTGTGTTCTTATTAGATTTATGGATATCATTTTAATTACGTCCGAAATTGAAGACGGAATTTACGAGAGAGAATAGGGCATTCCAAGGCCTCCTCTCAATCTTAGAATTAAGCTGATTCTTCTTTTAAATATCAAGATAAAAATTATTACATAAATTCTGTGCCCGGGCACAGAATTTGCGTAATAATTTACAGTAAAATATGTTTGCTTATATCATTTAATCTCTTTACTATCCTAGCATAATAATTGTTATTATCTTAAAGGAATTCTATCGAAAATAATCGCTAACAAGTCTGTTTTTAACAAAATAAGGAGCGTTGCGACTATACGAGTAAGATTTTTGCCATTATTACATAATCGGCTATTCCTCTATTCACAAAGTTTACAATAAATCTATCTATGAAAAATACTATTCTATATCTGTGTCTATGCTCAATAATGTTTGGCCAAACTCTTGACATTAATGCATTAAGAAATGTTCAATCTGCGTTTTCTAATTCGGGGGAATATTCATCTTCTACAACTCAAAATGTTCAAGCGAAAATGCAGATTAAAATGGATAAGCCTATCGATCCAAAACAATATATAATTGGCCCGGGCGATCAATTTCTTGTCAATATCATTTCAAGCGATCAAGTTGCAAATTACACCTTAAGCGTTTCACCAACCGGTGAAATCCTCATCCCATCTGTTGGTATTATTTCATTAAGTGGCGAGTCCTTAAATCTTGCTATCTCAAAGATGGAATCAGCCATTAAAAGTTTAAATCAAAGTGCTCAAGTTTTCATTCTATTATCTGAGATAAGGGAGTTTAAAATAAAAGTGGTGGGACATCTACAAAACCCTGGACTTTATACCGTAACGCCCGTTACTCGTGTTTCTGACTTATATCAAGATATCATTTCTGAGATAGATATTGAAGAGGACGAAAATGACGATGAGAAGATTAATCGCGAATTTAAAGACAAATATGATTATGGCAATATCATCCAACAAATGAATCAAAAAGAAAAAACTGCAATCGTTTATCCCGAGTTATCAACTCGAAATTTGTTTTTACTCCGTGACAAGGATACCGTTAAAGTCGATTTGGCTAAATTTGCTGCAACAGGGATTGACCAATACAACCCTTTTATTAATCAAGAGGATATTCTTGTGATTCCCTTAAAGCAAAACCTTGTGAGTATTTATGGTGGTGTTAATATATCTGGAAAATATGAATTTGTGCAAGGCGAATCTCTGCATGATTTAATCCGTATCGCAGGTGGCATCAGGCCTGATGCAGATCCAACTAATATTGAAATCACTCGCTTTACAAGTCCAACTCAGAAATACTCCTTTCAAACATCCTTGGCTCACGCAACTAATATAATCATAGAGCCTGAGGATCATATCATGCTGCGATATGCTCATAATTATAAAAGACAAGATGTGGCCTATGTACAAGGCGAGATATTATACCCTGGTGTCTATACAATAGAACCAGGCATAACAACCATTGGAGACATTCTTTCAAAATCAGGGGGATATACAGATTATGCAGATTCATCTAAAATGATAATAAGCAATGATTTCATTGAAGAAATTCCTGATAAAGAAAAAATGCGTATTCTTTTTATTCCAGAAGAAAACAGATCCGGTGCAGAACGTGCCTACATCAAAGCAAGAATGTTAACACAAAAAGGAACCTTAGAATCGAACTCAATCAATCAGACACAATCTATTGTAGATTTTAAACTATCAAAAAATGACATCATAACTATCCCTGAAAATTTTTCTTTTGTTGAGGTTTTAGGTGCAGTAGAAAATCCTGGTCGATATGCCTATTATTCTCATTTTCTACTTTCAGATTATCTTGAGCTTTCTGGAGGATTAACAAAGACGGCAACTCGGGGAAAATTTATTATCAAATCAGGGACAGGACAGCGATTACCGTTTAATAAAAACATAGGAATTGAAAGTGGAGATGCCATCTTTATTGCAGAAAAAATGGAGTATAATAAATGGTTAGTTCTCAAGGATACTTTAACCACATTAGGACAGTTTGCAACGTTGGTGTTGGTTATTCAACGTGTATTGGAGCAATAATATGAAATTAACACCACACGAACAAAAAGTTTTTGACCTTGTGCAAAACTTCCCTGAAATCTTAAACAATCCCACTGAACGTAAAAAGATAGCAGAAGAAAATAATCTATCTGAAAAAACATTGAGAAACCGAATTGCAGAATTAAAAAAAAGGGGGTTGATTGATTTGTCCCCAGAAATACAACCTGCTAAAAACAAATCTATGATTACGGAAAATGATGAAATAAATCTCTCCGCCATTTGGGAGATGGTAAAATTAAAACGTAAATTTATTTTTAAATTTGCAAGCTTTTGTACAATTATCGGCTTATCATATTCTCTTTTTGCAACGTTATATTTTAAATCAACGACTTCCTTGTATCCTGCTGGTGAATTAAACCAATCCGGTGGTATGCTTGGCGATTTTCAAGGCTTAGCAAAAACGTTCGGTATGGGCAGTCTTGGGTCGGCTCCCACCTATAATATCCCCGATATCATTAAAAGTCGAAGGTTAAAAAAAGATATTGTGCTCAAAAACTGGAAAACACAAAAGTTTCCACAAGGATCAAATTTGATAAAATTCTGGGAATTAGGAAAACCTAAACTATTTTCCCCTAGACAATGGTTGTCCAAACTTTTACCTAAAGGCGAATTTAAAACCGATAAAAACCTGAAATTGACACATGATGCTATTTTAGAATTGGATGGGCTCATCTCAGTCAAGGAAGAATTATCTGGGCTGATTACTGTTTCTGTGCTGATTCAAGATCCAAATCTTGCTGCCGATATTGCTAACCATATAACCCATTATGTAAAAGATTTTATTTCATTTGAACAACATCAAGAAGCAAGCCGAAACCGGACTTTTATTGAAGATCAAAAGTCTGAAGCCAAACATCAACTAGAATTATCTGAAGAGACATTAACGTCTTTCCAGAAAAAACATCAAATGGCACGAGATACCCCCGAAATAAAAATGCAACGAGATCGTTTGACCAGTAGTATTGAAGAAAATCGAGCTGTTTATATCACATTGCGACAACAGTTTGAAATTGCAAAAATAGACGAGAAAAAAGAAAAATTACTCATCAATGTGCTGGATATTGCAGAACCCGCTATCAAAAAAGATAAACCAAAGCGGACTTTAATCGTATTGCTTTCTTTGTTTGGTGGATTGATGTTAGCCATCCCAATTGCTTTATTTAGGAACACTCACTAACTTTTTTACAACAGTGCTAAAACCACGATTATTAAAAA
>Ga0209264_1000804_pt1 | contig 20536 bp, 19 predicted proteins | sample SaaInlV_DNA_150m_FD_184687 | JGI IMG/M metagenome (GOLD analysis project Ga0209264, IMG submission 184687) | Marine microbial communities from expanding oxygen minimum zones in the Saanich Inlet - SI075_LV_DNA_150m (SPAdes) (version 2) | ecosystem: Environmental > Aquatic > Marine > Unclassified... | reverse complement strand
ATGGTAAATGGAACTTATATTACCATTTACCACAAGATAAAAACTGGGATGTTTCAAGTTACTCCATCATCATGAGTAATATTGATACTGCCGAAAAAGTGATATCATTGAATGAATCCGTTCATGATAATGTTATCAAAAATTGCATGTTGTTTGTAATGCGGGAAGGCATTACGCCCATGTGGGAAGACCCTCGCAATAGAGACGGAGGTTGTTTTTCATACAAAATATCGAATAAATATGTACCTGAAGTATGGAAACAGTTATTTTACCTTATTGTGGGTGAAACCTTATGTAATGATACCGCATTAAGTAAACATCTTAACGGCATAACCGTATCACCAAAGAAAAACTTTTGTATTATAAAGATATGGTTGGATGTAGCCAATCTACAAGACCCCTCAATTATCGCAAACATACCAAATCTACAAAAAATGGGATGCCTGTTTAAGAAACATGAACCTGAATTTTAGAATGGAAAATTGATAAATCTATATTATGTATTATGTAAGTAATATAGATTTATATACAAGTATGAAGGTCGTTTCTAAAAACATTCAATCATTAAACCTTGATGTTGATTTTATTGTCGGAAAAAATGCGGCTGATAATTTCGATATTATTGATGACGCAACCAGTAGAGATATATGGTTTCATATAGAAAATGAGCCATCAGGACACATTGTCGCAAAAATGCCGGAAATAGAATTAAACAAAAAACAGTTACGTCAGATTATTACTCAAGGGGCAGTGGTATGTAAAGAAAACTCAAAATTTAAATCAATGAAAAATGTAAAAATAGTGTTTACTTACGTTGAAAATGTAGTCAAAATGGATATTCCAGGGAGCGTAATGTTATTAAAATCTAAAAATATTTCAATATAACCAATGAAATTATAATAATTTAAGCAATGATTTTGGTATTTTCTTATGTTTTTTGTAAATAGCTAACATATTTTGATTATTTCTCGCGATTAATTCACTTATTAGATTTGAACTGACCTTAATTTTGGGTTGTTGTAGCAAATATTCAACATGTTCTTTATAATAATGATTATTGAATGAATTCCATGACAATTCATATAATAAACTACGTCCATATTCATTGTTAATGTTAATATTAAATTTGGGATTACGTATCATTTCTCTAATTTTTGCTTGAGTCACATCGCGATTATGTGGCAGACTTGACCCAATATACCGAAAAATTTCACCACTATTAAATGGAAGAATTTTCTTACATGTAGCATTGATATTACTTCTGCATATAGGACATTTTGCGTCGTCTCTGTTTTGTTGACACCATCCAATCAAGCATTGTTTATGAAAATTGTGTTTACATTTTGTTTTTACATTTCCGGATGTAATTCTATCTAAACATATAGAACATGTATTATCTAACACACTTTCACATTCCCCCGATTTCTTGTTCTTTCGCGTTCCGTTTTTACAACGAGTTCTTTTTTGTTTTTGGGTTGACATAACAAATATATATAATATGAATATATTTGTTACCTATGGTATGTATCTTAAATAGGAGGTAAATTGGCTAGACACAATTTTATACTACCTAAAGAAGCAACATCATATTTAATAATAAGTGGTAGATTATTACCAAGATACATTTCTAAATGGCTACATAGGGGGGTACATTTGATAAAATGAGACAAACTTTTTAATGAAAATTCTCCTTGGTAAATAACCGAACTATCAGATTTCTGAATGAAGTTCATATTACCTTCGGATTCAGACCGAAAAATACGTGAACTAGCAAAATTTCCTTCACATGAGAATATCAAATCGCTACCAACTGATTTAATTTCAATACGATCTGAAATACTATTTAAATCTCTGATAATCTTTTGAAAATCAGAGGTGGGAAGGTTAATAACTGTTGAATATTCAACGTCAGGAACAAATAGTTCATCGGTATCAGGTTCAATTAATCTCAACTTTTGACTATAGCATTGTTTAATATCACCATTGTCGTATTGAAGACCCAAATGAGAGACAATACCATCATGGTAATCGGCTTTATCAATATACATTGAAAGAGTATCGTCATTCGACATTGTAGAAATAACTTTGAATAAATGGAGAGTATTAGCACATACAATAATTTTATCAGGACTACAATCATACTTTTCAAATTTGTTTGCGTCGAGTAATACATTCACAAGGATAGTGTGTGTTTTATCGAAATTGATAATCTTCATACCATCTTTTGTATATGTAATTGTAGCATCAGTTAATATATCCTTGATGGCAGTAATCATATTTCGAATGGGTTGGATTTGGACGGTTTTTATTGTCAATACATTATTTTCTTCATTCATGTTCTACCTAGTGTAATATTGTACATAGTGCGTTTGTTTTTATATTTTATTTGTATTATATCTATTTCTTACCTTTGTTTTTCATTTTTGGGATTTTGTCCCATTTTAAATGTCCGAAGGTGTATATATAATTCCTATAGAATATATTTAGAAAAAAGAGAGTAGAGTATATATTAAAATGGCAACTGCCTTAAATAGCGAGAACTACGCCGGATTAAATGAATCAATACTAACTATACTTAAATCCGGGAAACGACCTACAATTTCCATTTATACGAACGCCGAAGCAACTACATATGCAGTTGACACATACGGTGAAATAAAGGAGCGGGATATTAAAAGCGCAAGTTTTACAGATTCGTATAAAGACAATGATGGAAATACACACAACCCATATGTTTCTATCCACTTTAAAGATGCAGACAACTCAATACAATCTACATTTATTGATTATTTTACAACTACCGACTATGTTGACGACCATTGGTATATATTAACCGGGGCGGATATACCAAGAAGACGATTTTAATTTTATTCATAAAAAATTGAATTACTTTATCATATTGTTTAACCAGTAACAATATTATAATAATATACGAAAGTAATAATAACGAGATGGAGTGTGTAATTTGTTATGAAGTAATTGGCGACACCAACAAGTGTGTTACCCCGTGCGGTCATAACTTTTGTTTTAATTGTATTATGCGATCAACACAATACAATTCTAGTTGTCCCTATTGTCGTGCAGAACTACAAGAACCCGCGGTTGTAGACGACGATGAATCGACTGAATATGAATCAGATGAATCAGATGAAGATGATTCAGACGATAATGATAGTATCACGCACATTATGTTCGATGATAGAGATATATATGCAAGCGATATGGGTTCATTTGACGAAAATGGGTTTTATAAATTCCCCCTTACTATTGAAACTATGGATGAATTAAAAGATACACTGGATACAATGGTTCCAGATGGGTATACAAAACTATTCAAAAATTTCTATTTGGAAAGTAGTTTATTGAATCAACATCCACAACAAAATGAAGAACTATTCCTTAAAATGCGTAAACATATTCCCGGTTTTACATATAAGGATATGATAGATGAGCCGGTTAATATTGCATATATTGAATATTCAAAAAAAAAGGAAGAGAGCGAACAAAAATGCTATGAGATATTTTATCGTACACGTAAGATTATGAATGTTATCAGAGACAAAACGCGTCTCCATTCTAGATCTGCGTCAAGAGTACCAACCACCCTAGAAAACGTCCCATTTTAAACATTATCCCGTCCGATGATTTTAAATCTCCCGTCTTCTTCAACTAATTTACCTACACGTGCTGGTTCAATATTAGGATTAGACAACGCATTATTATATTGATTATAATCATATAATTCTCGCGTGTCTTTTTTTAGTATATACTGAATACCTTGAATATTGACAGTTTGGACGTCCCATTTGAGTTTTGCAACGTCAAGTCCTTCTTTTTGAGATTTGTCCATTTCAAACGAAGGATATGATGAGAATGTATTAGTCTCGATTTTTCCATATCCATAACACACAAGTTGATTTTCGTCACTCTTTGATGTTCGCGCATAAATATTACAATCAACTGCCGATTCTTTTACTGCTTGCAGTATCTGATTATTAATTCTTTTCTTAATGCTGGCAATTTCATATAATGTTTCATCTGTACTTACTGGTGTTTTCTTATCAATGCGACTAATATCACGAATCCGTAGTTCTATATTTTTATCATTTGTCTTTTGGTCTTTGCTTAATTTCGTTACATATACAAATATTTTGACGGTTCTTAATTCCTCTGGGAGGTCTTGATGACTACAAATACGTCTAGCGCGACCAACTACTTGGTCCACACGAACCATGTGCCAATAAGGTTCAACAATATGTACGAATCGAGTATTTTTTAAATTAATTCCTTCGGCACCTGATGACGTAATCATGAATACTTTGATAACTTCGCCATATATATTATTTTCGTTATGTTCTCGTAATTTATCAGCAATATTAACTGGAACAAATTCCCATGCACCATTATATACATTTCGTATTATCTCGCGCTCTTCTGTAGTTTCTGTTCCTGTGTATAACGCGAATCTTGGTTTACCAAGATCCTTTTCATAGTCTACTATTTCCCAACTATCGCCCGTTTTACGAATTTTAAATTCAGCAAATCCGTTTGCAAGGAGTATTAATCTCATTATTCCAATTCCTTCCATTGTTCTGAAATGACTATATAGTAAATGGAGTCCATTGTTCTCGGGGTTTGAAATATTTTCTAGAATTTGTAAAAATTTTGGACTAATTACTTTTAACGACTCTTTGGATAAATGAGTATAATTACCGTTATCAGTAGAATTTAATTCAGATAATGCGTATTCGATTCGTTTAGCGTATGTTTCAGTATCTGCTATACTACCGCGGTCATTTTCATTATCATCCACATTTGAGTATACATCAGTTTCTTGAATTGATTCTTGTGGAAGAGCATCAAATGTATTTTCATTGACCGATTCTATATTTTTAGATGGAACTGGTCGGTCTATTCCATCGGGAAAAACGAAATTACATGCGGCACGAGAGAATATACGATATGTGGAAGATATAGAAAATAATTCGTCGGTACCACTTTTCATAGCGCGTTGTTTCTTTGCAGATTTTTCACGATCTGCCTCTTCCTTACGTATTTTTGTATATACACTGAACTGATGGTCTGTCATTTCATTATAGACTACATGATAATCATTCCCTTCTTCGGTTTTATCATAGGCGGGTAAAAGGTTTTCCTGCGCGCTTCTAAAATAAGAAGTTAATCCTAATATACGGCGTTGAAATAAGTTCATATTTTGTGATTCTTCAGTGTCTGAATTCACAAATGTTTTCAAAAAATCGTCAGATAAATCAGGTAAGCATTTATTTAATTTCACCTCCATGTTCTTCTCTTGAACTTCGAGCCCATTCTTTTTTAATATAAACAGTACTTTTTGGATAAAGTCAGAATCACTTAAATTTCCACTGTCATCTAGTTTTACACCATTATACCGTTCAAATGTATCACTTGCACCACCTTTTAGTTTTTTGGTTTTGTTATTGATTGTTATTTTTTCTTTATGTGTTCCTTTAAGTATACCCCGTTTCTTGACATTGACAAATCCAAACGGATTTCTTGTAATAATCAACTTATTTCCGGAGTATTCAATAAAATCGTATGTTTTTAATCCATTCTTATCTAAAATATCACGAATAATACTTGTGTCTACTTTTTGCGTAGTTTTTACATTAACTACCATAGTCCATGTTTTAATGTATCCTCGTAAAATATTATATAAAATTCCAATTTCGTTTGGATAATTGATAATGGGCGTTCCTGACAAAAGAACGATTCGTACGTTTGTTGCTTTCATAAGATAATTATATAGTCGATAAGAGATGGATTTGGGAGATTTTATCTTGTTTACTATCCTACTCACAAAATTGTGGGCCTCGTCAATAACTACTACGGAATTATCAAAAGGATTTTTAGTATCGTTATTCGATTCCTTATCAATAATTTTAACTAAATTAGGAGCATTATAATTAATATCTTTATATTTGGCACGTATCATTACATTTAACTGTGTATCGATTTCATTTTTTTCATCAGTACTCAAATCTTTATAATTTGCTGGTTTGTTAACATTTATTAACCATGCGCCTTTTTTACGAGATGCATCTCTACGAGACTCGGTATTTGAATTGATATAATTCACTGGTAAAGACATTGCCTTTGCTAATATATGTACGTATTCCGGATTACCATCACTCGAAATAAATTCCCAATACTGATTTTTTTTATACATTTCATCACCACACTTTTTCATTTCACTGAAAAAATTCATTTTTAACGAAGCGGGAGTCAATATAAATACTTGTTTACTACTTTTCATACCTTCAGAAATAGCAATTGAAGTACATGTTTTACCCGAACCAAGTCCATGATATAAAAGTAACCCACGATAAGGAGTATACAAATTTAAATAATCGCGGACAATTTCCTGATGTAGTAAAAGTGAAAATTCGTCAGAACCACCTTGACGGTCACAACTTATATCAGCATCGTTACTTTTAAGTAATTCCGCTTCGCGTGGTTCAAGCATTTTATTAAGTTTTCGAACGAATATTTTACGATTATTCATATAATAGGAAGGTGCCATGATAACATTCTTTTCACGTTCCTTTGGTAATCGCTCTGATACGGCTTGTGTACGAATAATCGATGTGGTTAAATCAACATCGTCTAGATTATCTTCTGTTTTTTCAATTGCTGGTTTTGTCTTCACTCCTCGTTTCTTTGGCATCTTATCTAATTGTTCTATGGCCTCATCTAGAACCTCACTTTCTAATTTCGCTGGTTCTTCCAATTCAGTTAATTGAACTATATTTTTCCGTTCTCGTTCATTGTCAGAATCCGACTCCGAATCAGAGTCGGATTCAATTCGTTCAATATTATTTTCGAATATATCATCTTCAGACATATCTAATTCATCCTCGGTATCACTTGTTTCTTCAACCGTATCAGTTAATACCACCGGCGATGCAATCTCGGTAGGGACATATATATCTTTATGGGCGTCACTTGGTTTTGAATTCACTATAAATAAGTTTTGTTTTCGTAATTTATTCATAACCAAGTCACAATTTAATGATGAACTTCGTCGTTTATCTAGAATTCTCACGGTAGGTAATCCACTGGAATCGCCATTATCTTCAACAAGTTTTTCATTTTCATAGGCAATAGAAGAAGAATTTGCTATTTCTGTAATATTTCCAAAACCTATAACCGGACGAGTTGTAGGTATTATTTTTGTTTGTAATAGTTCTAAATATGTAACTGGAATACTCATTACCTATAATATGTATATAGTATCAATACAAATTATATTTATTTTGTTTTCGTTCAAGATTATTATCATTTAGGTGGTGCGTTAAAATGTATTCAATTTGCGAATCGCATCTTCGCATGCGAATTGTTCCGCCTTTTTCTTTATTTTGTGTGTACCTTCGCCCAAAAATACAAAAATTCGATTGTATTGTGACATATACTGATGTATGTCCGCGTATTTAGTAAATTCATTTAGAAGAATAGACTGATTTGGTTTCACTGAATGAATTGGTTGACCGAGACAAAGATATACGCCCATACGATATCCTACATCTGAATTATATTCTTCAACTTCCATATATTCGGGGGTTACCTTGAATTCTTTTTGAATCTTAACTTGTAAAATATTTTTATAATTATCATCATTTTTAATCAAACTGATCCAATCGACGTGCTTTTCAAATACACTTTCTACAAATACTTGTACCATTTGAAACCCTGGTCCAGTAACAAAAATGTCACTAAACCATCGCTCATCATCGAGTACATTGATTTTATTAAAATCTAAAAACATTGCTCCAATAAAGGACTCGAATAAACATCCTAATTTTTTTAAATTTGTACGTGTCTGTTTACTTTCAGCATGTTTAGACATAATTAACCATTTATGTAATCCCATTTCATATGCGATTCTACCAATCGCTTCATTTTTTACAAGTGCGATTTTTTTTTCAGTCATAAATCCTTCATTTTCTTTAGGAAAACGCTTATATAAGTAAAATTTAGTAATGCATTCTAGTACACCGTCTCCTACAAATTCGAGACGTTCATTCGACTTTGTATATAATGCTAAGCAATTGGTTGGTTGTGGCACAATCTTAATGTTATTGAAATTATTTTCTATGTCGGGTCTCTTGGTATAAGATCTATGTACGAATGCTCGTTGGTATAATTTAGAATTGTAAATATTTGCGTTTATGCCATACGTTGACAATAATGTCTTAATCTCTGAATCAGTAATTACATTATTTAGAGGATTATATGGGTCAAATATATATGTTTCGATACCGTTGCTATTCTTTTCAATACGGATATCTTCATCTGTATTCATTTTATTAGACTAATAAAATGAATGTTATAATACTATATAGACCATATCGTTTATATGGGTTTAAAATATATTATATGTGGACGGGTAAAAATATGTTTAGTAAATATATAATATGGTATTAAGCGGTTCTAAAATGACTACATACGTCTCAAGTATTGTGAATCAAAATCAAGGTGGAGGCAGTAAAAAGGCAGGTCTTCAATCACAAGTAGGAACAGGTGCATACCCTGCAATTCATCGCGGTGGATTATCTAATGGTGTTAGATTTGGTGGTGCTGGATTAAAGAAAATGCTTGTTATGCAAAGACCAACCAACCAATCACGTCCTATTGGTGTTACACCTATGGTTTGGGGAAGTTATAACTTCTAATCACGTTAAAACAATATAATAAGTTGTCTATATTTATTATATTATTTGGTATGAAGATTATTGTAGACGAACGAGAACTTGCACTATATGACCGTCTTAGCGCACGAATTGACGGTTTATCGCGTCCATCATTTGCAGTTTTAGAAAAAGCAGTGTTACCTCTCGGCGATATATTAATTCAAACGGATGAAGGAAAGAATGTAATGTTAATTGAACGTAAGACATATACTGATTTACTCGCATCCATAAAAGATGGAAGATATGAAGAACAGTCATATCGTTTAATTCATTCGTCTGGATTCCCACTGCATTCGGTAGTCTATCTGTTAGAGGGTATGTTATCGCAAATTAGAACACCTTTAGAAAAAAAGATAGTGTACTCGGCAACTACATCATTGCATTATTTTAAAGGATTCAGTATTTATAAAACCTCTACTGTAGATGAAACTGCTGAATGGTTAATATATACAGCCGATAAAATAGAACGCGAATTCGGTAAAGGACATATCCCTTATTATTTAACAACCACGTTTGCAGGAAATCTAAAATTAAGAGATGAACGACCTGAACCGACATCTGATGACCCACCCGCAAATTATTGTTCGGTTGTCAAAAAAGTCAAGAAAGATAACGTAACTCCCGAGAACATAGGTGAAATTATATTATGTCAAATACCAGGTATTAGTTCAGTAACTGCTACCGCAATAATGGCTCGGTTTACATCATTTAATAACTTAATATCTGAACTACAATCAGACCCACTCTGTATAGATAATATGACGGTGACATCAAATGGAAAAACGCGCAAGATAAACAAGACGTCTCTTGAAAATATTCGGAAGTTTCTACTCTATACTAAACCCATCGATGCTAATGATACCGATTAAATCGAATTGTGTAACAACATATTATTACACAATACACGGAATATAATTAGAGAACGTCCATCGGTTTCTCTACATTACTTGGTAATGTTGGGAAAAATGCGACATTGGCGGTTTTATTGTATACTGGTCTAGTTATTTGTCGACCTTCATATTTACCCGATTCAACCGCATTGAGAGTTTGTTTAACACCTCCCCAATTGTAATCCATGGGATTATCGCTAGATATAGTATTTTTAGTAGAATCATGAACCGCGTCTAAATTTGTATAAACTCCAATATATTGCCCTTCGGGGTCAAAACCTGGATAATTACCTTGATTGTACGGAGGGTTTTCACGATTAGCGTCAGAAATAGTAACTGCCTTCATAATGGGAGTTGACTGATTTAATCCTCCTTGTAATTCAAATGGACTAGGACGTAGTCGGTAAACATCTTCTCCTTGTGTAGTTGTTTCTTGTTGTAAATACAATACCGGACAATCTACTCCTTTGCTTTGTTGATTTTGTACAAATTCGATATAATCATCTAAACTTCGAAATATAATAGGATTTATTCCCGCAATTTCTGGTTTTTTTTTATTATATAACACTAAAGTCTCGCCTTTTTTCACTAACATATCAGGACAAGACAGGTCGGGTTCCATGTTCTCAATTTTGCGTTTAATATCTTTAGGATCTACATTGAAATACATACTGGCGTATGCACCAATGATAAATATGACAAGCAAAAACAATATTACAGATAATCGTATACGGTTCATTAATATAATATATATTAGGAAAAGAATGAAAACCCAAATCTATTGTTTTCTCCTACTATATATATAACAATGTCGCCATTATTATCTACCAATTTGTCATTTGGCGGAGCAAAGAAGTCGTCAACTTCAAAGAAGAAGAAGAAGAATGCATTAACTCGAAAGGCTAAAAAAACAAAGAAGGATAAAAAACGCAATATGAAACCTAAAGATATTACCGTAGTATTCGTATATGCAAATTGGTGTCCTCATTGTACTTCGATGAAACCGGAATGGCAACATGTAAAGGATGAGTTGTCAAGACGCGTTAATATGATTGAAATTGAAGACTCTGATTTTGATAAGGAGACACAAATAATGAATATTGAGAACAATAAAATGAACGGTACTCCACTTGAAATTATGGGATATCCAACATTATTAAAAATAGAAAATGGAAGCCCCGATTATTATACAGGTGATAGAGTTGCGTCATCAATGTCAAATTGGATAAATAATAAACATATTAATAAATTCACGGGTGGGTATAAAAAGACATCTATAAAACGTAGATCTATAAAACGTAAGACTATTTCAAAATAGAGGTGTAAGAATTATCAGTTTGAGTAAAAATTGATAATTCTATTAAATAAGAATACTATGAAACAAATCTAAAACTAACGGTATACATACCAATATCTAAATTAAGATGTCCGTAACAACGTCAAAAGTTGTAAAGAAACCAGGGATTCGCAAATCATTTCGACTCTTTGATTTCAATACATATGATGAAAAAAGAACAAGTGATGATGATGGCGATTCAGATGGGTCAGACGAACCAAAATACAAACCGTATACTGATGACAAATCATTTATAATACAGATGTTTGGTATAAACGAAAAAGGGGACACATGTTGTCTTTATGTAGAAGATTATCAACCATTCTTCTTTGTAAAGGTAGATGACAACTGGACCGAATATGACAAACGATGTTTTATTGAAGATATAAAGAACAAAATTGGCAAGACATTCGCAAACTCAATCGTTTCATCCTATTTGGTGGATCATAATAAATTATATGGGTTTTCCGGAGGAAAAACACATAAGTTCATAAAGATTATATTTAAGAATCAAAGTTCAATGAATAAAACCAAGGGGTTATGGTTTAAATATATAGTAAACACTCATACTGGTGAAAATGAACGAATCAGGACTAATTTAAAATTTAAAAATATTGAAATTGAGTTGTATGAAAGCAATATACCTCCTCTACTTCGGTATTTCCATATTAATCAAGTAAGTCCATCGGGATGGGTCTCATTTAATACGTCACGTATGCTAAAATCTCCTGTTGCGACTACTACATGCAAATACGAATATATATGTTCGTTAAAAGACCTAACGCCCATGCCCGAGAAAGAGACCCGGGTACCTTATAAAATATGTAGTTTTGATATTGAAGCAAGCAGTAGTCATGGTGACTTTCCTATACCAATTAAGACGTACAAACGATTTGTAATGAACATGGTAGATGTATTTCAAAAACAGTCCCAATTTTTGGATAAGACGAACGCACCAACCCTTATGCAAAAATGCGTTATGGCGGCGTTTGGATTCAGTACATTTGAAGACATCGACCTGGTTTATCCAAAGAAGTCGACTACCAAAGAATATATAGAAAGTCGAATTGAAATTCTGATTAATGACCCAATTGAGGATGCTAAACAAAAATATGCGAGTGATGAGACATCCAAACTTATTCAAATCGACAAGATATTTGATAAGGTAAATCAATCATATCATACACATAATGAAACTGGAGATAGTAATGAGACTGACGCGTCTACAGGAGGCCAAGATGATACTAGTCAATATACAAAATACGAAAAGAAAACACGAGTTAGCAAGAAATCAACAATAATTGATGTTCTACTTAGTGATAAATATGACCGTGATGAAAAAATTCAACTATCTAACGATATTATTACTAGTATATTTCCACAATTGGAAGGTGACAAAGTAACCTTTATCGGTTCTACCTTTCTAAAATATGGTGACCCGGAACCATATAAAAACCATTGTTTGGTAGTAGGGTCATGCGATGATGTACCTGGTGCTATTATTGAATCCGTACCCACTGAAAAAAAATTACTGTTAAAATGGGCCGACCTTATTCAAAAGGAAAACCCGGATATTATGATAGGATACAATATATTTGGATTTGATTATGAGTTCATGTTTCGTAGAGCACAAGAAAACAAATGCGAACGAAATTTCATGTTGTTATCAAGAAAATTAAATGAATTATCGGCGACTGAAGATAAGAAAACGAGAGAACTAAATATCGAGAATACAAAAATGCAAATAGCCAGTGGAGATTATGATCTACGCTATTTCAAAATGACTGGACGTCTACAAATTGATATGTATGCTTATTTTAGACGTGACTTTAATTTGTCCTCGTATAAACTTGATGATGTAGCCGGACAATATATTAGCGACAGTGTTAAACATGTATGTTGTATAAACCATACAACTCATGGAAATGTTACTGAACTGTATAGTAATAACTTGACTGGGTTACACCCAGGGGATTTCATTCACATCGAATTTAGTGGGGTAACTACGAATTATTATAAGAATGGGAAAAAGTTTCCAGTTATTGATATTGAATTTGGAAAAGAAATTACAATTAACGATAAGACTACCACTTATAATGTGATTGTTATTGGAAATCATGAGACTGACTTAATCAATACTAAAAATATAAAATGGGGTACGGCTAAAGATGATGTTACACCTCAAGATATTTTCAGATTAGCAAATGGGTCTTCTTCCGACCGAGCAATTGTTGCGAAATATTGTATTCAGGATTGTAATTTGGTACATCATTTGATGAATAAGATTGACGTAATTACCGGATATACAGAGATGTCGAGTATTTGTAGTGTTCCTATTAACTTCTTGATTTTCAGAGGTCAAGGCATTAAACTAACCAGTTTTGTAGCCAAAAAATGTCGTGAAAAAAATACACTTATGCCGGATTTAGAGAAGTCGGGCGATGCCGAAGGATATGAAGGTGCAATTGTTCTTCCACCAAAGTGTTCTATGTATATGGATAATCCTGTAGCATGTGTTGATTATTCGTCTCTATACCCATCCTCTATGATTAGTCAGAATTATTCACATGATAGTAAGGTTTGGACGAAAACCTATGATATGGACGGTAAACTGATTAGAATTACTGGAGAACAAGACTCGGAAGGAAATTTCATCTATGATAACTTACCTGAATACGAGTATATTGATATTGAATTTGATAATTTCAAATATATTCGTAAGAATCCTACAGCGCGCGCAGAAAAGACGAAGGTCGGGTATATGACATGTCGATGGGCCCAATTACCTGATAATCAAAAATCGATTATGCCTTCGATTCTTGAGGAGTTGTTGAAAGCGCGAAAGGATACACGTAAAATGATTAAAACCGAAAGCGACCCGTTTATTCAAAACATCCTCGACAAGAGACAGTTGGGATATAAAGTGACCGCAAATTCATTATACGGACAATGTGGGGCTAGAACATCGACATTTTACGAAAAAGATGTTGCGGCTTCAACCACTGCTACTGGACGAATGATGATTATGTATGCTAGACGAATGATAGAAGAGATTTATGGAGATTACGTGTATGATACGAAATGTCATGGACCTGTGAAATGTAAGGCAGAATATATATACGGTGATACTGATTCTGTATTTTATACCCTTAATCTAGAAGATCCGGAAACTGGAGAAAATATTCGCGGACAAAAAGCATTGGAAGCAACTATCGAGATTTCAAAAGACATCGAGGTAGTATGTAGCAATTACCTGAAACCACCCATGTTTTTAGAATATGAAAAGACATTAATGCCGTTTATTTTACTATCAAAGAAACGATACGTTGGAATGTTATATGAGGATGACCCACATAAGGCACATTTAAAATATATGGGTCTCTCTATTAAGAGACGAGATTCATGTGATTATTTAAAAGATGTATACGGGGAATTATTAAACATCCTTATGAAGGGAAATAACATAGAAGGCGCGGTTACATATTTACAGCAGTCATTACTTAACTTGATTGACGGAAAAGTTCCAATGGATAAATTAATGATTACGAAAGCATTGAAGGGATATTATAAGAATCCAAATCAAATCGGACATAATGTGTTAGCAAATAGAATTGGTAGACGTGATCCTGGTAATAAACCTAAACCAGGAGACCGAATGCGATTCGTATTTGTTGTAAACGATAAACCAAAGGCGTTAATGGGTGATAAGATAGAAACACCCGAATATATTGTCGAGAATAAACTTAACATCGATTATACACATTATATTACAAATCAATTAATGAAGCCATTACAACAATTATTTGGACTCGCATTAAACGAGATATGGACTATGCAGAATAAGCGCACTGCGATTAAGACATTTCAGAAAGACTTATTGAAATTAGAAAACGAAGGACATGATTTCGAGACATTTATGAAGAAAAAAGAAAAATTATGTAGTGCTAAAATCAAGATACTGTTATTCGATAAGGTTCTTAGTCGAATATATAATGAAAAAAATAAAATACAAACATTGGATGGGTTCTTTACTCGACAATAACAATATAATCATTACACATATAATATCAATAGTATTATATTTTTTTACACCGTCATCAATACACATTACGCACTTGGTTCGTCGTCGTCTTCCTCATCTTCATTGGTCGTTGTAATTGTCATGGGCATATCAAGAGTAAATGAGCGTCCAATACTATTTGTAGTTAGTGAACTTGCTAATTCAGTTTCTAACAATCTCGTAAACAGTTCCGTAATTTGCGAGGGTATATCATTTTCAGAATCAGGAATATTTAACAATGTCGCATCGGTATCGCTATGTATCCTATTTTGCGATAGGTCCGGATATACGAATTCATCATTATCGTGAGATGTTATATTTTGCGATGGGTCTATGTATACGGATTGTTGAGTGTATTCGCGAATATCATATCTACACATAGGACAACGTACATGATTTCGAAACCAATTCATAATTGCGGATTCATGAAACAAATGTCCGCAATGATGTATTCTACATAGTCTATCTCCTACGCCAAATTCTTCCATTGTAATAGGACAGTTTGTATAACTTAAATTAGAACTATCAGTATTTGTAAATGTCTCGGTCGCATCATCTATTTCTCTCTGTGTTGGTGATATAACTACGTCTTGAAATTGGTTGGTGTTCCAAATATTTTCACCAGTATTTCGAAATGGTAATGAAAACATATGTGGGAATGTTCTCATTGGACTAGTAAACGTATGGGATTGTGTCACTCCATAATTTCGTCTAATATTACGAGGCATATTTATATTTGTACGAGTATTATTTGGCGTACGTGGTACCTGTCGTCTATTTCTATATGTTTGGTGCGCACGAATATCATCTCGATAATCGTCTAATGTCATTAATACACGAGAAATGTTCTGATTATAAATATTTATGTTTGTATTATACCCAGTTATGATATTATTCATTGTTTGCGTCATGTTACTATATAAGTGATTAAAATCAGGGTTATTATCCATATTTTCAGGCGATGACATATGGATAGTATAGTATTATATTATATTAAATGGCGTAAAGAAGTGTCTATATATATTTATATTATACAAATAAATGGATACAAGTAAATATGTGAAGAACGGTTTTACCGGGATTGAAAACATAGGAAACACATGTTTTATCAATTCATGTATACAGATTATTAATCATACATATGAATTAAACGAGTTTTTCGACTCTGACAAATATAAAACTCATTTGAAAACAGACATAATAGATAGTTATGCTACTGTAGCATGGGATGATTTGCGAAGAACTATGTGGAGTTGCGAACGAGGGACAGTTTCACCTAATAAATTCGTACATTATATGCAGGAGTTAGCAAAAAAAAAGGACATGGGACTTTTTGGTGGGTATTCACAAAATGATATGTCTGAATTTTTTGTATTTATGATAAATTGCATACATACCAGTATTTCTAGAGGCGTACAAATGAACATCTACGGAAATCTACGAACAAAAACGGACAAATTAGGGTTGGAATGTTATAAACTATTACAATCACTATATCAAAAAGAATATTCGGAAATTGTTGATTTGTACTATGGTATATATGTTAATCAAATCACTGACGTGGAAGGTAAAATACCATATGTGTTAAAACCTGAATCGTATTTTACATTAGATTTACCTATAGTTGATGGTAATACTATTATGCCATCATTAATTGACTGTTTAGACCTATTTACAAAACCCGATCTCTTGTCGGGAGATAACGCATGGTTAAATGAAAAAACGAATCAAAAACAAGATGTAAATAAAAATGTCGTTTTTTGGAATTTTCCAAAAATTTTAGTAATTGTATTGAAACGAATTACTCCCGACGGTACTCGAAAGATACATGCGAATGTGGATTTCCCGATCACTGATTTAGATCTATCTAAGTATGTTTTAGGGTATGATCCGGAATCATATGTATATGATTTATTCGGAGTTTGTAATCATTTTGGTGGAACTAATGGAGGTCACTATACTGCGTTCGTTAAACATGCGTCCAATAAGTGGGTTCATTTTAATGATAATGTTGTTAGTATAATAGAGAACATATCGCATATTGTTACACCCAACGCATATTGTTTATTTTATCGTAAAAAAAATAACGGATTATAATATAAACTATGTCAGATAATAATGTTAACTTAAACAAAAATACAGAACCATCTTCGACGAATAATACTGATGTATCAAATAATCCGGTTGACGCATCAAATAATCCTGTCGATGATGAAACCGATATTGCCGATGACGTTACCAGTGTAACTAGTAATATATTTACCACTAACAATATGTTTCTATTATTATGGTTTTTAGCAATATATATTATTGTTTACTATGTTTTAGGAATGTTTTTTAATAAAGGCAGTGAACCTAGTAATTTTCAATCCAGTCTAGGTAGGACATTGGATATAATATTTATTGTAAGTTTTTTCATTTTTATTATTTCATATTATACCTCAACTAGTAAATCACAAGTTGAATCTGACATGAAAATGGTATTTAATGAAACGATTTCCTTCTTGTCAAATGAAACATCAATCGTTTCTATATTGTTGTTTATAATCACTCTTTATATTGTGGTATATTTGTTCCGCATCCCTATGACTTCAACCACCAAGCCTTTTTTTATTTCTTTACTTGAAAGTACCGCATGGATATCATTAATAACGTCAATTATTGTGGTAACTATTCAAAAGATATTTGATGTCAATATTTTGGATTACCTTAATGAAACAGATGAACCCGAGGAAGAAGAACAACCCACTCTAACATTACCATTGGACCAGGATGAAGTATTTAATGTATCTAATAATAAGTATACATATGAAGACGCACAAGCAGTATGCACTTCATTTGGGGCAAAGTTAGCAACATACGACCAAATTGAAGATGCATATAATAATGGGGCCGAATGGTGCAATTATGGTTGGTCTGACGGACAAATGGCGTACTTCCCTACCCAAAAAGATACTTGGAACGAATTACAAAAACATCCAAAAAAGAAGAATAATTGCGGACGTCCTGGTGTAAATGGAGGATATATAGATAACCCATATGTCAAATTTGGTATTAATTGTTATGGTAAACGTCCGGCACCAACAGAAGACGATAAGGATAGATTATACTCTAAACAAACCAATCCTATACCAATGACGGCTGAAGATAAAGAACTTAATGAGAAAATAGAATATTGGAAAAAAAATTCCAAAAAATTAGAGATAAATTCATTTAACAATACTAACTGGTCTAAATATTAGATTAGATTACTTTTCAATTATTGATTACATACAAATAATCAAGAATACTATTCATTTACCAAATCGACGCTTTCGCTGTTTATAATCTTTAATAGCATTATCGATGTCGCACAATGTTACTTCCGGCCATAATTTATCGTTAAAAACCCATTCTGAATAAATTGTTTTTGTCGGGAAGAATCCGGAAGTTCGTTTCTCACCACCGCACCTGAAAACCATATCTATATTACTCTGATCTCTATTGTATGATTCAATATTACCAACACCATAATTTATCATATCTTTATTATAATCATATGCCAATGCCAAATTTACGATATATAGAGGATTTTCTTTTTCAACCAACAATGGTTGAAGAATTAAATTAATATCCATCGGTAATATTTCAATGTCTCCCACCACATTTATTTTTGTCTGGTTTAATAATGAACGTATATTCGGATTATTGTCGATCGAGGATTTTATTTCGTTCCAGAGTCTACGAACAAAATTGTAAATTATACTATTGGTTCCATCTGTTCGATTCAAATTATCAATCGAACATATATAGATACTTATTTCACATATATCAGATAAATGCTTATATTTAGTAGCACCCATATTCAATATTGTATCCATGATATGCAAAGCAAAATTCATCCATACGTGATGTAATGCTGTCATCTCATTATTGTTTTTCCTATACCATCTACGATTTCCATCCGGGATTATTCCTATATGAACCATTAATTGTACTCTGTGTATACCTTTATACGTTATTATATTGAATTACTTATGTGATTTCCCCTTACGAGTTCTAGTATTTTTATAATCCATATTTCTTCGGGTATTTTTACCCTTCGTACGATGTCGAACACTATTAAATAGTTTATCAAATAAATTGTCATCAATAACATCCGAGGTTATAGTTTTTATTTTTGACATTTGAGAACATTCACCAACATTCATACTTTCAAAAACAGGTAAGCCCAATGGAACGACAAATCCATCAAATCTAGACAATCCTATCTTATTTGAACCGCCTATCATCTCGTGATTGATATTATACTGTTTTATTATATTTGCCACTGGATAACCACCCATATTCGCATTGAATATAATATTGTCTGTGTATTGTGGTTCTATGAATTCCATATATATTGTATGCATATTTATAATTTTGTAGAAATACGTTTTATATCGGATGTTATTGTAATTTCGCGATTATCCTTTAAATATTTCATGATGTAATCAACATGCGATTTGTCCTTAATAACCGCGTTTAAACTTTTTTCTACATATGTATATGTCAATGGTTGATAATCTTTCTTTTCATATATACGAAGTTCTCCGTTTGATATTCCTATATTGGTTTTTAAATTATTAGATCTTACATATTCACTTATATTCGCAGTCATTTGTGATTTCATTTCACGGATCTTTTTACTTTTTTCATTCATTAATTGGAGTTGCTGGTCGAGAATAACCCATTTTTGAACGTTTTCAATCAATTGTTCTCGGTTTGTACTTTCGGAATAGACAGTTAATGATTGGTTGTCATTAGTAGTATTCATGTTATTTTGAATATTACTAAAAATGTTTTTATATGTTTGTTTATTTCTTATATATTTTGGCCGCGTCTTTTAATGCATTCTTAAACATATACATAGGATTCGTTAGTTTGTTCTTTTTGTATACACTTGTGACAAATGTATTCCATTCTGATTTACGCCCTTTCTTTACTGTTTTGCGTCCCTTCTTTGTGGATTTGAAAGTATTTTTTTTACTCTTTTTACCCTTTCTGCTCTTTCTGTTCTTTCTACTCTTACGATTTGAACCACCAACCTTATTGGTTGCATCTGCGTTTACTGCGGTTGTATCTACGGGTGCATCTGCTTTTGCGTTTACTGCGGTTGTATCTGCGTTTGCGTTTGCATCTGCTTTTGCGTTTACTGCGGTTGTATCTGCTTTTGCGTTTACTGCGGTTGTATCTGCTTTTGCGTTTACTGCGGTTGTATCTGCGGTTGTATCTGCTGCGTTTACTGCGGTTGTATCTGATGCGTTTACTGCGGTTGTATCTGCTGCGTTTACTGCGGTTGTATCTGCGGTTGTATCTACTGCGTTTACTGCGGTTGTATCTGCGTTTGTATCTACGTTCTTATTTAAAAAATAATCAAAAATCCCTGCGCCGTTTTGCGATTTCATATAGTATACTATTACATTTTAATCTATATAGGAAACCTTATTCGAATACCGTAACAATCGAATCAGTAAAAATAAGTTGGCTAAAATAATAAACA
>Ga0209264_1000763_pt1 | contig 21369 bp, 21 predicted proteins | sample SaaInlV_DNA_150m_FD_184687 | JGI IMG/M metagenome (GOLD analysis project Ga0209264, IMG submission 184687) | Marine microbial communities from expanding oxygen minimum zones in the Saanich Inlet - SI075_LV_DNA_150m (SPAdes) (version 2) | ecosystem: Environmental > Aquatic > Marine > Unclassified... | reverse complement strand
TTTTATTTTATTTTATTTTATTTTATTTTATTTTATTTTATTTTATCATTTATAATTGTTGCCCAATTGTCCCATGTGTAATTTTCCAATGCTTTATTATATCCACTTATACGTATTTTATCATAATACTCTGTATTATTTTCATCAATAATACTTTTAATTAATTCAATATAGTCACTATTTTCATCAATGTATATATAATCTTCATCTTTTTTTAATTGATGATTTAAATCACTATTTGTCATTAATAATCCCTGACATCCTAATATTTGTGGAACTCTTTCACTAAAATATTCTTGTGTAGAACATTTATTATTTAATTCATATATTATAGGATGTATTGATAAATTTATTTTACTATTGCTAAATACTTTATAACAATCATCATATTTTATAAATCCTTGATAACAATCTGGATATATATCTTTAAAACATTCTGGACCATAAATATGAAAATGAATATTTTTTCTATTTTCATATATTTTATTAACAATATCAAACCTATTTATATTAGTTGCATCTATAGGAAATTCTTTATTATCATTATATAAATTTGTTAAGATAAAACTTACATCACATATATAATTATTGTCCTTAATATATTTTGAAGCATTTTTATCAAATCCTGGAGGATTATAATATATTGGTAAATTATTAAAAAAAGTTATTTCTTTTTCAAAACAACTAAATATATAATTCATTAATGGGTATATTTTCTTTTTATTTTCTATTCTATCTATCCAATTATTTGTATTGTATTTTTCATAATCATATAGGAATGGATCCCAATTAAATAAAATATTTATTAAATCTTTGTTTAACATTTTATTTATTTCATCATAGTTTATCATATTATTCCACCATAAACATAAATTTATATTTTTTTCTTTTACTATTTTTTCAAAATCATGAAAATAATTATTATTATTATCCATTTTATAATTCAAGTATGGAAAAAAATGAACTTTATGATTATATTTTTCAAGAGCTTTAGACGCATATAAAAACCCGTCAGATAAATTACAATATCCAATTAATAATATATTCATATTTATGAATTTAATTATAAAAAAAATGTATTTAAAAAACGAATACTAAATTATAGTAATTATGCTGTTTGTTTTTTTAGACTTTTTAGTAATGCATTTATTGAGTTTTATTTTTTATAAAATTTTAAATAATTATGATATTGAAAAAAAATTTTTAGGAAATTTAAGTTTTAATTTAACAAGATCAGTTATTTGTGGAAGTTTAGCATATTATTCTTATAAAAAAATAGATACTATTTATATTGATAAATGTTTGGATAATAAAGATTTATATAATAGTTTACAAATATATCATAGAAGTTTTTTAAATTATTTTATATACGATATTTTTGTTATGATATATCAAGTTTATAAAAATATTAATACAAAAATAAGAATGGATTTGTTATTTCATCATCTATTTGCAATATTCGTTTTAAACATATTAGAATATAACAAAATGTATAATATATCTTTATTAATAGGAATTAGTGAGGGTATGTCAATTGTTTCTGGATTAAAATTATTATGTGATAAATTAAATTATTCAAAAACAAAGAATTTATTAATTTATTTTAGATTAAGTTATTTAATTTTAGTTAGAATGTTATTTTTATGGCCATCTTTATTTTTATTTTATATTGATATAACAAATAATTGTGATAATTTTAAAAAATTAAAAAATACAATTTTAGTAATAAATTTAATACTTATTATTGGATATAATGAAATAAAATGGATTAATAATGGTATTAAGGAATTAAAGAGAATTTAATATTTACTATTTTTTACTATTTTAATTTTTAATTAACTGTGATTAAAAAATATAAAATTTATGATTATATAATATATGGAATACTTAATAGCATCTAGTATTGTCGGATTAGGATATATATATTCGAATAATAAACAACATAATACATTTAAACAATCAAAAAAAAGTAAAATACCATATTCTGAAAAATCAAATTCAAATAATTATTATACAAATCATACTTCTTACAATATTAAAGATAATGAACAAAATAAAGCTAATATACTTTTTAATAAATCTAAATATCCTGAAGATACAAATGTTATAACACCTGGACCACCTTATCCAATCATAAATAATAAAGTAGATTATATTGATAAAAATTTACCCATTGAATTCGATTCTAATAAAAAATATGAAGAAATTTTAGTTAATGATATTAATCATTATTCTAATGAAACGCCAAATAATATTATAAATAATAAAAGTGTTCCTGAAAGTGGAGGATTCCAAGGAATATCTTTAACTGGTAATCCAATAGAACCAAATAATTTTACTCATAATAACCAACAACCATTTTTTGGTAGTACAATTAAGCAAAATTTAGATGAATTTTCCACAAGAGGTATTATGGAAAATTTTACCGGAACAAATGACAATTATCAAAAAAAACAAGAACAAACACAGTTCTTTGAACAACAAAAAAACATGACAAATGTTTATGGAACTCAAAACATGGATGGATATATGTTGGATAGATATCATGTAAGTAATATGCGTGATAACGAATCACCTATTGAGAAAATTAATGTAGGTCCAGGATTAAATCAAGGTTTTACAAGTAATCCATCTGGAGGATTCCAACAATCAGATACAAGAGATTATGTTGTTCCTAAAACAACTGACGAATCTCGTGTTAAAACAAATCCTAAAGTTTCATACTATGGACGTATTAACCCTGGTGAAAAAATTTCAAAACCTGGTAAAGTTGGCACTATTTATAAAAATAAACCTGATACATTCTATGTACAAAATGCCGATAGATATTTAACAACAACAGGTCAAGTTATCGCACCTGAACAAAGACCTTGTATTATTTCAAAATATACAAACAGAAAAACAACAGAAGCAAAAACGAGAAAAGGAAGTGCTGCTCCTACACGTGGAACTGTTGCTCAAGTTCGTTCAAAATATAAAGTATCACATAAAGTTAGTTATAAATATGATGATCCAGTAAATAAAAGTAGCAATGATCAATGGAGTATATTAAATTTATTTTCTTCTACAGCTCCCAATGATTATGGTAAAAAAACAATTAAATTAAAAAATACTAAGAAAACTGCTATTGAAAATAAAAATATTGCGATGAATTATAAATCTGAAAATGGATTAGCACCATCAAGACCTAATCAAAAAATTAAAAAACCTAAGAAATATAACACTATTCATAATAACAGACATGGTAATCTTAAAGGAGAATCTTCTAATATTGTTTATGACCCAAATGATGTAGCAAGAACTACTATTAAAGAACAAAATATTGATAATAATTTTAGATCCAATGCTTCTGTAAGTACAAGAGGTAATACTGTTTATGATCCTAATTCAATCGCAAGAACTACTATTAAAGAACAAAATATTGACAATAATTTTAGATCCAATGCTTCTGTAAGTACAAGAGGTAATACTGTTTATGATCCCAATAATGTAACAAGAACCACTATTAAAGAACAAAATATTGACAATAACTTTAGGTCCAATGCTTCTGTAAGCACAAGAGGTAATACTGTTTATGATCCCAATAATGTAACAAGAACCACTATTAAAGAACAAAATATTGACAATAATTTTAGATCCAATGCTTCTGTAAGTACAAGAGGTAATACTGTTTATGATCCCAATAATGTAACAAGAACAACTATTAAAGAACAAAATATTGACAATAATTTTAGGTCAAATGCTTCTGTAAGTACAAGAGGTAATACTGTTTATGATCCCAATAATGTAACAAGAACAACTATTAAAGAACAAAATATTGACAATAATTTTAGATCAAATGCTTCTGTAAGTACAAGAGGTAATACTGTTTATGATCCTGAAAGTAAAGCAAGAACTACAATTAAAGAACAAAATATTGATAATAATCGTGATGGTAATGTTGGAGATGGTAAAAAGGGTGCTTATTCCAGAAATGAAGAAAATGCTAAGAAAACAATTAAACAATCTACATTAATCGAAAATTCATTAGGTATTGCTACAGAACCAAGAAATGATGCTTATTTAAGTACTGATGTACAAGCTGTTGGAACACAACGTGCTACTACAAGTATAGAATATTTTGGTGATGCTGATGGACCCGACGTTGGTGGATATGATGTTACTGAAGTAGATGCCAAGAAAACCAAAAAAGAAGATACGTCTAATATTGAATATACAGGTAATGGAGGAAATGATGCTGCACCAATGAGTTATGAAGATATTTATAATTCTACTATTAAGTCAATAAGAGGAGATATAGATGATGGTTATACTCCTGGGGCATCCGCACCAAATAATATTGTAGGTGGAAATAATATTCATGCGACAACTAATAAATTAAATGAAGTTCAAAATCAATATTTGAATGAACGTGGAACACAAGCTACCAAAGTTTATAACTCAATTCCACAAATTGAATTAACAAATATTACGCAAAATAAACCAACCGTTCCAAATGAACCATTAGCTGATAGAATGAATCCAGAAATGATTAAAGCATTTCAAGAAAATCCATATACACAATCTTTAAAAAGTTGGGCATAAAAAAAATATTAAATCTATATATCTGTAAAAAATATATATTTATATATTAATATGTATTCATTAGGTAATTCAGCTCCTATTGATAATAGACCTCCTATGCAAAATCAATATTCTAATCCTGAAGTAAATAATCCTTATCGACAAGTTAATAACCAACAATTTAATAATCAAATATCAGATTCTGTTAATTCAAATAATAGTTATGAAATATATCAAACACAAGAATATCCATCTAATACATTGTTTAATGAACAAAACGCACAAACAACTGACTATGGTTATACTAATTGTAATAATGGATATTCAGGTGCATTAATTCAATCAAATCAACCTATTAGGAAGACTATATCTCATCCAAGTGAATTATATTCAATAGAAAATTTTGAAAATGAAGAAAATAATTATAATGAACTAGAAAGAAATTCTAATAAATTGGATAAAATGAAAATGCATAAAGAATCACCAATTATTCGACATGGACAACAACAAGGACAATATCAAGGACAACATCAAGGACAGCATCAAGGACAACATCAAGGACAACAATATCAATATGGACAACAGCATCAAGGACAATATCAACAAGGACAACAGCAAGGACAACAAGGGCAGCCAGTAATTTATAATAATTATAATCAAACACCTAATTATTTAAATTCTGATTCAATACCAAATATAGCAGGACTGTATAATACTTTAAATTCACCACGCCCTGTTGAAAAAATAATCATTAAGGAATATGATAACAGAGAAACAAAAATAACTGATTTAGATAATGATGACAATGATGACGATGATGATAATTCATCTAAAAAATCTGTTAAAAAAAATTTAAAAAAAAAAATAGATAATAAAATAGATAATAAAATTAATAAAAAAATTAAAAAGCAAGATAATATAAGATTTATAATAATATTTTTACTTATTATAATAATTGGACTAATATTATATATTATTATGAACAGTAAAGTAAAAAGAGTAAGATTTTAAATGATTATATTTAAAATATTATGAATATAAATGTAAATATTATATATTTTTATAAATATATAAATTTAAAATAATATTTTCATATATAGTTAATAAATATAATGATTTTTTCTAATGATAAACAAGATGAGAAACAAGATGAGAAACAAGATGAGAAACAAGATGAGAAACAAGATGAGAAACAAGTAACAAAAAAAATCGATAACTTCCAAAAAGAAACTATTTTTGGTGAAAAAATACTTAAAAAGAATCAGTTTTTTCAAGATTTTACAAGCTTAATGAGATGTCAAGAATTCCGTAATTTTTATGATAATTATTTTAACGATTGGTCTAATATACAAACAATGATATTTTACATGAAAATATATTCTACAATTGAAGATTTGTATTATAATCAATATAATATAAAAATTAATGATGAATTAATGACATATACATTACATAAAATAATAACAACAACAGAAACAAGAAAAGCTGCTGTTGAATTATTTAAAAATTTCAAAGGCGAAGCTATTGATTCTTCAAAATTAATTATATTTAAATCAATGATTAATTTTAAATTATATTCTCAAAATAATAAATTAATTGAAAAATAATAAATGAAATGAAAAATAATAAACTTATATAAATATTATAATATTATAATATTTATAATATTATAATATTTATAATATTATAATATTTATAACATATATTATGTATAGTATATTTTTTCATATACTATGTCTATCATTATTAGAAATAATATTTTATTTTGAATATATAGGACCATTAGAATCTGTTATATTCAAAAAAACATTAACGAAAATAATAAATAATGAATATGATAGTATTATTGATAATATGGATAATATGGATAATAATATCAATAAAAATATTTCTTATATACATAATAAATATAATATTAGTAATGAATTCATCGATTTACAAATAAATTTAGATGAACAATATAATAATTCATTAACATCGAGAACAAAACGAGATGAATATAATCATGAATTGTATATTACAACTATACGATATTGGTTGTATTGCGTGGGCACTGTTTCATGTATATATATGATAATAATTTTGTACAAATATAGACTATTTAGTAAAAATCAAGAAATAATAAATATTAATAATGGTATTAATAATGGTATTAATAATGGTATTAATAATGGTATTGAATGCACACCACTAAGAGTTAGAAGTTCATCTGCATGTAGTGATGATTTTCAAAATATTTATATGAATATAAATGATACATTTATTGATTATAATAAAATTAAAAAAACATATAAAAAAAAGATTTTATATTATTTATTTACAGGATTATTGATTCTATTATTTGAATATTTATTTTTTACTTATATTGTGATAAAATATAAAATATTATCTGATGATGAAATTATATATCAAATATATAAAATAATTAATCCAATAATTAATAAGTTTATGTCGAAACTATAAATTTTTTTAAAAATATATAAAAATATATATAAATATATTTTTATATTTATATATATGACACATTTTTATCAAAAAAAACTTTTTTTGGATGGATTTATTAAATTAATTAATGACTGTAATAAAAAAATATTAGAGATATACGAACAAGATTTTGAAATTATATACAAAAATGATAATTCACCATTAACAAATGCTGATTTAGAATCAAATAAATTAATTTGCGAATATTTAACATTATTAAATAAAAATTTAAAAGAAGAAATTGGTGAAGATTTTTGTATTATTAGTGAAGAAAATAAAAATATGAATTATAATTTTAGAAAAGAATTTAAATATACATGGCTCGTGGATCCAATTGATGGAACAAAAGAATTCCTAAAAAAGAATGGACAATTTACTGTTAATATTGGATTATGTAGAGATGGTGTTCCTATTTTTGGCATAGTTAGCATTCCAACTTCGAATGAAATTTATTATGGTATAGAGAATTTGGGTAGTTTTAAAATAGAAAATACAGGAGAAATTAAAAAACTTAAAATTAATAAAAAGGATTTTACACAAAAAAATATGAATATTATTGCATCTTTGTCACATATGAATGATGATACTAAAAAATATATTGAACAATTTACAACGCCAAATTTAATGAATATAGGAAGTAGTATGAAATTATTATATATCGCTGAAAATAAAGCAGATGTATATCCAAGATATGCTTTAACTTCTGAATGGGATACTTGTGCTGCTCATGCCGTTGTTAAATATGCTGGTGGAAAAGTATTTATTGCTGAAACAAGACAAGAATTAATTTACAATAAAGAAAATATATTAAATCCATATTTTTTAGTTTATTAATAAAAATTTATAATAATTATAATATTTATAATGACAATATGTGTTCCTGTAAGTAATGGAGAAGTAATGGATAAATTTTCAATCTTATTAATTAAAAAAGAATTTATTAAAGATAATTCCAAATTAGATAAAGTAAATACAGAAATCGAATTTTTAATAGAACATATCAATAATATAAAACAACAATTTAATATTGATTTATTATTTTCAAAATTACTTGATGTAAATAAACAATTATGGACTATAGAAGATAATATTAGACAAAAAGAAAAAAACAAAGAATTTGATGAAGAATTTATAGAAATCGCAAGAAGTGTTTATTTTACAAATGATAAAAGATGTGAAATTAAAAATGAAATAAATATATTAACAAATAGTTCAATATATGAAGTTAAATCTTATGAAAAATATGATTAATTGAATTCTAAAATGTACTTAAAGACATTATCATATATATAATATGTAGTAATCTAATTATTACATTTTTATGCTTCCTTAACTCAGTCGGTAGAGTGTTTGGCTGTTAACCAAAAAGTCGTTGGATCGAAACCAACAGGAAGCGTTCTGTCTATTTTTTATATATATTTATAAAAAATAAAAAATAAAAAATAAAATAATTAATAATGATATAAAAATACCATTCAATCCAATTTAATAAACATTTTATATCATCACTTTCAATTGTTGGACCACACCAAATACACAAACCTTCGGGAGCACTATAATAAGAATATATATCAAAAGCAATATTTTCATCATCCCATCTATGCCATTATTTTCTTCAATCCATTTCAAACAATATAGATGGTATTCTATACATAATATATTTAGTGTTCCATTTGGATAAATACTTTCATTTAATTTTCCATTTTCTTTTATTCAAAATATTGAAGAAAATAAATTAATTATAAATTAATTATAAATTTTAATATTACTTTTTCACCCTCATTTATTTTAGTTATATTATGGATAATATCATTTGGTTTTACAATAATTAAATCATTTTCTCTTTGATTGTATTTATTTATTTTAAAATTTTTAATATATTGAAAATAACTATCACTATTATTTTTTATAATATAAATACATTCTAAATAATTATCCATCAATTTCTTGTCTTGGTGCCATGGTATTAATTCAATATCATTATTATATATTCTATATTCAATTGGATGTTTCGGATATTGTAAATCAATATTAAAATCATTCTTTATTTTATTTTTAAGAAAATCATTTTTATAAATAATATCATATATCTTTTTGTGTTTTGTAGAATCTAATAATAAATATTTTTTATAATCTTCGTGTTTAAATTCATCTTTTCTATCTTCTTGAATATTTTTCAATTCTTTATGTAATACGCGTATATCATCTTCTTCTAATAAATTATGTTTTATATAAATATAATTTTCCAAAAAATATAAATAATAAACAATAATTATCAATATAATAAATAAAATTAATAATATGATTAATAATGACATATTATAAAAAAATAAAAAAAAATAAATATAATTCCTTATCTAATTTGAATCTAATTAGAATCTAATTTGAATCTAATTTGAATCTAATTAGAATCTAATTTGAATCTAATTAGAATCTAATTAGTATAAGGTACATCACTACCAGTAATATTAAATCCGCCAAAATTATCATTTACAGGCAATGCTTGCGATGTTCCAAATTGTCTATACCACATATTACTATATGATCTTTGTTGTGCTAATGTCAAATTTAATCCTTTTACACTACTTATTATTGGAAATCTTTCAGGCTGTAATCTCATTAAAGTATATAAATTTTGTTGTGAACGCAATTTTCTATTTCTATATACATTACTATTCATACATAATATCTTATTTGATAAATGACTCATTATTGGTAATGTTATCTCTTTTCCAAAAAAACGATTAGCATATGTTTGATATTTTATATAATTACATAATTGAGTTTTACATAATTCATTATACATAAAATCAATATTATATATTTCATTGCTATCTTCTTGTATAACATAAAATTTTGTATTTTTAACTATCTCTGATATTTCTATATCAATATAAGATTTATATAAATCAATAGTATTATCATCAATTAATTGTGTTTTAATATAATTATCACCATTTACTATTATTTTGTTATTTAAATTATTAATTCCAAATAATAAATTATTATCATTTGTTAATAATCGAAACGTTCCTTGATACATTCCAACTTTTGTTGTATCTAATAATTTATTTATATAATTATTATTAAAATAAATTTTTTTATTACGAATTATAAAAGTATTATCAGTTTTTGTATCTAAACACTTTATATTATCATCTATTGTAAATAACATACCTGATTTGGAATTATAATTATTATTATTATTATTCATATATATGTATATTATATAATTATTATATAATTATGATAAATTAATTATGGATAAATAGAATTAATCCTAAATATATTAATAATAATATATAAATAATCATTCCGATTGCTTGTAAATATAATATAAATCGTATAGGATGTTTAGCACATTCACAATCATGATTAATATTTTTATTTAATTTATAAACATTGTATGCAAATAATCCATAAATGAGTAAATATATAATAATTAATAAATAAATCATTATATTTTTTCCTGAAGAATTACTTCCAGCATTCTGTTTATCCAATGTTATATACCATGATACTAAACCAATTAAAATAATTGATTTTATTATTATCAATATTCCTTCTATTATCATTAAATAATTAATATTAGCTGTATATTCACTATTTTTATTTTCATCTTGAAAACAACCACATTTTTGTAAATTATGTAAATACCAGAATATATAAATTAATATTGAAATACTAATTACAGATATAATTATACTCGTGGATAATATTTTTTTAGAACAAATATTATTTTCAATACTTATACAATTAATTTCACTTGATGATTTACTTAATAATTTACTCGATGATTTGCTCGATGATTTGCTCGATGATTTATTTTTACCTGATTTTTTAGAAACCAATGGACTTTTGCTACTTTTTTTGGTGTTACTTGGCATATAATTTATAATAATATATTAATATTTTATTATAATAAATAATTTTTTGCTAAATGTAAAAAGAACAAAAAATAAATTATATCTTATTTTTTGAAACATGGATAATTATATTTTACAATTAAATCATACAATGATTGTACTCCATTCTTTTCTATTGAACGTATTGTATCAATCTCACTATTTTCAATATTATTATCTTTATAAACGCAGTATAATGATGATACAGCATTAGAAGACAATATTGATGGTATCAAAAAATACATTGTAAATATAATTATAAAATAATAAAAATATTTCTTGTATCCAGATAAATTTTTATTGACAGAACCATAAATCCAATAAAGACATATAAATATAATAAATATGAATAAAAATATGAATATTATAAAAAATTTCAAATTAAACATCTGTTTCATAAAATTTATATAATTTATGTCTTTATTTTGGATAAATTTATCTATTGTGTTAAATATTGTTATTGATTTATGCCCTGTTATTCTATATATTAGTAATATTATTGTTGGTGCTATTAAAGATATAAATATATAATATTTAACCCATTTCATTTTTTTTATATCATATAGATCCAAATTTAAAAAATTTAATACAAAAGGTATAAGACATGGTATTAAAAATAAATAACTTAAACCCATTAATATGCGATAATTACCTTTGATATAACTATCCGGTTTTTCATCTATCTTTATTATACAATTAGAATTATTATATGGATTATTCTGTTTATTTTCTTGTACAAAATTAACAATAATTGACGACATTAAATTTTTAACCAATGCTTCAATTAATATAAATACTCCTATTAAATTGCTAATAATCAAAAATATATATGTTTTTTGTGTAAATCCAATAAATGTCCATTTACTTTTAAATTTATCTTTATTATTATTATCATTATTATCATCACTATTATCTTCTATTACTATACCTTCTTTATTCATTTCTATAATATTATATGGAGATTCGAAACAAAATTGCTTGAAATGTAGATATAATTTATTTTCAATAGTCTCTATTATTTTTCCATTGCTATCTTTTGCTACTGACATATATCTTGATAATGATTGTCCACCAAACATAAATGAACCTGTTATAAAAAAAAAACAAATAAATATTATAATAATATAATATCCAGAAAAAGTAGAAACATTATCATCTATTATTTTATAATATTTCGTTTTATCGAAGGAATAATCTATATTGCCAATGCCTTGATTTTCCATAACTACTAGTAAAAGACAAAAAAAAAATCTTAATAAATACCTAAAAATCCACAAATTAATAATCCAATTATAGTTAGAATATAACAAAATGATAAAATTGAACCTGCTCCTGAACCACATTTTAATATGTCCATTAATTCATTTAATCCACCTACTTCATTAATTAATCCATCACCTCCTTTTGCCGTACTAAATAGATTGCATAAAGCATTTACAAAAAATTTTTTCAATACTATCTTTGTTGGTGTATTTCCTCCTTCATATACTTGTTCTATTTCGTCTGAATATTGTTTATTCATAGATTCTAATTCATCTATTTTTTTTTTAATATCGTTTATTGTATTATTATTATTAGGACTTTTAAAATCATCTTTATGCAAATACTCTTGTAAATTTTTTGACATATCTTCATATTCTTTTTTAACAGTCTCTTTTTCATCACCTGTGTCATATTTTTTTAATAGTAAATTTGAAATACTGTCTAATAATTTTTTTCCTTGATTATCTCTTTCAAAGGAAGTTTTTTTATCTTCAAATATTGATTTTAATAATATTTGTTTCTCTATTAGAGATTTATCTTCAAAATCTATTTTCGTGTCATCCCCATTTAATGCATATTCATACATACCTTGTATTCCTAAAATAGCACCTACATATGCATTTTGACCTTTTAATACTCCTGATATAGGACCTGTGGTTAATGCAGTATAAAATTTTTCTGCGATACTATGCATAACTTTAGAATTACAACAATTTTCACTTCCTGATTTTTCACATATTTTATCAACGGATGGTTTAATACAATTGCGTAACCTCTCTAATTTTTCTTCATAATTAGAATTATTCATTATACCATTCTTAAAATCTATTCCATATAAATTTGATAAATTAGATGTATTTTTTTTTAGTGGTTCGCAAATACTGTTAGTTGGTTTGTTATTATTTTGTGGATTGTTTACATTTTCATTTTCTGGATTATTATTATTGTTACTATTGTTATTGTTATCGATATTGTTATTGTTGTTATTGTTGTTATTCATACTTTTTTCTCTTTTTTCGTTTATTGGTTTTAATTGATTTATATTTCCTTTATAGTTATTTATCATATTATTAAGACCACCTGGACTACATCCTATTTTTGATACTACTTCTAACATTTGTAACATAGGTGGAAATATTTGGTCTATTACTCGATGATATATTAATAATCCTGAACCGATTCCTGGCATCATATATACAAAAATAAATTTAAACCAATTACTTATATTTATAAAAAATGTTATTATTGGTTTAAGTACTGTAGCTGTCATAAAATTATTTGATGCCCATCTTTCAAATGGTTTTAACATAGTTTCAGTAGATCGGAATAATACATATATAAAAAAATATATTGTTGTTAGTATCAATCCTGCTGTTGAACCAACATGATAAGGTTTACATATTTTATTAGGATCATCATATATGCCACTGCCCTTTGTTACTAAACATGCTGTAATACAACCCATAGTTATTAATGTATAAGTAGCCATAATCATTAAAAAATATTTTAAAAATGTTATTACTGTTGAAAATCTTTTAACCAATGTTTTATATTTTAATTCACATACTAAAAATTTAGATAGTCCATCTTTTGCTTTTGTCATTACAATTGTGATTAATGAAATAAATGCAGTATTAAGCCCTGTAGGTAATATAAAAAATGGAATTAATATTGTGATAAGACATCCTAAATAAAATAATATTGTTTTGCCAATGCCACCACCCTTTTTTTTAAGATGTACTTTTAAAATATCATTCTTATTTATATTATATTTATCACAATAATCAATATTTCCTAATAATTTATTATTGTAATATAACTGAATATCATCTAAATTATATTCTTCGTTAAATATATTTTTATTTATTTTATTTTTGATATTTAATATTGAATCTAATTTATGAATACTAATACGATATTTCTTTTTATTGAAAATAATTGTAACATTCATCTACTTTATAATTATAAAAAAAATTTATAATTATAATTACTTGATTTTATTTTATTAATTTTTATTGTAATTAAATAAATAAAATTTTATTTTATTTTTATTTAAATAATAATCATTGTATATATTCTTTATTTCAATATACTTATTATATCCTTTGTCAGAAAATGTGAAAAATATAAATATATCTATATTGTTTATAATATTTTTTTTTAAATAATTAATTGGTATTAAATTGATATCTTTATTCATATTTATATTTTTCTTTTTATAATTATCTATCTTGTATTTTCCTTTTAATGAATCATTTATATATCCTAATATCTTATTATGTTCTGCTACAATTAATATCTTTTTATTAATCTCTTTGTTCAATATTCCCTCTAAATTTGATATTATTATATTATTATTTTCCAGTTTATTTGCAATATTATATATTAAATTATAATTATATCTACACATAGGACACTTATTTTGAAAATTATTTAATTCCTCGTTTATTTTATGCATTAATATACAATTCTTACAAAAATAATGACCACATCCTAATATACAAAATTTAGTATCATCAATTCTATCCATGCATATACAACAAAATGAATTTTTACTCATTCCAATATTTGTATTTAGAAATGAATCGTTATTTGTTCCAACATTTATCAATGAATTATTATCCTTTTTAATCAAATCTTTTATATTATTTGACGTATCCTTATAGATAAATTTATTACTTGAATTTATAAATAATTCTGCTAATTCTATTTCATTATTTTTAGTATCATTTAATTTACTGATTATTTCACTTTCTTCATTATTTTCAATATTTATAACTTCGTCCTCGTTAATATTATATATATCATTATTACTATTTTTTATTATTAATTCATTCTTTATTATATTCTGAAAATTATTATAACCATATTTATTTAAATCATCCTCATTAATTAAAAATAAACTCATATTTTTAAGTATATTGTCATATTTATTATCATCTTTATCAATATTATCTTCGATATTTATATATTTATAATTAATAACTGATATGTTTTTTAAATAATCTAATTCATTGATGCCAATATTATTATAATTATCTATTATTAAATTATTCCAATTATAGATAAATATATTACTTAATACACTATTTATTAAATTATCATTTATCATCTGTTCAATTATTAAATTATTCAATGAACTTTTTAAATTATCATTATACTTCATATTAAAATTTTTGAAATAATTCGTTAATATATTAATATTTATAAACATATATTCATAATTATTTATGTCAATGTAATTATAATATTTAAAATTATTTATATGATGTATTTCAATATACTTAATATTTTCATTGTTTGATTTTAATTCATCTATAAATAATTCCATTTTAAGCTTGGTTGTTATAACTAAATTGCATTTCGTATTTACAAGAAATGGTTTTAAATTATTCTTTTTTTTACTATTATTGATACAATTTATGACTATAGATATATTTTTTAAATAACTTTTATTATTTATTATAAATCCTTCTATTTTTGAAGTAAATTTATAATTATATAAAAATTTTTTATTTATAAAACATCCATTTTTAATATCAGCATATAAATTATCATCTAAGTTATAAATATTATTATTTCTTATTTTTATAGTACTTGTATTTAAATAATTAATGATAGATGTGATTTTTTTAATATTTTTCATATCTTCATAATCTAATATCTTTTCGTTTATTATATTATTTAATTTATGACAATATTTGTCATATTTAAAATTATAATTCCTTTTTTTATTTATTATATTTTCTAAAAATAAAAATATAAAATTCCTATATTTAATTTCTTTTCCTTCAATTAAATACTGTCTTAAATTATTTATATCTAAATAAAGACATGTATTATTGTCTTTTTTACTAAATGTAAAATATTCTTGATAACTTATTAATAATTCACTTAAATCTTCATTGTTACTATTAAAATTGCTTAATAACAAATTCATTCATAAGTTAGATTATGTTTATTTTCTTAAATTAGTTAATAAAAAATATTTTAAATAATATAATTTATTAATAAATTATGAAGCCTCGTCTAACGTCTAATAATCTTCTTTTTAATTTAAAAAATAAAAAATTTCAAATAAATTCTGCAAATAAAATTATTCATAATACATTCTTTTTTAATTTCTTTTTTTTTAGTTTTTTATTATTTATATTGTTGTTTTTAATTTATTTATATCGTGATAAAAAATTTAGAAAACAAAAAATAAATATAAAAGAGGAAAATACTAAAAAGAAAAATATTAAAAAGGAATATACTAAAAAGGAAAATACTAGAAAAAACATAATAGAAAAAACGACTAAAAAGAAGAATATACCACAGAATATACCACAGAATATACCACAAAATATACCACAAAATATACCACAAAATATACCAGAATATATACCACAGAATATACCACAGAATATACCACAGAATATACCAGAATATATACCACAGAATATACCACAGAATATACCACAGAATATACCACAGAATATACCACAGAATATACCAGAATATATACCACAGAATATACCAGAATATAAACCAGAATATATACCACAGAATATACCAGAATATAAACCAGAATATATACCAGAATATAAACCACAAAATATACAATAATATAAAAAGAAGAAATAATTTATTTCTATTTTATCTATGAAAAAATATTGATTTAATATATATGAGTAAAATTCCTCTATTTACACAAACTTCAGATGATTGGCATTGTAATAAAAATCTTGTTAATAAACCATTAGCAGTTGGATTAAATGCTGGTACAAATGAATATATTTTTGGTCGTGTAACACCAAACAATAAATTTATTGTTAGTACCGGATTAATAAATAGTCCCAACTCTTATGGTGTTCAAATGGTTGGTGGTAATAAAAAAAAAGGAGGTGCAAGTTTAAATCCAGCAGTTTATAATAATTATGCACATAATGAGCTTATTTATAATGCACTTTCAAAAATTAATCAATTAAATGGTTTAAATAGTCCTTGTAAAAATTCAATGATAGACGCACAAAATAATATTACTGGAGGAGCAAAGAATACTAAAAAAAAATCAACTTACATTAAAAAGAAATCGGATACCAAGAAAAAAACGGAGACTATGAAGAAACCGGATACTAAGAAGAAAACGGAGAAAACGGAGACTACGAAGAAACCTGATACCAAGAAAAAAACGGAGACTATGAAGAAACCTGATACCAAGAAAAAAACGGAGAAAACGGAGACTACGAAGAAAACGGAGACTACGAAGAAACCAGATACCAAGAAAAAAACAGAACCTAAGAAAAAAACGAAAACTAAAAAATAAATATTTTAAATAAATATTTTAAATATTTTATAAATAATTATTAAAAATATTTAAATTCTTTTTATTATATTAGAATATGGAATACTTAACAAATTCTAATAGTATAGATGAATTATTTGATTATAATAAAGAAAGTAATAAAGAATATGAATCTTACGAAAAATACTTACAATATTATTATCAGTTACCTTCTAAAAAAGATCCATATGACCGTGACATGAAAGATGGAAAATACATTTTAAGTGATGTTAAAAATCCCGATAAAAAAATAACCATAGAACCATCTAAATACATTGATTTAAATGTATTATTTAATAAATTAAAAACATATAATAAAATCATTTTAGAAAAAATATCCATATTAATTGAAAAACCGAGTAATTTCGACGAAGAAGATAGAAAATATTTCAACGAATTAAAAAAGAATTATGGAGTATATAGTAAAAAAATCCAGGAGATTGATGCTATAAATCAAAATCATTTTGAATATATGGAACAATTAACAATCAAAAAAATAGATAATTCTCTATTAATGGCAAAATATTACAATGAAAGAAATTCATCATTTAAAGAAATAAATGAACCTATATTAAAAGAATCAAAGGCAGAAATTATTAAGAGTTTCAACAAAAATGGAAGAAAAATACCTACACAGGAATCCATCGATAAATTAGGAAAAAAATTACATATTTCAAGCAATGAAATGGAAAAATGGTTTTATTGGACGGATAAATGCTTCCATTATTTACAAGCAAAATATGATTTGTATAGAAATATGCAAGAACAAAATATAAAAGATAAAGAATTTAATCATAAATGCAAAATTTTCATAATTAAGAAGCCAATAATAAATAGTTAATTTTTTATTTAATATTTTTTTAATATTATTTTATAATATATATGATGATTAAATTTACAAATTATATAGATCCAAACGCATTCTTTATTAGTTTAGCAATTGGATTATTAATTTTTTATGTTATTGCACCTCAAAAAAGAATCGTTATTAAATATCCAAATCCAGAAAATGCCGGTAAAGTTATTTACAAAGACGATAATGAGAATTGTTATAAATTCAAAGCCCATGAAGTAACCTGCCCAAAAAACAAATCCGAAATTAAAGATATTGTAGATGAAGATTAAAAACTTATTATTTTTATTATTTTCTTTGTTTTAATTATATGAAAGATATATTTCAAACGAAATCAAGTAAAATTGTATTAGGAATTTTATGGGGTTTTGGATTAGCAGTTATATTTCGTCACGCGTGTTTAGGAAAAAATTGCATTGTCTATAAATCACCCATCCCAGCAAATATTAAAAATAATATTTATTCATTTGACGAAAAATGTTTTAAATACAAACAAACAAGTACAACATGCACGAAAGACGCAATAGAACAAAAATAATTGTGCGTAAAATAATTTTTTTAATTATCATTATTTAATTTAATAAATATGGCTGACAATAAGAGTACACCACTTGCAAATTTAAATAATAAAAGCAGTGACGACAGTCAAGTCGTTAATGATATATTGTCTAAGTATAATAATTTACAAGAAAATCCTGATGGAACAATGCCACCTGTTAATCCTAATATCCCGAAAATGGAACAAGAATTCGAAAGCCGTGATATGAATGACCAACTTTATAATATGAATTCCGACAATACACAATATAAAGAACATTCCGCAAATGAACAAAGACGATTAAAAAAATCAAATCATGAAGAAGAATACGAAGAGCAAGAAGATGATGACGATGAAGAATATGACGAATATGAAATTGAAGAATTACCGTTATGGAAGAAAATCGTAAATGAATTAAGAGTGCCTTTATTCATTTTTCTGATGATTATTGCTATTATGAGCAATACACCGAATAAGATGATCGCCAATTATCTACCTTTATTCAAAGAAGGTGAAAATAACGCATTAAATACAATGGGGTTTTTATTTAAAGCATTCCTATGTTCAATTGTATCTTATTTATTAGTGAGATTTATTAGAGTATAATTTAATTCTATTTTTTTAAAAAATATTCTTTGTTAATAGTAATTATGACAAAGAATAATATTGATATTAGTAAATATAATATTAAATTAAGTGATGATAACAAGAATAAACTATTTGGATTTATTATTATATGTTTAATTGCATTGTTGTTTAAAGATAAATTTAGTATTTATATTGAAAGAGTGTTATTATTTATTATTATTTTCAGTTTATTAATAGCAATAACGAAAAATTGGGTGATTAGTATAATTACAACACTTATCTTATTTTCATTATTTAATTTATTATTAAATACACGACGAAGACATTCTACACTAAATATAGAAAATTTTGACAATTCAGATAGTGATGAAAAATTGAAAAAAGAACTTGCTGATAAAGTAAAAAGCACGGATTCTACAAAAGACCAATTAGAATCGAAAAAAGAAGAATTGAAAAAAAAAATTAGTTCAAGTGATTTTATAAATGATATTACTTCCAAAATGCAAGATTATACCAATAATAAAGATACACAAGCTGCAGCTTCTGGATTACAAGATTTATTAAAACAATTGGATGGAGGAATTGAATTTAAAGAAAAAGATACGAAAGAAACCGATAAATTAAATGTCGATACAAAAGAATATAAAGATGATTCGAAATTTGATCCTATGAAAAAAGCACAACAAGATACTTATGAATTAATTAATATGGTGGATAGTTTGAAAAATACGATGGAAACATTGGCACCTGTTTTAACTCAAGGAAAAGAAATTATGAATATGTTTGAAAATTTCAAACTTTAATTTTTTAAATTAATTTATTTATGTTATAAAATAATATTCTATTATATTATATGAATATTATTCAAAAAAATAAAATGAAATTGATAAATAAAAAGTATATGAAAAAAAATACGAAAAATACGAAAAATACGAAAAATACTAAAAATACGAAAAAAAAAGTAGGTGGAGCTGATGGTCCAGTTGAAACCGCGGTAGACGAATATACAAAGGCTATAAAGGCTTTACAAGATTTGATTCAAGCTATTACAGTTGAACAGATAGGACCAGTAGCTGCAGGAGCAGGTACAATTTATAAAACAGGAGAGAATATAGATACTTTATTTAAAGATATTAATGATTCTGACAAAAAAATGCAAAATTTATTAGATCAAAAAATAGACAAAATTAAGAATGATATACAAAATTTAACAGATGATACAGTTAAAAATGAGTTAGAAAAAAAAATGGTCGACACATCAGAACCAAATATTGTGCCCATTATGAAAAAATTTAATGATGAAAGTGAAAGTACACATATCGTAGACATTATTGCTAATACCAAAAAATTATTAAAAGATATTATTACTAATAATGCTACATTTACCGGAAACGCCAAAAAAACAGCCCTTGAGCAAGCACAAGAATTAATTAAGACTATAACTGATGATATGATGGAAAAATTAACAAAAGCCGCAAAAGCATTAGATAAAGAGTTTAAAGATATCGAAGAAGCACTAGCCAAGGCTGGTGGCACCAGTGGATCATCTGGAACCGGTGGTCCGACTCCTCCCGGTGGTCCGACTCCCGGTGGTCCGACTCCTCCCGGTGGTCCGACTCCCGGTGGTCCGCCTCCACCATCCGGAACCGGAAAAATCGACGCCACCAAAGTTACAGAATCAATTGAAAAATTAAAAACATATATAGGTGGCATCAAAAGTGATATTACAGCTACAGATGATGAAAAAATAAAAGAAGAAATCAGTGGATTAAATCTATTAGGTGCCTTTAATAAATCCCTTTATACAGCCCTTGGTAAATTAGATCAATTGGAATATTCACAAATTGTT
>Ga0209264_1000753_pt1 | contig 21682 bp, 23 predicted proteins | sample SaaInlV_DNA_150m_FD_184687 | JGI IMG/M metagenome (GOLD analysis project Ga0209264, IMG submission 184687) | Marine microbial communities from expanding oxygen minimum zones in the Saanich Inlet - SI075_LV_DNA_150m (SPAdes) (version 2) | ecosystem: Environmental > Aquatic > Marine > Unclassified... | reverse complement strand
TTCCTTTGATTCTTTATTATTTGTATCCTCCAGAGGTGAAAACGACCCCGGAAGCCCCAAATATTGCGCGAGAAAACCTTAAAGAGATGGGATCGTTGCAATTTGGAGAAGTGGTGATGTTGCTCACCTTCTCCGTTCTGTTAGTCTTATGGATTTTTGGTTCTAGCTTAGACGTGCATCCTGCAACGGCTGCTTTATTAGGGGTGGTAACCCTCTTGTCGACGGGTGTATTGTCTTGGGAAGATATCCTGAAAGAAAGGGGAGCTTGGGATACCCTTATTTGGTTTTCCATACTCCTAGGAATGGCGACCTATTTGGCTGAGTTTGGCATGATGAAATGGTTTGGTGCTCATGTTCAGTCACTTGTTTCGACTTATACGATGGGGGTTGCGGTTGTCATCCTGGCCTTGATCTACTTTTATAGCCATTACTTTTTTGCCAGTGCGACAGCCCATATTTCGTCCCTGTACTCGGTTTTCCTCGTGGCCTTCATTGCCGCAGGTGTTCCACCCCTCCCTGCAGCCCTTCTATTGGCCGTATTTTCTTCCCTTTCCAGTGGACTTACCCATTATGGAACAGGTCCAGCGCCCGTATTCTATGGCGCCAAATACGTGAAGATCAAAACTTGGTGGGCTCTAGGCGCCATTATCTCGGTAGTGAACTTGGCTGTTTGGGCTCTCTTGGGTCCAGTCTGGTGGCGCATGATTGGGATGCTGTAGAAGGGATTTTTGGAGCTTTTCAATACCTCAAAGGGTTACTCTCTAAACTTTGACGGAATTTACATTTTTGTAAAATATCATGCTTATACATGATACAATGCAAGTCAGAAGGCTTGGAAGGTCCAAATCTTAAAAAACAGATATTATAGGGAGAAGTTAAGATGTTACGTAAATTTATTTATAGAATCGCACCCGTTTTTGTTATTATGGCCAGTTTTTGGTTTACGACGGATGCTTCGGCAAAAGTTCCGTGTTCAGTAGCGTGTAATATCAATTGGCATAAGACGCAAGATTCTCCTGGCTATAACGCGTGTGTCAAATATGTTTGCCCAGCTATTGAAAAGGGAAAAGACTGTAAGGTTGCGTGTGGAAGCTCTGATGTTATCAGTAAAGCTAAAACTAGCTCATCCCATTGTATAAATACTAAGTGTCCCGGTATGAAAAAGAAGTTGGATATGTAAGCCTCAACGCGGCTTACTTGGATAAAAACTATACGTGTAACAACAGAGGATCGGTCTTAAATATACCGGTCCTCTTCTTGTTTTTTCCCAATTTAGCGTGAGCTTGATGATGGGGTATATTCCAGCATGAGGGGGAAGAGTATTATGGATCGTGTAGTTCTGCCTACTCCCCATCTGTCTCCCATGGGAGCACAATCCAAGTATCCTGGCTGACTTCGGTCACATAGCTATCAATGATAGGGCGCCCTGCGGGTTTAGCATAGACGGCGGCTAGATAGGCTTGTGGCAACATGTCTCTGACGATAGAGGCCGTTTTGCCCGTATCGACCAGATCATCAATAATGAGCCAGTCTTTTCCCTGGGATTCTATGATGGATGAGGCAGGCTTGAGGGTTTCGGCCTCTTTTTGGGTGTCTAGATCATCGTAGCTAATGATACAGACGGTATCGATTAGGCGGATATCCAGTTCTCGTGCAATGATAGCGGATGGTACCAGCCCACCGCGCGTAATAGAAACAAGGCCTTTCCAGGGTTGTTTGGGAAGGTTCCAGGCAAGAGCGCGTGTATCCCGATGGAATTCTTTCCAGGAGACATGAAACTTGTGGGGAGTCTCATTTGGGAGGGCTGTCATCTCCAATTTCCTTTCTTATCTTTTTTTTAAAATAGTAATAACTGGCGGCTGCTAAGACAACCACCCCAACGCCTGCAGCAATATATTTCTGCACCTTGTCAAAATTCTGAGTGATAGATTCAATAGCTTCGGCGAAAAAGTATCCCAGAAAACTAATAACGATAGCCCAGATGGCCCCTGCAAGAAGAGTCAGGAGTGCATATCGGCGTTGTTTGATCTCACTCATGCCAATGGCAATGGGGGTGATGGTTCGGATGCCATAGATGAATCGAAAGCCCAGAATGAAGATGTTATCGTATTTCTTCATAAGTTTGAAAACCCGCTCGGTCTTTTTGGCCCACTTAGGACAGCGTTTCAAGAGCCAAGTGCCGCCATAGCGCCCCAGGAAAAACAGCAGCTGATCATGAATTATGGCCCCAACGTAAGAAATAAGCATGACAAGGGGGAGGGAGAAAAACCCGTGGTATGCAAAAGCACCCGCGAGCAACAGGAGCGCCTCTCCTTCAATGAGGGCGCCGACGATAATCATCCAATAGCCGTAATCGTAAATAAATTGCTCTAGCATTTACCACTCCAAGTATGGCTCTGGTTTACTATTGGATGCCTTCTCATTTCAAGTGAAATGATTAAGAACGGGTTTTGTTTTTTAGAGGATCTTTCTTTTTCCGTGCTCTAAAGGGGATTACACCCAAGAAACCGGAGAGGGCCATAAGTAGTCCTCCGATCCAGATTAAAAGGATCCAGGGCCGATAGGCAACATAGATATTCCATTTACCATCGGGTAGTTCGTTGCCTAAAGTGACGTATATTTGAGAAAGCCATATTGTATAGAGGGCAACTTCCGATGTTGCTGTTTGAGATATTGTATAAAAGCGTCTCTCTGGATAGACATTTCCCAGATGATCAAAACCCGTATGAATTTCAATCTCTGCTTTTCGGGAGGTAAAAGTAGGTTCTTCAATGGTTTCAAAACCGTTGAAATTAAAGGCGTAACCTGCAAAGTAAAAACCGCTTGCTTCATATTGAGCGGATAGTTCTTCCTTATGAAAGCCAGCATCCACAGAGATCCCAATGAGGGTAATTGTGAATCCTAAGTGGGCCATTGTCATCAAGTTGAATGTCTTTGATAGTTTTTTCAGGCGGGTCGCTTGCGTTTTTCGTATCCACAGACCAATCGTCCCAAACAAAAGCCAAAAGGCTGTGGCTAAGAGGAGTGATATGGATAAACTTTTGTGCAGCCAATAATAGAAAAAAGTAAAGGCGGCTAATGTGGCGAGTCCAAGAATGCCCAGTCGATCAAAAGATTTTTTAAGGCTAACGCTTTGCCACGGGATTCTGGGCCCAACGACCATAGCAAATCCCAGGAAGAGTGTGAGGATGAGGAAAATCTTATTGAAGTATACGGGCCCGACGGTGACAGCTTCACCTGTTATGGCTTCTTGGAAAATTGGATATATGGTTCCAAGGAGTACGGCGCCCAGGGCGGTCATGAGAAGTACATTGTTGCTGATGAGGGCGGTGTCTCTTGAGAAAGCCTTTATCGTACTCGATTCTCTAATTTTTTTACGACGAATTGCGAAAAGTGAAAACGCACTTCCTGCGATGATTGTTAAGAGTGCTAGGATGAAATATCCGCGAGAAGGATCCAGAGCAAAAGCGTGGACAGAACTGACAACACCTGAACGGGTGAGGAGGGATCCTAGAAGGCAGAGGGAAAACGTAAGGAGCGCAAGAAAAATGCACCAGCCTTTAAGGGAACGCCTTTTTTCCAAGACCAGGAGAGAGTGGAGGAGGGCTGTGCCACTGAGCCATGGCATGAGGGATGCATTTTCTATGGGATCCCAAAACCAGAAGCCCCCCCAGCCTAATTCATAGTACGCCCAGTAGCTGCCTAGAGTGATGCCCGTGGTGAGAGAGGCCCACGACCAGAGTGTCCATGGCTTTATCCAGGAAACCCATTTAGTGGCAATTTCTTTTTGGAAGAGAGCTGCGCAGGCGCAGGCAAATGGGATCACAAAGCCAACATATCCCATATAAAGGAACGGGGGATGGATCACGAGTCCAGGATCTTGAAGGAGAGGATTCAGGTCTAGACCCATTCTAGGGGTGACGGCTAAGGTCAGGAAAGGATTGGACGAAAAAAGGACATAGGCAATAAATCCGCCATTAATGCCACCGAGGACAGCGAGGGCTTGTGACAACATACGGGTGCTTGGGGCCTTTCTCCATGAAAAAAGCATTCCCATGAGACTTAAGAGAAGGACCCACAACAACATAGAGCCCTCATGATTTCCCCAGAGGGCGGTCAGTTTATATATATATGGCATGTCTTGATGAGAGTTTTTGAATACAACAAGAAAGGAAAAGTCTGAGATGGCAAAGGCGTGAAGCAAAAGTCCAAAGGCTATTGTGATCACGAGGCCTTGGCCTGTTGCTAGAATTTGCCGTGCTCTTAGATAGTCTTGTTTTGCAGTATGGGGCAATGAGGCTTGCACCAACGCCATACTCAGAGCAGCAAAAAGGAGTCCTTCGCCAATGAGCGCATTCATGGGCGATCTCCTTGCCAAAGGCCTTTTTCCTTAAGGGTATCGGCCACTTCTTTTGGCATATAGGATTCATCATGTTTTGCCAGGATTTCTTCGGCGTAAAAAGTATGATCACCTCGATAGGTCCCTTGAGCAATAATCCCTTGGCCTTCCCTAAAAAGATCTGGCAGGATTCCTGTGTACTGAATCGTGACGATTGTTTCTCCATCGGTTATTTTGAAGGAGGTCATTTCTGCTGAGAGTTCTAGGCTTTTTTCTTGAACCAATCCGCCAATGCGAACCCGTTTTGTGGGGCTGGGGTTTGCACTGATTAATTCGGTGGGGCCATAAAAGAAAATGAGGTTTTCGTGGAAGGAAGTAAGAATAAGCCAGAGGCCCAGTCCTCCAATGGTCAGGCTTCCTAAAATAAAAAACATACGGTGATGTTTAGGGCGCATGTTAATCTGCCAAGTCCTTTTCTGCTTTGAGGAGGCTTAAAAGATTAAAAATAAGTAAAGGCGCCAAAATGACGAGGGTCGTTGTAAAGGCTGAGAAAATATAAAAATTGTAATCGGGCATTTTTTAGGCGGCTTCTCTTATATGGTTTAGGATGTCTGTTTGTATCTGCCGTTGGTGCTTTTGTTTAAGGAGATCACGGCGGACCAGAATGAGTAAGAGCGTTCCATAGTAACTTGCAAAGGCAGCAGCCATCAGAAGCAGAGGTGTCAGCATGGAAGAATGAATGCTCGGTGCACTCAAACTCATAAAGCTCGTTTTTTGGTGAAGAGTACTCCAGAATTCAACTGACCACTTCACAATGGGCAGATTAAATGCCCCTACTAGCCCCAATATAGATGCCATTTTAGAGGCATGTTCCCGATTGTCGAAACCGTAGTAGAGACCTAAGTATCCTACGTAAAAGAAAAAGAGAATGGCCATAGAGGTGAGGCGTGCATCCCACACCCAGTAGGCTCCCCACATGGGCTTGCCCCATAAGGAACCGGTAATAAGACACACAGCGGTGAAAGCAGTGCCTGTGATGGCGGAGGCCTTTCCCAAGAGAGATGCCATGGGTGCCCGGAAAATAAGATGTAGGGCGCTCATTGTGGAGAGGACTGCATAGGCAGCAAGAGAAAACCAGGCAGCAGGAACGTGGACATACATGATTTTAACAGCGCTGCCTTGCTGATAGTCATCTGGAGAGAGGAAAAGACTCCAGTAGAGTCCTATGCCTAACAGCACTGTGGTGACAATGAGGCCCACTGGAATGAGATTTTTGCTCCAGCGAAGAAAAACGGTGGGTGAGAAAAAATTAAGTTTCATGGGTGCTTTGCTTCTCTCATTGGGTCAAGGCTTCACGTAATGCAAATCCAGATAGCCAAATGCTAATGGGAAGATAAAGTAAAAACAATCCCAAAAGCATTAGAAAAGGAGACCATGTTTCAGAAAGGGGGGCATGGGTTCCAAAGATAATTAGTGGCACGAAAAGAGGAAATACAAGCACGCTTGTTAAAAAGAATTTGTTTTTTGAGCCCAGAGTAAGAGACGCAGCCAATGTTCCGATGAGGGCGGCCGCGAGAAGGGAGAGGGAAAGGGAGAGGATGATCAGGGGAAGTAGGTCCATGGGTATTTTCAAAAGCATTGCGAGAAAAGGGGCGATTGCTACTAAAATGAGCCCATGGGAAATCCAAAGAGCGAGAGCTTTTATGAGGGCTATCCTATGAATTGAAACAGGGTGCAGGTACAGTTGTGTCAGCGTCCCATCTTCAAAATCCTTTTGAAAAATTTGAGGAAATGAATTTGAGAAAGCCATAAGGGCCAGGACATACAGAATGGGAACGGCCAGGGTCTCTAAGGTCGATAAATCAGACAGTCCAAGTGGAAAGAGAAAACTCGCTAACACTAAGAAGGTGCACTGTAAGAGCACAGATGACTTGTTGCGCCAGGAAAGACTTAGTTCTTGATGAAGATGAGCACAAAAAGATAATTTCATCACAAAGTCTTTCCAATTGTACCGGTCATAGAAATAACTTGCGTTGGAAAGGGGACTTGGAAAGGTGCATGGGTCGCAATAACGGCAAGGCCGCCTTTCTGAAGGTGGATATTTAGGGCATTCACGAACGTGTGAAAACTAGGCTCGTCCAATCCTGTTGTGGGTTCGTCTAAGATCCATAGGGGCTTTTCTGACAGATGGAGGCGGGCCAGAGTAAGTCGCTGTTTTTGTCCGTGAGAGAGGCATTTTATGGGCCGGTATTTGTGGTTGTTGAGGCCAAACAGCTCCAAGGTGTCAGAAATCATACTAGCTGGCATATTTGACCAGAAGCACAGAGTCTCAAAGGGTGTTAGATCATCCTTGAGCGCTCTATCGTGCCCCAAATAGTGAAGGCGTTGAAAATGGTTTTGAGAGGGGGTTTTGATTTTAAGCCCATTCCAATGGAGGTGCCCCTGATTTGAGGTAGAGAGTCCAGATAAAATTTGGAGGAAACTTGATTTTCCAGAACCATTAGGTCCAGTGACAAACAAAAGCTCGCCTTTATTGAGGGAAAAATCTTTGGAGGAGAACACATTGTTTCCGGAACGAATGCAGCTGATGTTTTGGCCTGAGAAAAAGGGTGTCATCATATCAACTTAAAAATCACTACAACGGCCATTCCGTTCCCAGTCTCCGTAACGGGTGGGTTCCAGTCCTTTTGGCCCGCCGTATTCTTTTGGAAGCGCTTCTTTTTTTGAAGGAATATTCTTTGGATTTTTGTCCGAAGGTTTATGTGTAGTCATAAAATCCCTTTTTTGTTTTCCGTCCTAAACGCCCTTCTGACACATATCTTTCCAATAGGGGACAGGGGGCATATTTTGAATCCTGAAGTCCATTATGGAGAACTTGCATGATAGAGAGGCAGGTATCAAGCCCTATTAGGTCTGCGAGGGCAAGTGGCCCCATAGGCTGGTTGGTGCCAAATTTCATGGCTGCATCAATATCCTTGGCAGAGGCAACGCCCTGATCAAGGGTAATTATGGCTTCATTAATCATGGGCATCAAAATTCGATTCACAATAAATCCAGGGACATCTTTAGAATGGACGATAACCTTATCTAATTTTTTGATGACATCATCTATTTTTAAGATAGCTGCAGAATCTGTTTTAGAGCCAGGAATGATTTCCACCAGCTTCATAAGGGGGACGGGATTCATGAAGTGGATGCCCAGGAACCGTTCTGGACAATTGGTGCCCGCTGCCAGATCACTTATGGAAATAGAGGATGTATTGGTGGCTAGGATTGCGGAGTTTTTCAAGTAGGGTTGGATTTCCTTAAAGACCATCTTCTTAAGATCTATATTTTCTGGAACGGCTTCGATGATGAGATCTGTTGAGGTGAGATCACTGAAGGATGTTGAGTAAGAAATATCTATTAGGGATTCGTTGCGTTTTTCCGACGTTTTAGCAACATATGTTTTTGCTTTCTCAAGCATATCTTCTGAGACGTCTACGAGGGTTACCGGATATCCTTTTGAGGCAAAAGCATATGCAATACCGGATCCCATCTGACCTGCGCCAACAATGCCTACCGAGTGAATCATGGGTCAGGCCTTCCGTCTATCTAAAAGATCTATGAGTTCAGGGATGATCTTAAAAAGATCTCCCACGAGTCCGTAGTCGGCTATTTGAAAGATGGGAGCATCGGGATCCTTGTTAATAGCCACGATAATTTTGCTATCCTTCATGCCGGCAATGTGTTGAATCGCCCCTGAAATGCCAATAGCCACATAGAGATCTGGGGCCACAACTTTCCCCGTTTGGCCCACTTGATAATCATTTGGGACAAAGCCCGCATCTACGGCGGCACGGGAGGCGCCAATGGCAGCGTTGAGTCGATCAGCCAACTCTTCTATCAGCTTAAACTTTTCTTTGGATTGAAATCCGCGTCCCCCAGAGACAACGACTTGTGCCGATGTGAGTTCGGGGCGATCAGAGGTGCTTTCCGTCAATTTTACAAAGTGAGAATGGTTTTGCTTTCCCAATTCCAGCAGGTCCTTAGAGAGGGATTCTTCCGGTGTAGAATGCTTTTCACTAGGGGACACTGGGTCAAATCCTGTCGTGCGGATGGTCAGGAAATTTAGAGACGCAGATGATTTGATCGTTTCTAAAGCATTCCCAGCATAAATTGGTCGCAGGAAAGTATCCTTGGATTGAATTTCCATGACATCGGAAATTTGCTCTACATCTGCGAGGGCTGCCGCTCTTGGCAGGACATTCTTTCCAAATGTGTTAGAGGGCGCCAAAACGTACGTATAATTTTTAGCTAAGGACGCGATAACGGGCGCCATTGATTCTGCCAGTGGTTGGGCAAAAGAAGGTGATTTTGCCAGGAGAATTTTTTCAACCTCTGTAATAGCTTTAGCGTTTGGAATAGAGGCGTTGGCAAAAAGCAGCAGATCAATGGGTGCTTTAAGTTTTAAGGCCGCGCCAATAGTAGCCAGGGTCGCTTGGGTCACATGGCCATGTTCGTGCTCAGCAACAATAAGAGTGCGCATCAAATTACCTTTGCCTCTTGGGTAAGTTTTTCAAAAAGCTCTTCTGTTGAGGTGACTTTGGTGCCGCCTTCTCGTTTGGGAGGTTCTTGGACTTTGACGGTTTTGAGGTTGCTTTCGATCTTTATCCCCATGTCTTTAGGTGTGAGTTCTTCAATGGGCTTTTGCTTGGCTTTCATTATGTTGGGCAGGGACGGATATCTCGGTTCATTGAGACGTAAGTCAGTTGTAATAACGCAGGGGAGTGACAGTTTTACGGTTTCAATACCGGTGTCTACCTCTCGTTCCACGATAACAGATTGGCCGTCCACTTTTACTTTTGAGGCAAAAGTGCCTTGTGGCCATCCTAAGAGGCCTGCCAACATTTGGCCTGTTTGGTTAGAATCATCATCAATGGCTTGTTTGCCAGTAATGATTATTTGGGGCGATTCCTTTTCCGCAATGGCCTTTAAAATCTTTGCTGCAATAAGGGGCCTCACGATTTCATCGATCAGAATGTGAATGCCGCGATCGGCCCCTAGTGCCAGGGCAGTTCGCAGAGTCTCTTGGCACTCTTTAGGTCCAATAGAAATAACAACCACTTCTTTAGCTTGGGCGCGTTCTTTAAACAGAATCGCCTCTTCGACGGCAATTTCATCGAAGGGATTCATGGACATTTTTACATGATCTAATTCGACACCAGATTGGTCATTCTTGACGCGAACTTTGACGTTGTAGTCAACAACTCGTTTGATGGCGACAAGTATCTTCATGCCTTTCCCTACTTCGGTTTTCTACGATCAGTCTATAGGAAAAGAAACGGCAGTGCGAGGGTAGAAATGTATGCTTTAAAAACTTAATCGAGTGTCTAATTACAAATAAAATATCGACTCACAACAAGTTAAGTGCATTTTTATTGTATAAATAGTCCTTATACGCTACCTTCATGAAATTAATGCATACCAAATTTTAGAGGGTTATTGTTTTGAAGAATATTATTTTACTTAGTTTATTGGTTATTGCTGCATCTGTTCCGTTTGGAATATTTCCCATATCTGATGCAGAAGCGGGTAAAAAGCATAAACTGGCGCTATTTTATGAAAGTGTAGAAGGAAGTCCATGGGAAAAGTGGACAGCAACACATAAAAAGTACTCTGCAAATGGAGAGGATTATGTTTCAAATATCCTTCGAAATCAGTTGGGCATTAAACCTCCAGTAGATGAAAGTGGTGGAGCCGGTGGCAAGCTTGGGTCCTCAAGTCAGTCTAAGAACAATGCTGCTAACGCAAGCGTTGGATCCAGTGGAAGACTATATCAACTTCATATGGAGCATTTTGGTGAGGCAATCCAGAATCTTCGAACAGCAGGTTATAAGGCATTTGCCGATAGTGTTGAAACCTTGAAGTCGAGCGCAATCCTTTTCCCTCAGCTTGAGATTAATGTTGCCAGAACTGCAGCTTGGTCCCTCAGAAAGGAAAATACACAGTTTGAAGGTTTGTTCCAAGCCCAGTCGGATACAGCTGTTCGAGAGGTTTTTAAACGTTATGTAGACAAGCATTTTTCTGAAGGTTTAGAGCAAAAAGAAAAACGCGGGGCTTTTGAGAAAAAAATTAAAGCAGGGGTATCCATTCTAGAAGAATATAGGATCTATGGGATTTGCCCCACTGCGGGTAATATTGAATTGACTATTTCCAGACTTTTTCTTTCAGAGGAACATTCTGGAGAGGATTTCTCATTAGAAAGCAGAAACGGAATATTGAAAGTACTTAAGGATTCTGGCTTTGTCACGACGGACGTAACTTCCTTTGACAATTTTGAATATGATCCTGGGGTGATTTTAAAACAGTATTTTTCAAAAAATCCTGGAACGACTCTTATACTGGGATGTGGGACACAACTGAATGGCGAACTTGGCTCAAGCATGGGAGTTGAGACAGTAGCGTGTGGTGCCTGTACAGATCGACATTTACACGTTCCAACTGTTTCAATGGATGGCCATGAAGCTCCCACAGTTGTTGGAAATATGCATGACAAAAGGATATGGACGGCGCTGAAGGATAATTCTCTAGAGCTTATTGGTGATCACGCTTGGGGATTTATATTGTTAGATAATTCTCAGGAGAATGAGGGAACTTTCCAAGAGGCTTGTCGTGTTTTGAAACCAACTGGGATGATTGAATTCTTTGATCATACAAACTTCTTTCGTTCTGTTGAATCCCAACTGGGTGGGACGGCCGCGAAGCAGTGGGAGACAGTGGATGCGGAGTTCAAGAAGGTAGGCAACCAGGGCAACACAAACCTGCACCGTCTATTTGAGGTTGGTTTTCGGTTTGTAGGTATTCGGAGTGATGACGGAAATAATGGCTTTCTGCAATTTAGAAGGCAAGGCTAATCATCATTGCGGCGAAGTTTGGCAAACCATGATTTTGTCACTACCAGCAATTGAAGTCTCTTAATTTTGAGCAGACGGAAGGGATGTCTTTTTCTTTTTTCGTGTTGTTGACGAGGAGCTTACACTATGATGGCATCAATGATCTGTCCTGACGTGAACCTTTTCTATTGTGAGGTTATATTCTCATGAACTTGTGAAATGGTTTCCAAAACTAATGCTTCGTAAACTTCTGACAACCGGTACCGGTGGGCTTTGGCTTTTGAATCCTCAATTTCAAGGAAGCCGCTCTCGGTCCAAGCCTTACACCACCTCCGAGCTTGACGGTCTGAAATTTTGAAAAACTCTGCAATATCGATGACTGCAAGAGTCTCCATTGTTTGGAAAAGCTTGAGGACTTGCCGTTGCTCTGGAAGAAGGCTGCGCAACATGAGAGACTGATCAGTTGCACCTTGGCTTGCTGATCGCTCTGCTTTACGTTGAATGGTGACGAAGGAGTCCACCATGCCACCAATAAAATATTCTAAGAATTGAGTGAGATCCCCCTCAGCGCGCTTGCCCTCATAATAGTCTTCATCATTCCCAACGGTTAAAGCGTCATAGTAGGCTTTCAAATTCCGAGCATAATATTCTTCCAAAGAATAAATTCCCTTAAGCCCATAACCGTGCCTATGCAAGACAAGTGTTGCAAGAAGCCGTGCCGTGCGCCCATTACCATCAAAATAAGGATGAATAGTTGCTAGCTGATAATGAGCGAGTCCCGCCACAATGGGAATGGGGAACTCTTTTACGCCTAAATTGAACCACTCCACAAGGCCTTTCATAAGTGCTGCCACGTCTTTATCCTTGGGAGGAATGTAGACCACAAGCTTACCATTGCGAATGACATTCTGATCATCTCGGTAGGGGCTGGGACGCTTGCGTCCATTGTAAGCTATGCCGTGAATGGTTTGGATGGTTTTTTCGCTCAAGGCTTCTTTGCCATTTGCAAGCTGCTCAACATAATTAAGCGCTTGATAATAATTTTGCACTTCTTGCTCATCTTTTGCCCGATTCGGGAAATGCTCTCTCTGCGCAATGACAGCACGGACTTCCTCTGCTGAGAGCATGTTGCCCTCAATCGCTGTTGAATAGTGTGTGGATGCAATGCGTGCGGTGTCTCGCAAAGAGGTTAAGATGCGTGCCGTGATAGGAAGATCTGAGATGGCTTGGCGAGCCCGTTCGATCTCTCCCAGAGACAGAGCCATAGCGGACGAAATGGTGTATCGAGGTGTAAATGCCATAGGCATATGGTAGCAAATGTCCAACAAATGTCAAGATAATGTCCGGCAAATGTCCGGCAAATGTCCAGAAAAGGACCTGCGGAAAATAAGCTCTATAACACTCTGCGAGTGGGGCAGAAATTATGATGTCTATTCATCGAAATATGGTTGCCCCAAGCTTTACATGTGAGGAAAAGTTTATATGGGGATTTAGCAGAGAAAATCTTAGCATTCTTAAAAAAGTGCTGAGATTTTTTATGAATGTTTTTCTTTCCTTAAAACCCATCCACTGTAAATTGCCTGGATTCCCAATAAGGGAATGAAAAGCAAGCTCACGTATTCTTCGTGAATCCATAGCAAAGTAAAGCCCTGGATGAGCATAAAGCCAACATGTAAGCAGGTGACCCTGGTGTGGCTCCAGCCCGATTGATTGAGGCGTTGATAAAGATGTTCCCGATGGGCGTCCCATATTTTCTCTTTTCGTAAGGTCCGTCGGAATAGGGTGAAGAGCGTATCGTAGATAAAGTTAAAAAATAAGACGGGCAGGACTAATGGAGAAATAGGATGATCCGAGAATTGGGGCAGCGCGATCATGAGACCCAAGACGGGGAGGAGGAATCCCAGGAACTGGCTGCCAGAGTCTCCCAAAAACAATCGAGACTTTGGAAAATTAAAGAACAGAAACCCCAGGCTTGCGAAGGCTAGAAGGGCAAAAGTGCTAGTTAGGGAAGAGGAAAGAAAGAACAAGAAGAAACATGCCCCAATGGTTTGGACGGCAGCAATCCCATTAATGCCATCCATAAAGTTGAACATATTGATGAAATAAAGGAGCCAAAAAGCTGTGAGGAGGGACCCTAATGGGCCTAGGGGAATGGTTAGGCCTGGTAATAGGAGAATATTTTCAAAGCTGATTCCCAGACTCACAATGACAATTGTTGCCAGTAATTGAAGCCCTAAGCGTATTTTCCATGTCAGCGGGTTGATGTCATCCCAAAGGCCCATAAGCATCATGACAAGTGCCGCAATCCAAAGAGTGATGAGGGGACTTACGTCTGAAACTAAAGGCCGTGTGCCGAAGAGTGACATAAGGAAAAAGCTAAGGGCAATGGCAACGCCTCCTGCTTTAGGCGTTGTTTCCATGTGGGAAGAACGCTCATTTGGGACATCATGAATATTAATTTTAATCATGATAAAAGAAAACAAGGCACTCAGGCACATTGCTAAAAAAGTTTGTGGGAAAAAATTAGCAAAATCCATTTTCATTCTCCATTTTCTAGGACCCTACTTGAGTTAAACTGACGGAGCAAGCAAGTATGATGTGGGCAATGCGAAGAAATATATGCAGAAATTTCCGATAATATGGCATAATAAGCGCAGGGAGTTTGATTCATTTACAGGAGGCAAAACAATGTATCGATGTTTAATTATTTCTTTATTTGTTGTGGGTGGCTTATTCATTCAGTCTGCCGTTGTTCCAAACGATGCTGAGGCAGTACCTACTAAAAAGCGATTAAAACATAAGGTTGGTATTGGAAAAGGGCCAGTTCGTCATGGAAAGCGTATACCTCCTGGTGGTATTGGAAAAGGGCCAGTTCGTCATGGAAAGCGGATACCTCCTGGTGGTATTGGAAAAGGGCCAGTTATTGTGGGTCATAAAAAGCATATGTGTTGCCCTGGATCTAAGTCTAAAAAAGGATTTACTTCATGTTATTTGTCTACTTTGAAGTGTCCTGGCTTGGCAAAGCGTAAAGCACCGAAGAGGGTTCCATGTGTATCATGTGGAGGAGCTCGCAGGTACAATTGTGTGCCGGGTGAGTCTCTCGCCAAAGTTCGATGTCCTATAAGACAACATCCTTTTCCCGTCAGTGTTGGAAAGAAAAAACATCCTAAATCTTTTGGTGGGGGAAGACACAAGAGGAAGAAGGGAAGGCCTGTTGCTTCAGAGCATAAAGCATTCATGGTGGACGTTTACCATCCTTAAAAACACACGTTTGTTGGGTGAATTCATACAAAAGGGAGACTCTTCAGTCTCCCTTTTTTTTATTTGTAATATCATCAAAACTTTCCCCAAAATTGTCAATTATTTCTAGCCGTTTCCGAAACAGAATTCATAGATTGCCCCATGTATTATTTCTGATATAGTGCAGAAAGTTGTACAAAAAAATGTGAGGCTTAAAATGCGAAAAACCCTTCTTCCCTGTATGATTGGAAATATTATTGAGTGGTATGAGTTTATGCTCTATGGCTATTTTGCCACCGTAATTGGGACGTTGTTTTTTCCTCCTATGGAGGGACTTTATCCTCTTGTCTTCTCTTTTGCCATTTTCTCCGTCGGTCTTTTTGTTCGCCCCATAGGGGGGATTGTGTTGGGACACATAGGAGATAAACTTGGCCGGAAAAAGTCTTTAATTCTGTCCGTTTATATGATGGCGCTTCCTACGGCGGCCATTGGACTTTTGCCTACCTATGCAACTATAGGGGCCCTGGCGCCCATTTTATTGGTATGTATGCGAATTTTGCAGGGGTTTGCTATGGGAGGGGAATATGCCGGAACCGTTGTTTCGATTCTTGAGCATTCTCCCAACAAAAAACGCGGATTGTATGGAAGTTTAGCAGCCCTAAGTCTTGTATCTGGAATGTTGTTGGGATCCATAGCAGGAGCTAGCTGTGAAGCCTTTTTGAGTCAGGAAGAACTCTATACTTGGGGGTGGCGTATTCCGTTTTTCCTCGGATTGGTAGGCGCTATCTGGGGTATGTATATGCGTCGCTCATTGGAGGAGACTGGTAAGTATTTGGACTGCAAAAATGAAAATCGACTTTCTAGACTCCCTATTGGAGAGTTGTTTCAGAACTTTCCAAAAATCGTTCAAGCTGTTTTGGTCCAAACGACCCTAGCAGTTGGAATCTATACCATTACGATCTTTTATATAAATTTTGCCAAAACCATTTTTGAATTTACGAGTCAGGGAACATTCTTTATAAATGCTCTGGGAACCGTAATTTTAGGCCTGTCGACAGTTTTATTTGGGAAGCTATCGGATGTATACGGGCGTAAGAAAGTCATGCTGCTTTCCACGATCAGTATTATGGTTGTGGCTTATCCTTGTATTTCTTTGACCATCGAGGGGAATGTACAAGCCTATATGACTGGCTACTTAACTCTCTCCTTCCTCGTGGGTGGTGTGTTGGGACCGTTGCCCACTTTTTTGGTAGAGTTCTTTAACACAAATGTACGTTATTCTGCAGTAGCCTTGACCAATAATCTTAGTATGGGAATTTTTGGTGGAACCGCGCCTGTCGCGATTGCCTACTTAATTCAAGTGACGGGTACAAACATCGTGCCCGCCTTTTATCTGATGGGTACGGCTGTTATAACGATTTTGGCACTTTTGTCTACGAGGGATGATTATGGCCGAGAACTTGCCTAGAGAACACAGAGGACATAGAAATATGAAAGAAGTTCCCTTTAAGGTGATCCCAAGGGAAGAGATGGAGGATATCTATTCTCCAGTACATGCAGCCAGTAAAGATGCTATTACGCTTAAAGCTTTTAATGATCACAAGTCTATCAGTCGCTTTTGCTCGAAGAATATTGGCCAACTTTCTATGAAGTGGTTACATTTAAAGCCAGGGCAAGAAGTAAAGATTCACGATCACCCTGTGGACACTCTCATGATTGTGACCCGTGGCCAGGGTGCATTGATCGGCGACTTAGAGCAAAAGATTTTTGAAGGGGATTCTGTTCTTATCCCCAGTTCTAAAAAACATGGTGTCATTACAACCGATGATAAAGGCCTTTGGGCTTTGTCATTCCGTTTTAACGAGTAGTTAAAACGCGTCCTTCATCTTTGAATTCACCAGTTGGCAAATGATGATGAACACCTTACTCTATAAGCAAGAGATTTTGGATAGATTCGGTAAGAGGGCATATGCGTTGGGAATGTGTAGATCTTAGAAACTTTTATGGCGCCCGTCGTGGTAAGATGGTTCGACGGATGATACGGCGACGTGTCCGAGCCATGTGGCCGAATACAAAAAACATGACTATTTTGGGATTGGGATACGCGACTCCCTATTTGCGCAACTATATGACGGATAGCAATCACGTGGTTGCCTTTATGCCTGGTCCACAAGGAGCAATACCATGGCCAACCTTGCATTCTGCAGCAATTAATCACGGAGGAAGGGAGACTCACTCTTTGGTTGCACTAACTGAAGAGGATGTTCTTCCCCTTCCTGATGCCAGCGTGGATCGATTGCTAATGGTACATATGCTTGAACATGCATCCAATGGACCGGCCCTTCTTCGCGAGGCTTGGCGCGTTCTTAAAGATGATGGCAAGCTGCTTTTGGTGGTGCCCCATCGTCGAAGCATGTGGACACGATTTGATCGTACCCCGTTTGGCATTGGACATCCCTATAGCTATCGGGAACTGGGTGCCCTTTTGCGGAAGACCCTCTTTACGCCTTTGCGTCGGGAGGGTGCTTTGTTTATTCCCCCCTTTCGATCAAAATTATCCCTTTCTTTAGCCACCATATGGGAAAACTTGGCCCACAAGTGGTTTCCAAAATTCTCCGGTGTTCTTGTCGTGGAGGCAGGAAAAGAAATTTATGGAGGGGAGTTAAACATGGGAACAGTTAGGCAGAGGCGCGCCTATGCTCCTGTTCCATTGGGCTAAGTTCCACTTCCCCAAATTCCACTATAGAGATTTAGGATGATAACAAACGAGCGATCAGCTAAATTGGCGCTCTTTCCTATTCTTTAAAAGTCTTTTTCAGAGCGTTCAAAGTCTGATGATGGGTTAAATCCAAATGTAATGGTGTGATGGAAATATAACTTTCTTCTATAGCAGATAGATCTGTTCTAGGGGTGAAGGATTTTTGCACAGGAAGAGGTCCAATCCAATAGTATGGACGGTTTCTAGGGTCTTTACATTCCCAAAGTTCGCCACCGGACAGATCACGAAAGCCTTGAGGAACAACTTTGGTTCCTTTGACAGAGTGGATAATCGCATCTGGAAAGTTGATATTCATCAGGCATTCCTTTGGCCAGTAGGTCTTTAAAAGATTTCGAATAATGTCTGGAGCAAAATGGAGGGCTGTGGCCCATTTAGGCGGATGGCGGCGATCAATTACTTGACTTAGCGCAATGGCAGGAATGCCGAGAAGTGTCGCCTCCATGGCGGCAGCAACGGTGCCAGAATAGGTTACTTCTTCTCCTAGGTTGCTGTTGTAGTTCACACCTGAGAGAACGAGAGTAGGTTTTTTGTCCTTAAGAATGTGATTGACACCTAATAGGACGCAGTCAGTGGGAGTGCCATCAACCGAATAGCGCCGATCTGAAATCTGTCGAATGCGAAGAGGGCGGCTGAGGGTCAGCGAATGACTAGCCCCACTCTGCTCTGTTTCTGGCGCAACAACCCATACATCATCTGAAAGTTGTTCAGCAACTTCTTTGAGGATCTTTAGTCCCGGTGCGTTGATGCCATCGTCGTTGCTCACAAGAATCCTTAGGGAAGATGGATCAGTGACTTTTGGATATTTAGTCGCGCTCATGTGGATGAATCTCCGTTAGACCATTCATGTAAGAATGGAGAATTTCTGGGATGATGACGGAACCGTCTTCTTGCTGATAATTTTCAAGGATCGCTACGAGGGTACGGCCGATAGGAATCCCTGAGCCATTGAGAGTATGGACGAATTGCGGCTTTTCCTTCTTCTCTCCGAGAGAAATAGGCCTGAAGCGGGCCTTCATACGGCGTGCTTGGTAGTCACCACAAACGGAGCAACTGGAAATTTCTCTGTAGGTATTCTGTCCTGGAAGCCAAACTTCAATGTCATATGTTTTGCGTGCAGCTACCCCCAGATCACCGGTACATAAGGAAACGACTCTATATGGCAAAGCTAGACGCTTAAGGACTTCCTCGGCTGATTTTGTCATACGTTCGTGCTCATTTCCAGAGGTATCAGGATGGGTGATACTGACAAGCTCTACTTTGCTAAACTGATGTTGCCGAACCATACCACGTGTATCTTTTCCGGCAGCACCAGCCTCGGATCTAAAACAATATGAGTAGGCGACAAAACGTTTTGGCAGATCTTCTTCGTCGAGTATGTCTCCGGCTACAAGATTAGTGAGGGGGACTTCTCCGGTGGGAATAAGCCATCGGCCATCGGTCGTCTGAAATAAATCTTCCGAAAACTTGGGCAGCTGACCTGTGCCAAAAACGGCATTGTCTCGGACAAGGAAGGGAACGCTTACTTCTTCATAATCAAAATTCTGGGTGTGTAGGTCGAGCATGAAAGATACTAGGGCCCGCTCAAGTTGTGCGAGGGCTCCTTTTAGGACAACAAATCGTGATCCTGACATTTGGCTCGCCTTCTCAAAATCCATGAGCCCCAATTCTTCCCCAATCTCCACATGCTCTTTAGGTTTGAAATCAAATGTTGGAATCTCTCCCCATTTTCTTATCTCAACATTTTCACTTTCATCTTTACCATCAGGTGTACTTTCATCGGGAAGATTTGGAAGACCAGCCAGAAGAGTTTTAATTTCCTGGGAAAGTTTGCCTTCTTTAGCTTCTAGTTCAGGAAATTTCTTCTTGAGAAGAGCCCCTTCCTTTACAAGAGATTCGATATTCTCTCCCTTGCTTTTTGCCATTCCCAGTTTGCGAGCATTTTCATTCCGCTCTTGTTGAATGTCCTGTATGGAGGTAATTAAGGATCGGTGCTGTTCATCTAGTTCAAGGAGTTTGCTACCCACAGGCACATGCCCTCGACGCTTAAGTCCCGCATCAAACAGTGCCTTGTTCTCTCGGATCCATTTTAGGTCAAACATTTTATAATTTTCAGTCTAATTTTGAAGAATGGTTAAATATGAAAAAGCTAATTCTGCATCCTTGTAACATGAAAGAAATTGCTGTGAAAGATATGATTAAGGAGAGATAAGATTTAGAGATTTCTGCCAATTATATTTGACCCATTCAGCAAAGAGCTTTAATAAAGAGGAGATCAAGAAGACAGTGTGTTGGAGTTGAGTTTGATTATGGGAAAATAAATGACTTTTTTAGCAACAGAAGATATTACAACTTTGTCTGCGGAGACTGTTCCAGACCATATTACGTCCGTTTTGGAAATAAATACCAAAGAGATCATTAAAAACTATTATTTTTTAAACGAAATGCTTTCCACTGGGAAATGTGGAGCTGTTGTGAAAGCCGATGCGTATGGTTTAGGGGCAGAGAAGGTGGGAGCTGCTTTAGAACGGGTTGGATGTCAGGAGTTCTTTGTGGCTCATGTTGAGGAGGGTATTGCTTTGAGAAAGGCACTGCCCCAAGGCAATATATATGTTTTTACGGGACTTTTGCCGGGAACAGCTGACTGCTTTATTGAGCACAATCTTATTCCTGTTTTAAACAACATTGAGCAAATAAAGACATGGTATGAACTGTGCCGTAAAGAGGAAAACGCTAAAGATGCAGCTATTCACTTTGATACTGGAATGTTGCGAAATGGTTTAGACAAAAAGGATCAGAAGCTACTTCTTAATAATCTTCAATGGCTGGCAGCCATGAATATTCATTTTTATATGACTCATCTTGCCTGTTCTACTGTCAAAGATCATCCTTTGAATGATGTACAGTTGGGGAGATTAAAGGGCATTGTATCCCAATTGCCGACAGCACCTATCAGTCTTGCAGATTCGGGGGGGATTTTTATTGGGCCTGAGTATCATTTTGATCTTGTGCGTCCTGGGTTTGCTTTGTTTGGAATGAACCCTACACATCATGGCATGGATAAGAATCCTATGACACCTTGTGTTCGTTTTCGGGGCCGGATCATACAAGTCAAAGAAGGCGAAGTTGGTGATAGCGTTGGGTATGGTGCGACGCACGTGCTGGATCGGCCCAGTCGCTTGGCTGTTGTTGGAGCGGGGTACTCCAACGGATATTTGCGCTCTTTGAGCAATCAGGGAGTTTGCTTTTTAGAAAACTGGAAAGTTCCTGTTTTGGGGCGAGTTTCTATGGACTATATTGTTGTTGATGTAACGGATGTACCCGAATCCGTTGTCGCTGAAGGGCGATGGATTGATTTGGTAAATGCTGGAATGTCTTTGGACCACCTTGGAGCGCTTGCTCAAACTATCTCTCGAGAAATGTTGACGGGAATTGGAAAAGGGACACATAGGGTGTACGTATAATTAAAACGACCTATCCCAATACAGGATTTTCATTCGTCGTAAAATAGTGTTAGGTTGTCTTGGAGATGTCAAATGGGAGGCCAGCATGGAATGGGATAGACTTAAAACTTTTTACTATGTTGCGAAAGCAGGCAGCTTTACCAAGGCATCTGAGTTTCTGAATATAAGTCAGTCGGCTATCAGTCGGAGTGTGGCAACGCTAGAGGATCGGTTGGGTGCCCGACTTTTCGAACGATTTGCCCGTGGCGTCGTATTGACGCAACAGGGTGAGATCATGTTCGAATCTGTTCAAAAAATGTTCGAAGAAGCCACGCGTGCTGAAATGTTGGTCAAAGAAGAATCTGAAGAACCCCAGGGCCCTCTTTGGATTGCGACAACCATGACCAATGCGTCTGTTTGGCTTATGAATTACATACCGTCCTTTCTTAAAAAATATCCGAAGATTCGTTTGACGATCATTGGGAGTGATGAGGCCTTGGATCTTCGTACGCGAGAGGCAGACGTCGCTATTCGTCCGTTTATTCAAGACCAAGCTCACTTGATACAGAAATATATTTATACATTCCATTTAGTGCTCTATGCGAGTAAAGAGTATCTGGAAGAATTCGGGACTCCTAAAAAAGCGGCAGACCTAGACAAGCATCGTCTCATCGTCTTTGGAAATGTTTCTGCGCACCCATACAGTGACATCAACTGGCCTTTGCGGGTTGGTGCAGAGTCCGGTCGTGTACGGGAACCGTTTATGTGTATCAACACAACGGCGGGTATATTCCAAGCTGCTGAAGCAGGCCTGGGCATTACCTCTATTCCAGAAGAGTATCCAGGAATTGAGGGATCTAATCTTGTAAGGGTGCTTCCCAAACTCGATCCTGTCGAACTGCCTCTCTATTATGTCTATCCAGAGAGGCTGAAGAACTCAAAGCGCGTCATAGCATTGGGTGAGCACTTGGAAGAAGTCCTTACCCTTAAAAAAGAAAAGTAGATTATC
>Ga0209264_1000747_pt1 | contig 21795 bp, 24 predicted proteins | sample SaaInlV_DNA_150m_FD_184687 | JGI IMG/M metagenome (GOLD analysis project Ga0209264, IMG submission 184687) | Marine microbial communities from expanding oxygen minimum zones in the Saanich Inlet - SI075_LV_DNA_150m (SPAdes) (version 2) | ecosystem: Environmental > Aquatic > Marine > Unclassified... | reverse complement strand
AATTGTAAATTATCGGAGTGGCTAGGTCATTTATTGAAAAGGTGAATAAGAATGAAGAAAGGTTCAATTTTAATTATAGTTTTGGCGGCATTGTTTTCGAATCTACTGTTTGCGGATGAGATATCGGGTGGACCAAGGTTTAACCTGGATTCAGGTCAGCTTACAATTCCTTGTGTAAAGGTGGATGGACCGGGAAGTAAATACGATGGAAGATATTTTGATGTTAAATTGGTTCGAAGCGGAACTTCATTCGAATTATTTTATAGTAAAGAAGAGGATTCTGAGGTTTGTAAACAATTGATAGAGGCCTCATTGAATGCCGATGAAGATACTTCTGATATTAATGGTGATCTAGGTAATACTGCTACACAAGTCACCTACAAAATCGGTGACACAAGCCCTAATGGCGGGAAATTTTTTTATATAAGCCAGGATGGTAGTTCTGGGTTGGAAGCGGCCCTAACAGACGCGGGAAATACCGAATGGACATGTTATGGCGATCGCACGAGAGCAAATGGAACTGGTATTGGTACAGGAAAATCAAATACTGATGCTATTATTGCTAACTGTGGAGAGTTTAGCGCCGCTAATATCGCCGCTAATTATAAATGGCCAAATGGTCAAACAGGTGGGTTTTTGCCCTCTAGAGACGAATTGAATGAGTTGTATAAACATAAAGACGTTGTGGGTGGTTTTGCTAATGATTACTACTGGAGTTCGTCGGAGTCCAATAGCATCCTTGCATGGTTCCCTGTACTTCACCAATGGCATCCAGAACTACTTCAATAAGTCCAATACCGTTTTAGTTAGGGCAGTTCGGGCTTTTTAGCCCTTTGCCCCTTTAACTATTTTCTTTTAAACCTTACTAACTTTTTCGTTATAGAGGTTTGTTTGGCTATAAATTCACCATCTTTTTATACTATGATTAACGTACATTATTCATTAGTGCTAAAATTAGCCGTAAGTACGGTAACTTACGGAATAAATCATGATTGTAGAAGGCAGGAATACTAATGGTAAGTTTGCTAAAGGCAATACAGGGGGTGGGCATTTTGGGACAGGTGTTGATAAAACAGCTAAAAAATTATTGACCGCTTCTTCTGAAGCAATTACTAAAAAGGTGATTGCATTGGCGCTAGAGGGTGATACATCTATGTTAAAGCTGTGCATGAATAAGCTATTACCGTAATCGAGCCTTATACAGCAGCAATTACAAGAACAAATTGAGGCTCTAGAGGCTGCTAATAATGCAAACAACTAAGGAATTGCAATCGCGCTTGAATAGTCTGGCTAATGCGGGAATGGATAAAGAATTAACATCGATGACCGTGAGCTTTGGTAAGAATTCTGAGCCAGCTTTTACCTTTCAAATCGATATGAGTAGAAAAAATGATACTGACTAATCGAGAGATACAGCAGCGGATCGCCGATCTTAATAAGAATTCTAGCCCATTGGTCGTTTTAGTTGGATGGTTAGACTCAGCATTGCCAGATGGTAGTACAGAAGTTTTTGCTAACCCAGAGAATCGACCACTGATTTTTGAATGGATAGATTAACGAGAAAATCGAACAAAAGTCACCTTAGTGTCACCTCAGGGGGGTGTGATATTAGGGATTAACTCTACAATCCTTGTATCACATAGCTAAAACGGATAGAATCGGATAACAAGCTATCCCTTCTACAGGGAAACAAAGAGCTCTATGATTCTAATATCTCTTTTGCTTTTTCAAACGCAGCGATAAAGTCTAAATAAACGGGTTTATCACTTTTTAACATGGAACTAAGCAAAGCGTGTTGCACTTTGTATTTAACATTACCCACTGCCAAAGGACCGACTGCCACTGCATTTTCAGTACCCTCTAGCGGCGCTCCAAAATCATTGACTTGTACGCCTGCTATTCCAGCAGGGGGAACGGCATTGACATCACCTACCACTTTGAGTTGTTTGGCATGGCTTAATACTTCTGCGCTTAATATCTGTATACCTGCTTTTGCAGTACAGAAAATCAGGTCAGTATCTTCGATTAGTTTTATTTTTTCTTCATCGAAGGTGGCAATCGTGCCGGATAAATTACATTCAAACAGGCGGTTGTATTCTTCGGCTAGGCTTAGTGCTTCTTCGCTTGAAAAGTGATCAACCAGCGTGGTGTTAGCTCCCGCTAATGAAGCAATAACGCCGGTTGCAATACCAACCGGGCCGGTGCCACCAAAAACCAGAGCCTTGCAATCTTTTAATTCCTTGTTGAATTTGTCACGCAGTTCTTTTTCTACGCAGGCTACCAGCGCTGCTGCTGTAGTAAATGCGCCACTGGGGTCTGCTAGTACCGATACTTCAAACGGAGGAACCATGGATTTTTTTGCATTTTTAAGCATATCTATGGCTACGCTAATATCCCGACCACCAATGAAGATAGCCGTTTGTTTAACGCCTTTAGGTCCGCGCGAGAAAATTACGTCCTGAGTTAAGCGATGTATACTGTCTGGGTTGACATTTGCATACGGCACTAATACATCGAAATCACAGTCTAACGCCATATTGACATCGAAAGGGCTGTTATTTGGCATGGGGTCAAACATGTGTAATATGCTTCTTTTAGTCATCTGTTTTTCTTTTTCCTGAATCAGAAACTTCATTTTTAAAAGACAAGTGTCTACGTATCTTTGGGGTCAATTTGTTTATAATTGCTCAAAAAACTACAAAGATAACAACTAGATTGTTCTTATAATCTAGTGTGTTCAAATTTGCATCATATGTTATTAATTTTAGCTATTTTAGCTCACGCAATCGCCTCCATACCTAAATAGCCGTTATTCTAAATGTTTACTCTTTAAGCCTAAGAGACTTAACCAGAGCATAATTTTCATAAACTCTCTGAAAGCAAAAAATGCACAGGTTGATCGACCAAACCGAATGACTAATCGACGTCCACGTCCATAGCTATAGATCAATTCCTGTACAACTGTTTTGCCGCGTCGTTTTTTGCATTATGTCGCACCGGAGAGTCTTTTCCTATTAACTCTTCTAATCCGACCTATTTCAGTATATCGTAAGTAAATAGGCCAAGCGTCAAAGTGAGTGGGTTGCTTGTAAACTTCTCAGGGGACAGTCTTTTCAGGTCCAGATCCGTTTTATTTCACTATGAAATTGTTCTAAGGTCGCAGGGTCTCTGTCGAGGGGAAATACATCTTCGTTAGAATATTTAAGTGTGGTCCACCAGCCCTCGAGTGCTAACTTGGGAGTCAGTAAGAATTGTCCGTACTTATCCATTGTCTTTTTAGTAATTTGCATGATTCGGTCTGTTTTATATTTCTTTGCTTCATGCTCCTCCTCAATAGTGACAATAAAAGTTCCAACCCGTTTGCCTTTTCTTGGCGTATTCCAGATTGTCTTGCTATCTGGCAGGTAGGCATCATATTTTCCTGTGATAAATTTATTAACGCACCCTTTTGGTGAGTCAAAATCACACCCCAAAAACATAAATAATACCTATTTTACAATAAGTTGAAGTATTTTTATGCTTTTGGAGTTTAGCAGTCAGGTTTTGATTAATCGAGTTGATTGAATTGATCGGATACTTAAATAATAAGCACGGATTACTTAGCTGCTTCGATAAAGTCTCGAGCCGCTGTAAAAGCATGTTCGAAATGCAGGAAAATATTTTTATCGACTTCGGTCATTTTCTTTAACAGTAGGCTTTGTACCTGGTATTTAACATTACCGATTGCTAAAGCACCGACAGCAACAGCGCCGCTGTTAGATCCATCGATCTCTTTGCCATTGTCAAAAACATCTAAACCGGCTACGCCTGAGGGAGGAACGGCATTAACATCAGCGGCTACTTTTAATTGTGTGGCCGAGGCAATCAGTTCTGCGCTTAATAATTCTATGCCTGCCGCGCCAGTGGCAAAGACTACATCAGTCGTTTTGATATAGTCTGCTTTATCTGCGTCTGCACCTGCGCGAATAGTAATTTTACCAGCACCAAACTCATAGTTACACATATTTGCTACGCGCTCTACCTTGTCTAATTGACGGCCAATAATTCTTACATTCGCGCCAGCCTGGGCTGCGAGGACAGCAACGATCTGACCAACAGGGCCTGTGCCACCTAAAACCAATATATTTTTCCCAGTTAGAGTCGTATCAAATTGGGTTTTTAATTTATCTTCAACGACTGCAACCATAGCCGCCGCGGTTGTAAAAGCACCACTTGGATCTGCAAATACAGAGACTTCAAAGGGTGCAAACATGGATTTTTGTGCACTTTTAAGCATAGCCATTGCTTGCTGGGTATCACGCCCACCTATAAATATGCCGGTATTTTTTAGACCTTTAGGGCTACGCGAAAAAATGGTATCTTGCACTAAACCACAGACTTCATCAGGCTCGACATTTAGATAAGGAATGGCAGCCAGCCAGCCCGCATCAACAGCCATATTAACATCAAAAGGACTGAGGTTCTTTGCGGTGGTGAACATATGTAATATAAATGGTTTTGTCATGGCATCCTCTTTAAACGTGACTCAATATCGTAATCCTAGAAACCGCAGTTGACCGCTATAAAACATTATAAGCTAATGAATGTTTAATATAATGATCGTCATGCTTTTCAACTCTTGAGTGAGTATACCCCGCTTCACGGTTTTGTGAATAAATCAGAGTACGAAATAGCTCTTGCCAAGGGCTACGGCTATTGCCCTACGAGCTGTGCCTTGTCTTTTGCACACAGGTTTGCCACAAAATCCGTGCTCAACTGCGGTTTCTAGGATAATCCAGCATGCAAGTATAAAATAAAAATCAGTTAATCACATTGAAATTTTCAAATTCCGCTAAAGCTGTGTATTATTTCGCTTAAGGAACGGGCACGGAATAAGTTTGGTAACGGGCAAAGGAATTTTATTTGTTTCAACAACGCAGCAGGCGGATAAAAAGTTCCGTGTGCGTCGAAGTTATTTCGTATACGTGCTTACATATTATTAGGAGTAGAGTTGAATGCATAATGTAACCTTGATCAAAGGGGATGGTATCGGACCATCCATAATGGATGTCGCCGTAAAAATCATTGATGCCAGTGGCGTCGATATTAACTGGGAAGAAGCGGATGCAGGGATGGCGGCTTATGAAATATATGGCACAGCTTTACCTGATGAAACTTTAGCCTCTATCGATAAAAACAAAGTGGCATTTAAAGGGCCTTTGACCACGCCGATAGGTAAAGGTTTTCGAAGTATTAATGTCGCTTTGCGCCAGAAATATGATTTATACGCTAACGTCCGTCCTGCAAAGTCATGGAAAGGGGCACAAAGCAAATTTGAAAATATTGATATCGTTGTGGTTCGGGAAAATACCGAAGGCCTTTATATGGGCTTGGAGCACTACCTGACGAAAGAGAAAGATGTTGCCGAAAGCTTAGCAGTGGTTACTCGCACAGGTTCCGAACGTATTCTTGAATATGCGTTTAAATATGCCCGTGATAATGGGCGTAAAAAAGTAACGCTGTGCCATAAGGCGAATATTTTAAAATATACCTCGGGTTTATTTCTGGATGTCGGTCGTGAAGTAGCCGCACGTTATCCCGATATTGAATTTGATGAAAAAATCATTGATGCTACCTGTATGCATCTAGTTATGGATCCGCATCAATTCGATGTCATCGTAACGACCAATATGTTTGGCGATATACTATCGGATTTAACGGCTGGTCTGGTGGGTGGCTTAGGTTTAATTCCAGGTGCAAATATCGGAACAGAGGCGGCATTATTTGAAGCAGTGCATGGCAGTGCACCAGATATAACCGGTAAAAATATTGCTAATCCAGCCGCTGTGATTATGGCTGGTGTCATGATGCTGCATCACCTGGGTGAGCATGATGCAGCTCAGCGTATTCAAGCAGCTCTGGAAAAAGTGGTTGATGCCGGCGTCTGTGTAACACCTGACTTAAATCCAAATTCTCTTGCAGGCACAATAGAAATGGCTGAAGCAATTATTGCCGCACTTTAGCCATACTTCGCGAGCCACGACTACGGTTTTCTAACGGCTGATTTTTTTCCGATAGCTGCGTTTCTGAAGCATTGCATAGCCTACTATGCGCCAGTTTTAGCGTCTTGTTATCGATAAAAATCAGCTCGCTAAACAACCGTATCCGTGACCGAGCGCAGTATATTTCAGACTAAATCTTCTAAATGATACTTACTAAATCTAGTCAACGACGCTTGGCTTATGATGCGCGTAATGCACAACAGAATGCTGAGAGCTTAAGCCAATTAATTACCAGCAAGGTGGTCGCCCAAGACAGCTACCAGCAGGCAAACACAGTCTTATGGTATTTACATTGCCGTTCGGAAGTGTGGACCTATCAAACAGTCATCGCTGAATTGCAAAAGCAGCAAAAGACCATTATTATTCCGTATTGTACAAAAGATCAGCAAGGCAATAATCAGCTGGGTTTATGGCATTTAGAAGAAATCTCTGAATTAAGTGCCGGCACCTGGGGCATTTTAGAGCCACCCAGAGAACGCTGGGGAGAGTCTGGCAAAGAGGTGTCGCCCGAGCAAATAGATGTTGTCATCGTTCCGGGCGTTGCATTTGATCGGCAAGGGGGGCGTTTAGGAAATGGCGCGGGTTATTATGACCGGTTGTTTGCAAGTCTGACAGCGCAATGTACTTTATTAGGTATCGCTTTTGATAGCCAGATTCGTACGCAGATAATAATGCAGCAATACGACGTTTATATGCAGAGTGTAATCACTGAGAGTCGGATTTATCAGGCGCGTGCATAATATAGCCATCGCTGATTTTTCTAGTAATTTGAAACAATGAAACCATGAATTTGATGGAGCAAACAATAACCTATCTATATCTTGCCATTGCGATAATAGCAGAAGTCTCTGCGACCAGTGCGCTCAAAGCATCGGCAGAATTTACCCGGGTTATTCCTAGCCTGATCGTGATTATCGGTTACGGGGTGTCATTGTATTTTATGACCCTGGTGTTAAAAACCATGCCTGTGGGTATCACCTATGCAATCTGGGCGGGTCTGGGTATTGTGTTAGTCGCTATTGTCGGTGCAATCGTTTATCAGGAAATTCCCGATACTGCGGCGATCATAGGAATGTCTTTGATTATTGCAGGCGTGGTGGTTATTCATGTATTTGAAAAACAATAAAACAGGACCTATATTGGACAGCTGAGAATTAATTAAATAAGCCTATATTTAAAGTAATGATCTATTAGTAACAGGGCGAAAATCAGCATCAGATAAATAATAGAGTAGCCAAAGGTTTGCATCGCAGTTTTGTCAGTTTTGGTGCACATCATTTTAATCGCAAAATAGATAAAGCCCAGACTTAATAACGATCCAGGAATCACATAGATCAAACCACTCATCCCGGTTAAGTATGGGAGCAGGGTGACAATAAATAATAAAATGGTATACAGTAGAATATGTAGCCGCGTAAATTCGGTTCCGTGAGTGACTGGCAGCATAGGAATATTAACCTTGGCATATTCATCTCGTCTGGCAATGGCTAGAGCCCAGAAGTGTGGTGGTGTCCAGACAAAAATCAGCAGAAATAGCAATAAGGCATAAGGGTGAACTTCGCCGGTCATGGCACACCAGCCTAGCAGTGGAGGAGCTGCTCCCGCGGCGCCTCCAATAACAATATTTTGCGGGGTCATGCGTTTGAGGTATACGGTATAAATAATCGCATAGCCAATCAGCGATATAAACGTGAGTACTGCTGTCAGTGTATTAACCAGAAAAATCAGTATCAACATAGCAGAAATGCCAAGTGCCGCTGCGAATACTAGAACATTTTTTGAACTTAAGTCGCCTTGTGGAAGTGGTCGGTTCTGGGTGCGCGTCATTTCCGCATCTGCTTTTTGATCAATAAAATGATTGATCGCTGCAGCCGATGCAGAGGCTAATCCGATACCCAGTGTTGCATAGATAAATAGCGCGATAGGTGGCATCCCTGGAACGGCCAGCAACATTCCCACATTGGCAGTAAATACCAGTAGTGCCACAACTTTGGGCTTACACAACTCAAGATAGTTTTTCCAGTTCATTGTTGTTTTTGCTTTTATCATGGTTTGTTTGTCTGTTTAATTTGTATCTGAGATAGAATACCCGGTTTACTGGTATTTTTGCTTTATTGTTAGGGAGAAGCTGTAATGGTAGGCCGTCTTTTTTTAGTATTATTGTGTTATTCATTCAGTGCCAATGCCACTGAAGTTCAAGAGCGGGTATTGAGCAATGGACTCAAAGTGTTAGTCAAAGAAGAGCACCGCTCTCCAGTCGTCGTCTCGCAAATCTGGTACAAGGTAGGCTCAAGTTATGAGCCATCGGGTATTACCGGTATTTCACATATGCTTGAGCACATGATGTTTAAGGGCACGGACAGTCACCCCGTAGGTGAATTTTCAGCCATTATTGCAGAAAACGGGGGTCGAGAAAATGCCTTTACTGGACGGGATTATACCGCATATTTTCAAACTCTGGAAAAGACTCGCCTGGCGATTAGTTTTGAGCTGGAAGCGGATAGAATGCAGCATCTACATTTATTAGCAGAAGAACTGGATAAAGAACTGCAAGTGGTTATGGAAGAGCGGCGCATGCGTACCGAAGACAAACCACGTGCCAAGCTACAAGAGTATTTAATGGCAATGGCTTATTCCAACTCGCCCTACAGAAACCCTGTAATTGGCTGGCCGAGTGATATAGAAAATTATCAGGTAGATGATTTGAAAAAGTGGTATCAGCAATGGTATGCACCGAATAATGCGACACTGATAGTCGCAGGTGATGTACAGGCTGAAGAGGTATTTAAACTGGCAGAGCAATACTTTGGCCCGATTCCTGTTCAGACAATTCAAACATTAAAGCCGCAAGTCGAAATGCCACAAGTCGGCGTGCGGCGGATGACCGTTAAATTAGCGGCTAAAGTCCCTTATATATTGATGGCCTATAAAGTACCCAGTTTGAAAACCGTAGACCAAAAGTGGGAAGCCTACGCTTTAGATGTTTTGGCAGCAGTGCTGGATGGTGGTGACAGTGCGCGATTACCGGCTAAATTACAGCGCGGCCAGCAACTCACTAGTTCAGTCGGGGCAGGTTATGACTTGGGTGGCCGTCTAGAAGAGTTATTTATGTTTGAAGCAACTCCGGTCAAAGGTAAGACCTTATTAGATATGGAAATAGCATTGAAAATAGAAATACGTAGCTTACAACGAGTACTCATTAGTGAACAGGAATTAGCACGGGTTAAAGCGCAGGTTTTGGCTAGTTCAGTTTATGAACAGGACTCTCTGTTTTATCAGGCAATGAAATTAGGCATGGCTGAAACTGTCGGTTTAGGCTGGAAAACAGCAGAACAATATAGAGATAAAATTGATCAGGTGACTGCCGAGCAGGTACGGCTGGTCGCTGATAAATATCTGCTTGAATCACAATTAAGTATTGCCTATTTAGAGCCACAGACTATGTCAGCTGTTCATGCGCCGAGGGCTCATCATGCACATTAAGCTACTATTAAGTTTTGTTTTATGCAGTTTTGCGAGTACCACAGTATTTGCAGCCGTTGCAATCCAACACTGGCAAACAAGTCAGGGGGGACAGGTTTATTTTGTTAGCAGTCCGGGTTTACCGATGGTGGATATACGCCTGGTCTTTGCTGCAGGTAGTGCAAGAGATGGTGAAAATCACGGTATAGCAGCTTTAACTACTAACATGCTAGAGACTGGAGCAGGAAAGTGGAATGCCGATCAAATTGCACAGCGATTTGACGCGGTAGGCGCAAAATACAGCTCTGCTACTCATCGTGATATGAGCTGGGTAGGTTTGCGTAGTCTAACTCAGGATGATTTATTAGCGCAGGCTCTAGCTACATTTCAGCAAATTATCAGTCAGCCGCAATTTACTCAGGAACAGTTCCAGCGTATTAAAGAGCAAAAGCTGATCAGTCTTACCCAGCAACAGGAACGACCAGGCTATCTTGCCAAGAAAACCTTTTATCAGTCAATCTATGGTGAGCATCCATACGCGCACTTAGTCAGTGGTGAAATAGCAACAATTAAGGGAATGCAGCTTGCTGATATCAAACAATTCTATCAACAGTATTATGTTCGTGATAATGCCGTGTTGGCGATTGTAGGAGATTTAACAGAAGAACAAGCAAGGCAGACGGCAGAAACTTTATTTAAGCAATTAAAACCTGGCAATAAAGCAGCACAATTGCCGCATGTGAATTTACCCGCTAAAGGTAAAGCACAGCAGATCAATTTTCCATCAACACAAACACATATTCTGGCTGGTTTGCCCGGTTTAAGTCGTAAAGATGCAGATTATTTCCCTTTGTATGTAGGTAATTATATTTTAGGGGGTGGTGGCCTGGTTTCTCAATTATTTTTAGAAATTAGGGAAAAGCGGGGGCTGGCTTATAGTGCCTATAGCTATTTTTCGCCATTGGCAGAGCTGGGGCCATTTACGATTGGTTTGCAAACACAAAATAAGCAAAGCAAGCTGGCAATAGATATTATGCAAACAACGCTAGCCGAGTTTATTAATAATGGGCCGACGCCAGAGCAATTGATTGCTGCACAGAAAAATCTGACTGGCGGCTTCGTGTTACGTTTCGATAGTAATAAAAAATTATTAAATTATGTTGCGACGATTGCCTTTTACCAATTGCCACTCGATTATCTGCAGAGTTTTCCTGGCAAAGTTTCCCTGGTGACTGTCGATGAAATTAAATCTGCCTTTCAACGCAGGATCAATACTGATTTATTACAAATCATTAGTGTCGGTGGGCAAGAGTAAATAACTGTGGCAAGTAATAAAGTAAAAATAATTGCGGGGCAATGGCGTGGGCGTAATCTACCTTTTCCTGATATTAAAGGCTTACGTCCTACGCCGGTAAGGGTGCGCGAAACGGTATTCAACTGGCTGCAATATGACGTCATCGCCAGCCGTTGTCTGGATCTCTATGCAGGCAGTGGTGCCTTAGGTATGGAAGCTGCATCTCGCGGAGCAAAGGCAGTTGTTCAGGTGGAAGATGATGCCCAGGTGTGTCGGCAATTAAAACAGAATGCCGAATTGGTTTCAGCCAGCCAGGTAAAGATTGTCCAGCAAGATGTGTTTCGTTATCTGGCCGGCAATGCGCAAATGTATGACTTGGTCTTTTTAGACCCACCATTTTCAAAAGGCTATGCAGTGCAAGCGGCAAACTGGTTAGAAGAGAAGTTATGGCTAGCAAACCACGCCAAAATTTATATAGAAGTAGAAAACACATTAAAATTAACCGGCCTTCCCGAAAACTGGAAGAAGTTAAAACACAAAAAAGCAGGTGAAGTCGCATATTACTTATTCGAGCGGATGGATTAATTGTACAAGCCGGTATGGGGCAGCTTTAGCCTGGCATCATCAGATACCAGTAAAATAATCGAGCAAAGATTAAGAGTTACCAGTTATAATAGTGGGCTTAGAAAAATTCCGTGCATTATCAATGTACTCGGATTAAAAAAGATAAATGAATATAACAGCAATTTACCCGGGGACATTTGATCCTGTCACTAATGGACATTTAGATATTATTGCCCGCGCGGCAAAGTTATATTATAAAGTGATTGTTGCGGTTGCTGTGAATAGTAATAAAACACCGCTGTTTAGTATAGAACAGCGGGTAGCATTATTAGAACAGGTGACCACTGAATTTGCCAATGTCAATATTATCGGCTTTGATAATCTATTAGTCGATTGCGCAAAGCAGCAAGGTGCTAATGTTGTTTTACGTGGCTTACGAGCCATTTCAGATTTTGAATATGAATTTCAGCTAGCAGGGATGAATAGACGACTATCCCCTGAACTGGAAACCATGTTTTTAACTCCTGCCGAGCAATATGAGTTTATTTCATCGAGTATGATTAAGGAAATTGCCAGGTTAGGTGGGGACGTTACTGAATTTGTCCCAGAAAATGTCCTAAACCATTTAATGAAAAAGTTTAATAGAGGTTAATCATGTCATTACTTATAGATGATGAATGTATCAATTGCGACGTTTGTGAACCAGAGTGCCCAAATGGAGCGATCTCTCAAGGTGAAGATATTTATATAATTGATCCTGACCTATGTACAGAATGTGTCGGGCATTATGATCTTCCGCAATGTATCGAAGTCTGTCCGGTCGATTGTATCGATAAAGACCCCGCTAAGGTCGAAGAACAGGATTCGCTATATCAGAAGTATTTGAAATTAACAGCATAATATTTTTAACCGCAATAAACAAAAGGGGAGCAATAGCTCCTTTTTTTTTGCAGAGTGTAGAGCGGAGTTCAGTCCGCTACTATCTATTATAGTTTGAGAGTAAACAAAACAACATGGCATTACTACGCTTAAAAAAAGTCTCTATTGCATTTGGTACTCATGCATTATTAAAGCAGGCTGAATTTCAATTGCTAGATGGCGAGCGAGTCGGACTACTAGGTCGTAATGGCGAAGGCAAGTCTACCTTGATGAAAGTTGTAATGCAGCATATTCAGCAGGATGAAGGCGAGGTCTGGTACAAGCCCGAATTGCGGATTGCAGTCCTGGAGCAAATACCCTATCTGCCTGATGAAGAAACCATTTATGATGTCGTCGCCGGTGGATTAGGTGAGGTAGGTCAGTGGATCAAGCGTTATCATGAATTGACCCTATTGACTGATTATACTGATGCGGTTATGAAAGAAATGGGAGATTTACAGCATAAGCTAGATGTGCATAATGGCTGGCAAATACAGCAGCGGGTAGAAAATGTATTAAGCCGATTGAACCTACCTTCTGAAACACAGGTTAAAGGCCTTTCAGGAGGCTGGAAGCGGCGTGTGTCTTTAGCTAAAGCATTAGTTGTCGAGCCAGAAGTATTGTTATTGGATGAGCCAACCAATCACCTCGATTTAGAAAGTATTATGTGGCTGGAAGAGCAACTGCTCAACTTTAAAGGGGCGATTTTATTTGTCACCCATGATCGTTCATTTCTGCAGAAATTAGCCACCCGCATTGTAGACTTGGACAGAGGTCAACTGGTTTCATGGCCAGGCGATTATGCCGATTATCTGATAAAAAAAGCAGCCGCATTAGAAGAAGAATCGACGCAGAATGCCTTATTTGATAAAAAACTGGCAGAAGAAGAAGTCTGGGTGCGTCAAGGAATTAAAGCGCGTAGAACCCGTAATGAAGGCCGCGTAAGAGCGCTGCAGGCATTGCGCAAAGAGCGTGCACAACGCCGAAATTTACAGGGCACCACCAAATTATCGATGGCCAGTGGTGAAGCCTCGGGTAAAAAAGTGATCGAAATGAAAGGTGTCAGTTTTTCCTATCCCGACAAAGCAATTGTAAAAAAATTCTCTACCGTTATACAGCGAGGCGACAAGATAGGTTTAATCGGCCCGAATGGAGCTGGTAAAACCAGCTTTTTAAAATTACTATTAAATGAATTGCAGCCAGATCAAGGTACGGTAGAGCAGGGCACCAAATTACAGGTTGCATATTTTGACCAGTTAAGAGAAGAGCTAAATCCAGAAATCACCGTGGCAGATTCGATTGCCGATGGCAATGATCACGTGCTTATTAATGGTGAGCCCCGGCATGTTATGTCCTACTTAAGCGACTTTTTATTTGCGCCATCGCGTGCGCGATCACCAGTTAAAACTCTGTCTGGTGGTGAGAAAAATCGCTTATTACTGGCCAAACTGTTTACCAAAACAGCCAATCTCATCATTATGGATGAACCCACCAATGATCTGGATATGGAAACTCTGGAGCTACTTGAAGAGCGCTTGGTGGACTATACAGGTACATTGTTAATTGTCAGCCATGATCGCGTGTTTTTAGATAATGTTGTTACCAGCGTTATTGTGTTTGAGGGGTATGGCGAAGTTAGCGAATATGTCGGTGGTTATTCGGATTGGCTAGCCTATAGCCAGGCAAAGCAAAAAGAACAGGCCAAAGCCAGTAAAAAACAGGTCAAAGAACTGAAAAGTCAAGCGACTGAGGGAGCTAGTAAAAAGAAAAATCTTAGCTATAAAGATCAAAAAGAACTGACTGAACTGCCTGCGACTATAGAAACGCTGGAAAGCAAACAGGCAGAGCTAAATGCGCAAATTGCCGATCCTGCGTTTTATCAGCAGGAGCAGTCAGCAATCAATTCTTTTCTAGAAGAATTAGCAAAAATGGATGTAGACTTACAACTGGCCTATGCGCGTTGGGATGAACTGGAAGCCTTGACAGAATAATTGATTGCAATAAGCTACCAGCTGTTTTATTATACTTGGCTGTTTAATGCTTGTTGAGCAGTCAATAATCCGGAGAGCTGGCCGAGCGGCCGAAGGCGCACGCCTGGAAAGTGTGTATACGGCAACGTATCAAGGGTTCGAATCCCTTGCTCTCCGCCATTTATGGCTATAAGTTACTGTATTAATTGGTTGTTTTTTAGTTTATCGTTATTCGCCCACCAATCAACCCACCATCAAGAAAATTTCTAGAATTTTCTTTGGAAAGGCATTCACTGCCATAGATATATTTACAGCATCTTCCATAGTAACTCAATAATATCCATTGCCACATCATCAGCACAACGATCATCCAGCAAAACAGTATTGCCATCATTCAACCCAAACTCATTACGAACATATTTACCTACACTGAAGTGAAGTAAGATCAAATCATTTTTAGGAGTTGTTTTTATTTTTCTGAAGTTCCGCATCAGTTAGAATAATCAGAAATCTATTTGCCGCTTCTTCAATTGTTTTAGGGTATTTAATTATGTTTTTAAGATTCATGCTTCTAATTGTAATTGTATTCAGCTTTTCAGCTAATGCAGCAGAAGTTAATATCCCGATAAAACCGAACTCAATTAGCATTATCGGTGAAACTCACAGACACCCTGAATCAATCAAGCTGTTTCAATCCCTAATTAATGGCTACCTGAAAAACAATCAATGCCTCACTGTTGCGCTGGAAATTAACAGCAATCAGCAATCGGTTATTAATCAGGGCAAAGTATCTGACATTGAAATATCATCAATTATTGATCATCCTGCATTTAGAAATTTGATTGGTGACCTGATAGCTCAGAAAAACAATGGCGCGTGTTTAAAGCAGCTGGCAATTGATGGGGTTGGTGCTGACATTGATATGAGGCGCGATGCGTGGATGGCTAGAGACTGAATGCGCTAGCCCTCAACAATTACGGTATCGCTTTATTCCGGCTGATACAGCAGAAGCATTGACGCTGTTGAATACATCGATGTTTTCTTTGCTTAATGCCTTTGAACCTGACTCTGGGGTTCGGGTTGTTGATGCGGTGATTGTATGGGAGTGTTCTTGATCGAAAATATCGTGTTCAGTATTTTGGGGATGATAACGCAGTTGACCCAATGCCGGACTATTTGATAGCCTAAATCAAAGACCCTGGCGTTCCTACAACGCTGCACAGCGGCTTACGGGGAAAGGTCGGTCAACAAGGTGGCATTAACCAGATATTTCTAGTCATATTAAAGCAGCTCAATATAACCATAACATCAACCCACTCGAAGAGCCTCAGCCTGGGTCTTGATTTGCGCTGAAGGTCTTCGGTGCGTGTGTTGCCGTTAATTTTTTAGTTAGGGTAAAAAAAATAGAGTCTGGCCTTTATTGGTTTTGTTTATCTATTCTTTGTTGGAAAGTTTGTAAATACAATTCTCTGCTGCCTGCCAATATTTATCAGTGAAACATGATTGTACTGCGGCCCCATAATTATCTATGAACAAGCTGATTGAAGAAAAATCTCATGGAAATTTCGTGTCCCCCTAAAATTTATAGCGGATACCTTTTTTCTTTAAGATTGCTTCAAAGGATAAGTAACAAAAAACATTGAAAGTTCTCCATCCGCTCTCTATGGTAGAGCTTTATCATAGCGAACGGATGGGGATTTTCAGTCACGTTTCACGTTGATGGACACAAAGGATCCGATTTGTCCCTTTGCAGTGAGGAAGTTATTGGCATCAAACGGATCAGCAGCGTCTCCATGGTACTGGGGGTACGAGTAGACCAGATCTCCACTCTCATCCTCCCACACGCGAACCAAGGTCTTCTTTGTTGGGCCCGTCGCGATCGGTGGGGAGGACCCATAGTTCTCACTCGGATCCAATGGGTCCACCACCGCGATTGTTGCATGTTCGCTCCGATCAACCACGCCATCGTGGTTGCGGTCCACCCAGTCGACACCGACAGCGGCGAACGCGTGCCCCGTCTTTGGTAGGATACCCGGCTGGACTTTTCCGTAGGTGATCCCGAGGACGACCACCGCACCTTCAACCAGTTTGGTGTAGATCTTCTCCAGAGTCGGAGGGCTGGCATGCACCCAGTCCGGAAGGTCTGTGACGTTCTCGACTAAGACCGGCAGGGCCATGGCATACAGTTCCGTGAACGGCGTGGCGCCTTTCAGGTTGAGGTAGCCCAATATGCCCATGATCTCACCCAGCGCCTGAGTGCCTCCTTTGGGCTGTGTATCCATGAAAGGCTCGGATCGAAGCGTTTCGGCCGCGAGGGTCCATCCGCTATAGCCCTCTTCCACAAGCATGCGACCTTCGAACTCAGCCTCGTATTCGGTTTGCAGATACACCATCGAGTTGGTGAAGGAAGTCGGCACACAGGACTCATCCGCAAGCAGGGGCTCGGACAGGCCGAGTTGCCAGAGGTATCCGTAATCCTTTATTTCGTTCATGTGACAGAGCCCTGTGTTGGAACCCGAATTGCCATCACTGCAGCTCAGGGAGGGGCTCATACCATCGAAAAACATGCTCATCGTTGTAAGCTGGCTGCCTATCGGCTGTGGGTAACGTGAAGTCAACGTGTTCATTGTATACTGAATACTTTTGCCGTCACCTACTAATTTAGCGTCAAGCAACTCAACTTCTGCTTCCTTAACTACTCCGTCTTCTGCCCAAGTCATCACTGCGTTCGGTGGAACAGCTTGGAAGCTATCGCTACCTGCGTCTGCCCATAGGGCCACAAATTGCGTCGCATTTAAATACTCGTGCTGGCGATAAGGTCGGTCTGTGAACGCGAACACGTCTTGTTGGAACGGTACTATTAATGTGGTGGTTGAAACTAATTCTGCCGTTGCTGCCGTATGCACAAATAACCACTCGGGTGCGCTAGGATCTTCTGCTAAGGCCACACTCTCGGGCAACAAGCGAAACGCATTGATATGTACGGACGTAGCTGGCGCGTCTGCTTTTTCAAATGCAACACTATAATTTATAGGACCTCCGTCTACAATAACATTAGGAATATCTAAGCGCCCTGTTTTAGTATTATATGTGGCGGGGTTACTATCAGCTAATGCTATTGATGCTCCAATGGATAATGCTAACATTAATATTAATCTCTTCATTTCCTTCTCCATATGTTTTATGATTTTAGAGTGATTGAGTTTATACCCTTTCTAAAAATGATGCATGCATAACCCTAAGCAATGTGATTGACCCCCAAGTAGAAGTAGAAGTCGACCCCGAAAATAGGACAGCCGCTTAAGTGTAATGTCTTTAATTGGAAAAAATGACGCTAATGGTTGGAATATATAACAGCATAGCGGTGAACCGGATCATGCAACGGCGATTTCTCCATCCCGAGGTCTGCCGATAAGCGATGCGGAGATCAATCAAACTCAGGGTTGGGTTGTTAAGGCAGTTGATCCAATACCGGGCTATGAGTTTGATCAAACGATCAACTACTAAGCTAGGCTTATAGAGGTTTTTCAGGAACCTCTATAAGTTTCTGTGCGCCGCATAGTCTAAAACGTTGAAATATCAGAGGACTTTATCTTGGTTTTGTATTTGGATGGTGACAAGGCTGTTTTTAACTCGCCACATTGCCTGTTTTAGACTCAGTCGATTGGGCGGTTTCTTTTGATATGGTTCAATATACCTTGACTTTGTGGCTTGAAATTACTATTCTTTTTTGTCCCAGTTTAAGTTGGTAGCCAAGTAACCCTATGTATTTTATTCATTTAGATAGTATTCGTTTTTATGCTGTCAGCATGGTTATGTTTGCTCATATTTTTCAAATTTGGACATGGCATCCAGAAACAAAAGCTGTGTTACCTTTAGGACAAACAGGTGTCATTATCTTTTTTGTACTTAGTGGATTTCTAATTACACGTTTGTTGCTTAAAGAATCCGACAAAGCCTCCAAGTTTGTTTCTATCAAAGAATTTTATATACGTCGTACTTTAAGAATCTTTCCTATTTATTATTTGTTTCTTATTGTCATGTATAGTTTTGATATCGGAGGCATTACAGGTCATGGTGTATCACTTTGGTTGTATTTAACCAATTTCTATATTTTCAATCAAAACGAGTGGATTGGATCATATAGTCATTTATGGACATTGGCTATAGAAGAGCAGTTTTATCTGATTTGGCCATTCACGGTTTTATATTTAAAGTCACATCCTAAAAGATTATTAACTCTATTTATTACCGTGATAGTACTAGCCATTGGTACGCGTTTTTATCTGTTGACCCATGATTTTTCAGTCCTGCAAACAAAAGTTTTTTCGCTCACTAGTTTTGATTTTTTTGCTATCGGGGCATTGATGGCACTGGTTAGTCTTGATAATCACAAACGCCTTAAAGAGTTTGGTTATCCACTCATGTTATTGGGTTTTGTGTTTTATTACGGAACGTATTATTTAACCAATGAAATTATATTTATTGCCATAGGACAATTTTTCATTGGTGTTGCCGCAGCAGGGCTTATTTGTAACGCGATAAATGCCGAGAGTAAACATAATTTTTTACATAATGATTTGACCGTGCATTTAGGTAAAATTAGTTATGGTATTTATTTATATCACAATGTTATTGTGGCCTATTACGCTGAAATAATGGCGTATTTAGGTATAGCAGTAGGGGACTCTATTATCATCAAAATACTTTGCTGTATTTTATTGACTGTGGGTATCTCAGAGCTGTCTTTTAGAATCATAGAAAAACCGATTTTACGTTTTAAAACCAAATTTAGAAGTGTAAAAGCTGTGTAGACAGATCTAATTCTGAAGGTGTTATGGGGGGCATAACATTTATTTAGCTCCTTAGGAACGGTGTATTTCAGGATAGTTGTCGCCTAACAAGAAACAAAGGGTGTGCGGCCGAGCAAGGTCGATAATTCCAGCGGGTGAAAGTCCCGCTCTGGCAAGGTAGGTCAACCACCAGATAGCAAACATCGGGCAGGCGGAGGTAACTCCAAATGTTAAGCGCGATGGGCGCAAGCCAGAAGGCCGTAAGCAACGCCAGGGCCGGGTCTTTGAATTATGATTTTTTACAAGAATGTCATATCTTGAAATTCAAGAAAATTCACTTTTAGGCCCTATTATCATAAATCAAAGACCCGCCCCTGATTTCTTTAGCCATAAAATAAAAACTTATGAAAACATCCTCAATATTTACCATCGTAATCGCCATTGGCGCATTAGTAATTTTTGCAACCAACACAACAATACCCTTCAAAGGAGAGCAAAAAATGACCATTACATCAGAATCTGATAAAACAGCAGTAATCACAGCCTACAATAATTTCTACATTGCGTTAAATGACTTGTTCATCGGCAATACCGAAAAAATGCTAACCGTGTGGTCACATGCAGATGATGTAACCTACATGGGGCCAGATAATGTTTTCTTAAAAGGATGGAAGGATATTTCTGCAATTTGGGAATTTCAGGCGTCAAAAAAATTAGGCGGTAAAGTTTTACCTCAAGATGTGCGCATTGTTGTTGGCCAAGATATTGCCGTTACCACTAATTATGAAATGGGAGAGAATGTTGACGGAGATGGAAATTTTCTAAAAGTTTCAATCCGCGCCACAAATACCTTCCGCAAAGAAGATGGACAATGGAAAATGATAGGACATCACACAGATTTACTGACCTTTCTTGACGCTAAATAGCCTAATAATCACACATGCCGTTAATTTACGAAGTTATTATTGGGTTAGTTTCTTAGTGCCGACTCGTTCTCCGCCGCTGTCGCAATGGGATTTCGTCCATTTTCTAGAAAGGATACAATTAAGTTTGCCATCTCATCTAGAGGGGCAGAAGCAGTTCAATATAACTTGACTTGGTGGCTTGAAATTCCTATTCTTTTGCATCTTAATGATGCATGAAGATACATGCTTTTGTAACTTAAAAACGAAACTACAAGAAATGGTTAACCAATTTAGTCGTGCAATTAAAAATTTAGGCCCAGGGCTCATGTATGCAGGCGCTGCAGTGGGTGTCTCACATTTAGTCTCATCAACAAAGGCAGGTGCGGTATACGGATTTTTACTGCTCATTTTTATTCCCTTAATTCACCTTATAAAATACCCATTTTTTAAATTTGGGCCACAATACACAGCCATTACAGGAAAAAATATTCTCCACGGTTATCACGCTTTAGGGAAATGGGCTTTGTTTACTTATATGGGCATGACTTTAATGACTATGTGCTTGATACAAGCTGCAGTAACTATTGTCACGGCTTCAATTGCTTTAAAGTTATTTGGCGCCACAATACAGGCAAATTATGCGGCGATGTTGGTTCTAATGCTCGCTGCAAGTATCTTATTTTTTGGTGAGTATAGTCTTTTAGATAAAGTCATGAAAGTTGTTATCTTAACGTTGACTGTTATAACTATTTTTGCCTTATTGGCGGTGATATTTAAAGCGCCCAATGGTTTCTACCAATCAGTAGTACCTACTTTTGACTTTAGTAATATTGAGGATGTCGTATTTTTAGTTACATTTTTAGGTTGGATGCCGGCTCCTATGGATATAACCGTTTGGCATTCAGTTTGGTCAGAAGAAGCCAACCGTAGTTCCGGTAAACAAGCTGATGTCAAACAAGCTATGTTTGATTTTAAGATAGGCTATATTGGTACGGCATGCTTAGCGATGTGTTTTTTAACTTTAGGCGCTCTCGTTATGTATGGTAGTGGAGAAACACCTTCCCCTGTAGGCGCGGTTTTTGCGGGCCAGCTCATTCAACTTTACACGAATTCCTTAGGTCAATGGGCCTACCCTGTAATCGGTGCTGCCGCTCTAGCGACAATGATAAGTACAACTTTAACCTGTTTAGATGCCTACCCAAGGACTTTAGATGAATCAGTGTTAATTCTTGCAAATGAACCTGAAGGGAGTGAAAGAGCATCAGATTCAAAAAGAAACTATCGCGGTTTTTTAGCTCTTTCAGTTATAGGTACTTTATTGATTTTTCTTTTCTTTATGAAAAACATGGGACAATTAATTGTTCTTGCTACTGTAGTTGCATTCATTTCCGCTCCCATTATAGCGCTCATCAACTATCTTGTTATGAATGGAAAGACAGTGGATGCAGAGCATAAACCAAATAAATTTATGAATCTTTGGAGTGTTTTGAGTATCGTTTGCTTATTTACTTTCAGTCTTTGGTACGTCTGGATTAGTTTTATAAGATAACTGAAATCACCGACCATCTGGACGTACATTCCCATTATTGCTTGTGTATTTTAATTCTCTGTCATTTCTATTTCGTGAACGCCTAAGAGGGTATTTTGTTAAATAGTTGAATAAAACTTAACGTTTCTTTAAGTACTAATGAAAAATTATCCTAACGAAAAAAGTAAATGCGTATTATTATGATCATGAACACCCATTCTTATGATCGTGAACACCTCCTTTATTCACGCATTGGGTCGGATGTATTTTTACTCTAAGTGTTCACCATCAGTCAAATTTGATTGTGTTTTTCGCATGGA